>ENA-OWPJ01000654-OWPJ01000654.1-human-gut-metagenome-genome-assembly--contig:-NODE-654-length-27046-cov-27.3461_pt1 | contig 27046 bp, 25 predicted proteins | sample MGYA00248264_ERZ651846 | MGnify/ENA primary metagenome ERZ651846 (study PRJEB26924, sample SAMEA4378271) | human gut metagenome | biome: human gut; feature: human-associated habitat; material: faeces...
TTCTATCTGCATCGTATTTCACCTCCTAAAACTCTCTACATAACTTAATACGAGAAAAAGAAGGAAAAATACAAAAAATAATGCAAGAATCTTTATTTTTTAAGATAAGATCATTTACAATAGAATGATAATATCTGTCACAATCATAATACGCTAACTTTTCATAACTTACCATATACATATTGGTATATAGAAAACATCCATGATTTACATTACAAAAGCTAAAATTTTAATTCATTGACATAAAATTTTTACTCTGTTAATTTAGAAACAGGTAAGGCCTTACCTATTCAAATTAAAAAGGATGTGAAAAAATGTATCACGTAAGATTTAAAAAAAGTCATTATGAAGCAGGTTACCATTGGGGACAAGCATTAAAAAAGCATGGAATAGAAATTACAAAGCAACCTACTTTTGTCATAAATGAAGAAAGGAAAGAATTTGCAAAGGGCAGTATTCCTGTTTACAAAAAATATTATCCAGAAATATTGGAGGAAATAAAAGGAATTGCTGATGGACAAGAGTGTTCTTATGAGAATTTATGCACCTTTTTATTAAGTATGTATTGTTTTGAATTCAGTAACCACTGTACTTGCTTCGCATGTAAAGATCATCAAAATCTTATCTTTGGAAGAAACAGTGATTTTTTGGTGGAACTGGAAAATCTGTACATGAATTGTGTATATACATTAGATAATGTTTATTCATTCAACGGAAATACAACTGCTTTTGTGCAAATAGAAGATGGTATAAATGAATATGGTTTAGCTGCTGGTTTAACCTTTATATATCCAAAAGTTAGAAAATATGGATGTAATGCAGGTATACTCATTCGATATATCCTAGAAAAATGCAAAACGACAAGACAAGCCATTTCATTCTTAAAAGAAATACCAATTGCTTCTCAGCAAACAATTACATTGCTAGATGGAAATGGCGATATGGCAGTAGTCGAATGCAATCCTTATGTTGTAGAAGTTATTTACCCTAATGAAAATGATTATGTAGCAGCTGCAAACAGTTTTCATTCAACAAAAATGTCATCATATAATGAAAATCGTATCGATGACTGGAATTCAACAAAACGATATAGCGTTGTGAACCATGTATTAAAACAATATCAGGGCGCATATTCTTTAGAACTCGCAAAAGGTATTCTTTCAGGAAAATATGGTTTTATGTGTCAATATGATAGAAAAGAAGGTGCTGATACCGTCTGGTCTGTAATATATGATGTAAAAAACAAACAAATTTTTAGAGTAGAAGGAAATCCATCGCGTAAAAAATTCAAAGAAGATACTAGATTTAATATAAGATAAACAGCTAAATATTCATACAGCAATCTCTTCATTTCTTTATCCTTTCTTACACTTTCAGATTTTATATGAAAAAAGGTATTTTAGTGGAAATATCCATCAAAATACCTTTCTTTTTTATTCTTCTTCAAACTGTGAGTTGTATAACTGTGTATAGAAACCATTTTCTTTCATTAAGTCTTCATGATTTCCTGCTTCTACAATATCTCCATCTTTCATGACAAGAATTAAATCTGCATCACGAATCGTAGATAAACGATGGGCAATCACAAAACTTGTACGATTTTCCATTAGTTTTTCCATACCTTTTTGAATCAATACTTCTGTACGAGTATCTACAGAAGATGTTGCTTCATCAAGAATTAAAATCTTAGGATCTGCCAAGAAAGCTCTGGCAATTGTTAACAGCTGTTTTTGTCCCTGTGAAATATTGCTGGATTCTTCATTGATCATTGTATCATAACCATGTTCCAAAGTACGAATGAAATGGTCTACATAAGCCGCATCTGCCGCTTTCATAACTTCTTCATCTGTTGCATCTAATTTTCCATAACGAAGATTTTCCATTACCGTTCCATTAAACAGCCATGCATCCTGCAGTACCATACCAAACAAAGAACGCAAATCACTTCTTCGCATATCGGTTGTTTTAATGCCATCTACATAAATAGCCCCACTGTTTAATTCATAGAAACGCATTAACAATTTAATAATCGTTGTCTTACCAGCACCGGTAGGACCAACAATCGCAATCTTTTTCCCTGGTTTAATATACATGGAAAAATCATTGATAATTGTTTTTTCAGGAGTATAGCCAAAATGTACATTTTCAAATGTTACCTGTCCTTTGATCTTTGTTTCACCATGTTCATCAAAGACTTCTACTGGTGTAGATGTTTCTGGAATTTCTTCTGTTTCATCCAAAAATTCGAATACACGTTCTGCAGCTGCAGCTGTAGACTGCAATACATTCATATTCTGTGCAATAGAAGAAATTGGCTGATTAAAACTTCTTACATACGTAATAAAGGATTGAATATCCCCAATCGCAATAATACCATTCATTGTTAGATATCCACCTAAGATAACAACACCGACATATCCCAAGTTTCCTACAAAAATACTGATTGGCTGCATCAAACCACTTAAAAACTGGGATTTCCATGCGGAATTATAAAGTTCATCATTTAACTCATTAAATTCAGAAATACTTCTTTCTTCTCCATTAAATGCTTTCATGATCAAATGCGCACTGTACATTTCTTCAATATGACCATTTACATTTCCTAAAGAAGCCTGCTGTTTCGCAAAGAATTTTTGAGAGTGTTTTACAACCGTTGTAACCAAAATCAAAGACAATGGCACAACAATCAATGCCACTAAAGTCATCTGCCAGCTGATTGACAACATCATAATCAAGAATCCAACAAGCTGTACTGCAGCACTTAACAACTGTGCCAAGGCAGTACTCATAGACTGCTGAATCAAATCGGCATCATTTGAGAAACGAGATAAGATATCACCATTAGAGTGCGTATCAAAATAGCTAAATGGCAAACGATCAACCTTGGCAGCCATTTCATTACGAAGATTATAAGTTACCTTCTGTGCAACACCTGCCATTAACCAGCTTTGTATCAGGTTACATAATACAGAAATCAGATACAATCCAATTAACATCATTAAGATTTCCGCAATACGATTGAAATCAATGCCACCAGTTCCACTTAATTTTGCGGATAAGCCATTTGCAATTTCCGTTGTCGCATTTCCTAAAATTTTAGGTCCTATAACCATAAATACAACAGAAAAGGCAGTAAAGATAAACGCAACAATAATATTTAAATGATAAGGTTTTAAATACCCAATCAGTTTTTTCATAGTACCTTTAAAATCTTTTGCTTTTTCAGCTGGTCCCCTGCCTCTCATAGGACCATGTCTCATAGTCTGAGAAGGACGATTTGTTTTACTCATTTTCCAATTCCTCCTTTGACAACTGACTATATGCAATTTCTTTATACACATCACATGTTTCCATTAATTCTTTATGCGTACCAATACCAACGATTGCCCCTTTATCAAGAACAACGATACGATCCGCATGCATAATAGAAGAAATACGCTGAGCAACCATTAACACTGTGCTTCTTGTTTCTTCACATAACGCATTAAGTGCTTTACGAAGTTTTGCATCGGTTTTAAAGTCAAGCGCTGAGAATGTATCATCAAAAATAAAGATTTCCGGTTTTTTCACCAATGCACGTGCGATAGACAAACGCTGTCTTTGTCCACCAGATACATTGGTTCCACCCTGTGCGATTTCTGTATCAAAACCTTCAGGTTTATTATCAATAAATTCCATTGCCTGTGCAATTTCACTTGCAGCTTTTAAATCTTCCTCGCTTGCATCCTCTTTCGCATAACGAAGATTTGTCGCAATTGTTCCAGAGAACAAGAATCCTTTTTGTGGAACATATCCAATCTTATCACGTAAAGCTTTCTGAGAAACATGTTTAATATTCACACCATCAACAAGAATCTCACCTTTTGTAACATCAAAGAAACGAGGCACCAAATTGACAATGGTTGATTTCCCACTACCTGTACTTCCAATAAACGCTGTTGTTTTTCCTGCTTCGGCAGTGAAATTTAAATTATGCAAAACATCTTCTTCTGCACCAGGATAGCGGAAACTTACATTTTTAAACTCAATTTCTCCACGTTTGTCTGCATCGAAGTTTTCTGCTTTTTCAGGGTCACAAATACTGATTTCCGTATCTAGTACTTCTTTGATACGACCTGCTGCAACAGAAGCTCTTGGTATCATGATAGACATCATCGTTACCATCATAAATGCCATAATTATCTGCATTGCATACTGGATAAATGCCATCATATCTCCAACCATCAACACACCATCGTTAATCTGATGAGAACCAACCCATACAATTAAGATAGAAGACATATTCATCACAAACATAATGATTGGCAGCAAAAATCCCATAGAACGACTGACAAACAACTGTGTTTTCATAATATCATGATTTGATTTATGGAATTTTTGAGATTCGATTTTCTGATTGTTGAAAGCACGAATCACCGGCATACCATCTAACAATTCACGTACAACAGAGTTTAACTTATCCATCAATTTCTGCTGAATACGGAATTTTGGAAGTACAAAAGCAAAGGCAGTAGCCATAATGCCAATAATAACCGCAACAACAAGTCCGATGATCCATGTCATATCTGCATTGGAATTAATCACCTTCAGCAGTGCTCCTATTCCAATAATTGGTGCATAAATAACCATACGAAGTATCATGACCATCACCATCTGTACCTGTTGAACATCATTTGTAGTACGTGTAATCAAAGTATTCGTAGAGAATTTATTAAATTCTACATTGGAAAAGTTTTCTACTTTCTGGAAAACATCTTTACGTAAATTACGTGAGAATCCTGCTGCTACTTTAGAAGCAAGGAAACCAACACAGATAGCAGCTACTGCAGAACCTAAAGCAACCAATAACATCAAACCGCCATTAGTAAACAGATAACGATACTGAATCGCATCAGTGTCCATTCCCACTTTTTTATATTCTGCTTTCGCATACAGGGCATTGGAACTATCCATCATATCCTGTCCCATCAAACTACTTTTTTTGGTGATTTCTTTTTGCATATCTGCCAGCTGTTCTTTTGGCATCATTTTCAAAACATTAAATACATCAACACCCTGTGGAAGTTTTTTCAACATGTACATCATGTCTTTTTGTTCTTGTGTAAGATTAGCTATATCTTCACTACTTAAATTTGCCTGTGTCTGTTCCAGTACCATGACACAAGTTTCAGCTTCACTTAATGCAAGTTTTACCTTTTCTCTTGTATCTTTATCAACGTCTTTTAAAAGATATACATTTTCTTTTTCAAGTGCCGGATATTTTTCTTTCATACCCTTATCGGCATTGGAGGAAGTTTGCAGTTCATAGTTATCTGTAAAAACTTTCTGCTGCTTTTCATCCATAAAGATTTTTAATTTATCATATTCACTTTCTCTTACTGCTTCTAAAACACCATCTTCAATACCACCGGACGTAATACCAACATTGACGATATTGGACATATAATCCGGCATTGCAAGCTCACACATTGCCTGTGCAAACAACAATACAATAATTGCCAGTATAGAGGCAATAAATGGCTTCAGATACTTTCTAAGCTTTAACATGCCTATTCTCCTTTCTCCTGTTTGGAAGAATCATGATGTTCTCTGGCAAATGTGATTCCTTTTTCAAGAATACGTAACAGTGCCTGCGCATCTTCTTCTCCAAGTGATGATAGAAATACTCCCAAACGCTCTGTAATCCTATTTTCACATTCCTGCATATGATGAATCGCTGAATCGCAAACTTTGATATAAACACTTCTTCGATCATGTTCCAGATGAACACGTTCGATCCAGCCTTTTTTTTCGTAATTTTTTATCATTTGCGAAACTGCTGCAGGCGTAATACCAAAATAATGAGATAATTCATTCATACGAACCATTCCCTCTTTCGGATGAAGTTTTAAAATTGCATCTAGCATCAATACATCACGATGCGTCATAAACACTTCTTTCTGCTGCATACCTGCACTTCTTTCCTGGCGAAATAAATACGTCATATGCATGATTTTACGAGCTAATTCCATCTCATTCATATCATCACCTCAATTTACTTAAGTAGCTTAACTATTAACTACCTTAACTATTATATGCACTTCTTTTTATATGTCAACATTCATTTTTCATGAAAGACCTTACAAATATATTTTCCCATAATTTCCCATAAAAAAAACCGAGATAACTCTCGGTTATGCTTCTTCTGCTTTTTCTACACGTTCAATAGAACGCATAAATTCTTTTGCCTTATTTACAAAGAACATTGTATTCCCCTGTTCAATAACCATTGTAAAATGACGTGCCGCTACATAAATATCTTTTTGAACAAAGGCAATCAAACCTAAATAGTAATTCGCATCCACTTTCTGAAAACGAAAACCTGCAGAAGATAACAGTCCTTTATAAAACTGTTCTGCTTTATCAAAATCCTGTTCCATTAAAGAAAGCTTATTCTGAATAGCTGTCAATGTTTGCAGGCGAATAATTCCAAGAGGTCCATTCATATTACGTATCGGCAGTTTTTCACTTTCATCAAAATGATGCTGAACCATACCTTTATCACCTAACTGATAATACGCATATGCCATTAAAGAATGATATGCATACTGCAAGCCATTTTTATTTTGCATATTTCCAGAAGCCATAATATCGATCGCAAGATGAGGATCATCAAGATAAATCATACATTGTGCCATCTGCTGGATTAATGGAAAGTTTTTCTTTCTATGAGATTTATGAGCTAAAGCAAAAATAGCACTTGCACAGGCAAGAGGATCACATTGATCATAAAGCAAAGAAACAATTGGCTGAAGCATCATGCTTTTTCTTTTTGTAATCTGGAAAACGAGCATAAAATATAACATCATGCACAACAATACAACCATGGTATTTTTAACATACACAAATACTAAAAGAGAAGCAAGAGCACCTATAATATACAAAACATTCGCAATCAGCATATTTTTCCAGATCTTCCCTGCAATTTCTTCATATTGTTCATCATATTTATGATGCAAACGGAAAACTCTTTCTATTTCCTTTACACTATTTAATGAATCTTTATTCAGCTGTCGTTTTTTTCCTCTGTTAGGAACCGTTATCCATCCATATAAATAAATGATTATACATATTGGCAAACCAATCGTACCAGCAACAATTGCAATTTCTCCTCCACCCAGCATCAAAATCAAAAAAGTTACAAAAAAGCTTAAATTAAAACGCTGCATAACAAGAAAAAACAAGTTGATTCCATTTATGATACCGGCAAATGTAATTGCCCCTGTAATATAGGGAATAAGCGCATTATTTATGATTGCAGGATCATCCGTATACACTTTTAGTGTTTCTTTAATCATATCATGTTCATAACCAAGCAATCCAAATATAATAGCTCCTGCAACAGCACCTAGCAAGATATAAAACAATTGTTTTTTACATTGATATTTCCACATAAACATACCCCTTTTATTATCGTATAGTAATATACCACAATTATGAAAAAATCGAAAGGGGTCTAGCTTTTTTCTACTATCTTCACATAAAAAACGTTTTTCTTCCCATAAAAAGAAGAAAAACATTTCTATTATCCCCCTATTTCAACATCAAATCCAAGATCTTGTGCATATAAACGATAACTTGATAACTCCTCTTCTTTCATCATAGAAGTTTCCATAGTATAAAGTTTCCCCATTTTTTCATACTTTGGTTTTCCCAATGTATGATATGGCAGAAGATGTAACTTTTTTACTCCTAAATCTTGTAAATAATGAAATGTCTTTTTTAAAAGTGCTTCTTCAAAATTGAATCCAGGAATAATTGGTATACGAACGATTACTTTATCAGGACAAGTTTTTAACAGCCACGTAAGATTTGCCTTGATTCTTTTCCCATTTCCAGCAGTAACTTTCTTTAAACGAATATTATCCAAATGTTTAAAATCGTATAAAAACAAATCCAGATAAGGTTCTGCTTCCCTTATTCTTTCAAAGGGTACATCTCCTGTTGTTTCTACTGCAGTAGATATATTTTTTTGTTTACACATCTTTAACAGATGCAAAAGGGAGGAAAACTGCACAAAAGGCTCTCCGCCACTAAAAGTAACGCCTCCTCCACTAGCGTCATAATAGTCTTTATCTTTTAGAATTTCCTCTAAAACATCCTCTTCCTTCCAATTTTCACCATTAAAGCTTATTGCATCCTGCATACATACATTTTCACACGTTCTGCAAAGAATACATTTTGTCTGCTCATAGTGCATATGTCCATTTACAAAAGATAAAGCTTTAGAAGGACAATGGTTTATACATGCTTTGCATGCAACACATTTAGAAGCTGTATACATAAAAACCGAATGTATACTTTGTGTTTCCGGATTTGCACACCATGGACAATGCATTGGACAGCCTTTCAAAAATACCGTTGTTCGAATGCCGGGACCATCATGTGTCGCAAATTTTTCAATATTTGTTATATTAATCATACAATGTCCTGCTTAACAATTCATCTTGAATATCTTTTGTTAAATTCACAAAAACAGCACTATATCCTGCCACGCGGACTATCAAATCTGGATACTTTTCCGGATGCTTTTGTGCATCTTCCAAAACCCCATGATCAACAACGGTTACCATTAGCTGACATCCACCCTTTTTAAAATAAGTGTCAAACAAAATTTTTATTTTATCTCTATCCTGCTGAAACATACGTGGTGTAAATTTCATGTTCTGTACACTTCCACCATGATATTTAGCCTGAAACGTTGCCAGTGAATTTAAACAGGCAGTCGGTCCACTTTTGGCTGCTCCTCCTTGCGGATTATTTGCAGGATTCATAAATACTCCACTTTTTCTTCCATCAAGACTTGCGGATGTCTGATGTCCCCAATCCGTATTAGTCTGATTATTAGAAATCACAATCAGATAATACCCTAATCCATGATTGATCCCTCTTTGACGTATACCTTTCGCAACATATTCATACAAATCATTGGCAAGTGCATCACATTCTTTTTTATCATTTCCATATTTATCCTGTGCCAGTAAATCCTTACGAATATTTTCATATCCTTCAAAGTTATGCAGCATTGCTTCTACAAGCTGCGATAGCGTATATTTCTTTTCTGTATACACAAGCTGTTTGATTGCCCACAAAGCATCGCTTGCATTAATGTTTCCATAAGTTTCATTTGTTCCTCCTAATATCTCAACACCGCCATCCAGCAATGCCTTGCCTCTTCCAATACAGTCATCCATTAAAATAGAAGTATACAGAAATGATACACATGCATTCATTACTTTATAAGAATGTACTTGTGCCTCCACACTTAAATCAAAATAATAAGCAAGCAGTTCTTTATATTTATCATATAACATTTCAAAAGTAGTAAACGTAGAACAATCTTCTATAACAACAGGGCCTGCTTTATATTTATGATCCATAGGGTCAATTCCTTTATTTAATGTAATATTTAAAAGCTTCAACAAGTTCAATAAAGTATTTGGTGTACCAACGCTTTTTCCCTGAATAACAAATTCTCCGCACCCAAAAGGAACATACTGCATAGCAACTTCTCTTGTAATACGCATACCATACATTAGCGCATCAACATTTACATCATCATTATACAAGGTAGGATAGGTTGCTCCACTTCCTATACAGTCATATGCCATATCCATGATATCCTGTGGGGTATCTTTACTGAAGCGAAGAGTAAACTGTGGTTCTACATAACGTGTATCGCGACATACTTTTAAACAGATTCTCGCAAATGTATCTGCTTCCTTAGGGTGTTCTCTTCCTACTCCTCCCACAATAATGCGTCCATTGACCGTCGTTCTTCGATTTTCAATCATTTTCCATAAAGAGCGAACATAACGATACGCCTCCTGCTCACTTATAACTCCTGTATCTAAGTCATGTTGTAAAAAAGGACCCAGTACATCATCCATTCGACCATAATTGATAACCCCTGCACACAAAGCATATAGCCAAAACAACTGCAAAGCCTGATGAAAGGTAGATGGTTTATTGGTACATATATATACCAAATCCTTTTCCATCAAATCCAAATCTTTTTTTCTTGTTTCATCTGCTGTTTTTTTCGCTTCCTGAACAAGAGAAATTTCTTTTTGAATAACTTCCTGCAATAATTCCATTGCTTCATAGCTGCATTTTAAAAATTCATTTTGCGGTTTACTGGAAATTAATGTCTTTAATCCTTCCAATCCATAGTTCATCAATCTTTTATAATTTAACATCATACCAGATAAACGAGCAGTTGCCATAAAAGGATATGCACAATCAATGAAACGACCAGTGGTATCTTGTGTCAACACATCCTGACAATAAATAGATTTTGTATCATGATCTTGCCAGTAATCGTATAAAACATCTACTCTTGCTTTTTCTTCATCTGTAGAAAGAAGTGTCTTAAATGCTCTTAATTTATGAAAGACACAATAATGTCCGACTCCTCCAATACTTGTCACACTTCCAAAACCGATAGGAAGAAAGTCTAAACGTCCTGCAAGCAAATCATCATTTTCAATAGAACGAAACAATGCAGGAAAAATTGTCTTTAAACAATTGATTTCTCTTCTGGCTTTATCCATCCCCTCACTATCTTTATGTGCTTTGGTATAAGCCTCCATAATTTGCAGTTGCTCCTGCGGTGTTTTTTCACATGGAATGGGTTTGGATACTTCTACATTTTGTTCTCCATCAATATTGATTTTCTTTTTCATATACATCCTTCCTTAATGTTTTGCTTTTTCTGCATCCCGCCAATTATGCTGATATCCGCTTAATAAATCTACAAATCGCTTTGCCGTTAAATGCGGACGTGTAATCGCACTTCCCACTACTACCGCATGTGCCCCTAAATAGATGCATTTCATCGCATCTTCTGGTGTATATAAATGCCCTTCCATCATGATATATGCATCCTCTTTAAAATCTCTGCATATTTTCGCAAACATACGATAATCGGCTCCTTCAATATTCGCTGTTTCTTTTGTATAGCCATATAATGTCGGTGCAACAATATCAGCACCATGTTCCACTGCATGTTTTGCCTCTTCATAATTAGAAACATCCGCAAAAATGATTGCTTCCGGAATTTCCTTTTTTACCTGATCCAGTAAATCCCATGCAACTGTTTTTTCATGTGTTATCTGTGCTGTACAATCCAAGGCAATAATTTCCGCTCCTGCTTCCCATACTGCTTTTGCCGCATCTAATGTTGGTGTAATAAATACATCGCTGTCTTCATACCATATTTTCCATAATCCAATTATTGGCAAATCTACCTTTTCTTTAATTGCTTTGATTTGTTCTGGTGAATTGGCACGAATTCCAACTGCTCCTGCCCATTTTGCAGCTTCTGCCATTTTGACAACCATATCTTCTGTGTAAATTGGATCATCTTTTTGTACCTGGCAAGAAACAATTAAACCATCTTTCATTCCCTCCAGCAATGCTTTTTTTCTTTCGTCTGCTGTTTTCATCATCATTCCTCCAATAGGTGTTTCTCTTTACTCTCAATATACTTCACACTTCGCTATTTGTCAATCCATTTTGATTCATATCGATTCATTTTGAATCTAAAAAAATAAGAGGGCGTTCCCTCTTATCATTTACATACAATAAAATTATCCGGAAGATTTCCTTCTACTTCCTCATCTGTAAAAACTAGATCAAACTGTTCCAAATTTGCCCATGTTGCCAGTGCCTGTATAGATAACTTGCTTTTATCTGTCAAAAGATAACATTCTCTACTTCTTCTTAATACTTCTTCTTTCACAGCACCTATGGAAAAATCAACACTCATGACTTCTCCATTTGTTAAATCGATTCCACTTGCGGAAAAAAAGGCTTTATCAAAATGAAATTTACGAATCATTTCCAAAGTATGATAGCCTGTACTCATATCATAACCGATATTGAATTCCCCTCCTACCAGGTATATTTCTCCACGAAAATCCATTGGAAGTTTCCTTACAATATAGGTACTTGGTGTAACCAGCTTAATATCTTTATGATGCAGATACTCTAAAAGATAGCTGGGAGTCGTTCCACTGTCTACATATATACAATCTCCATTCTGAATTCTTTCTGCTGCACGCTTGCAAATTCTTCTCTTTTCTTCTCTGTGAACATATTCTTTTTCACGAACCGGAATCTCTTTTAAATTATTAAGTGTTTCTTTCATTTCCACTTTCATAGCGCCTCCACGCTCTCTTTTTACAAGTCCCTGTCGCTCTAATTCAATCAAATCTCGATTGATCGTAGACTTTGATACCCCAAGCTGCTGTATCAATTCTTGAATCGTCACAAACGAATGCGAATTCAATATATTCATAATTCGAAGCATTCTTTCCTTTGAAAGCATCTTATCACCCTACTTTTTTCTTACCTTACCAAATCCTATTCCACTTGTCAAATATTCTTTTCTACAATCTCTATAAAGCTCTGCATCTATCTTTCTATAACAACAATATCTTCCAAATCAATCCATGTATTAACGACACGAATTCTTTTTTTATATTCCAAATCTATATCTGCCAACATTCCTTCTATTTTTACATAGGCATCTTTATCATAATAAACAATACGTATTATATCCCCTTTTTTCAAAGAATGAAGTTTTCGATCCAGTTCTTCACAAACATCCTCTAACAACAGTTTTCTTTCCACAACAACTCTTTCTTTTTCTTTCAGATAATCTTTAAATCCCTTCAAAGATTCAAATGGTATAAAAATTTTTGCCCTATCCGCCTTTTTTCTATTCTGCATTATGCCCACCAACTAACGCATTTCTCTTTCTGGCAGTTGCCTTATCCAGTAAATTCATTCCTTTCAACACGGCATTCTTTCCATATTTCTGTTTAATTTCAACTAGTGTATTCTGCAGCTTTTTTTCTTCTTCTCTTTCCTCTATATCATCAAAAAGAGTATAGCTTTCCCTGCATTCATCTACTACATCTTGAAAACCAATCCCTATGCTTCGAATCAGATAGTGTTTATTGACAGCTTCTTTAAACAAAGTTACAAAAGCATCTGTCAGATATGTACAAGACGCTGTCCTTAAAGAAAACTTTCGAGATTTTCCTGTTGATGGATAACTATCATCGCTATACCCAATACGCAAAGAAATATGATTCGTTACCAAATGCTTTTCGGTAAGCTCTAAAACAAGCATTTCTACCATCTCTTTCATCACCAGCAAAGCATCTTCATAAGCATAATCTTCAAATAAAATCTGATTGCTGGATAAAGAGGTATGAGCGGAACGATACTGTTTAATATCTTGCATTGTTGTAGGTTCTCTTCCATACGCATGATCAATCAAATATTCCGCATTCACACCAAATTCTTTATATAATAATCTTTCATCTATATGCGCAATATCATACATATCTTCAATTCCATATTTTGCTAAACGACTCTCAATTCCTCTTCCTACCTGCCAAAAATCATGCAAAGGTTTATGATGCCACAAAGATTTCCTATATAATTCCTCATCCAAATATGCAATATGCTCCTTTGTATGCTTCGCAGTAATATCCAGTGCTACCTTGGCAAGATATAAATTGGTTCCTATCCCCGCTGTTGCACAGATTCCTGTTGTCTCATATATATCCTGTATAATTTTTTCACACAACTCTCTTGATGACATCTTATATAACTCCAAATAAGGAGTTACATCTAAAAAAGCTTCATCAATCGAATATACATGAATATCTTCTTTTGCGATATATTTTAAATATACAGCATAAATATCTGCTGCATACTTCATATACAATTTCATTCTGGGAAGTGCTGTAATATATGGTATATCTTCTGGTATTTCATAAATGCGACATCGATTTTTTATCCCAATCTTTTTAAGATAAGGTGATATTGCTAAACAAATAGCTCCTTTTCCTCGAGATGGATCTGCCACAACTAAAGCAGTTTGAAAAGGATCTTTATTCCTTTCTACACATTCCACTGATGCATAAAAAGTTTTCAAATCAATACATAAATAAATTTTTCCCATTCACATCCCTCCCATCACCATTATATTCTCAAAAATATACATAATCAACATAATTATGTATATTTTAATTTCCATTTTATGTCAATATTATAAAAAAGCATTCTTTTTAATAAAAGAATACCTCTATTGACCTATACCTTATATGGTTTTATACTATATACACAGATAAGTAATACGAAAGGAGATGAAAAGATGGAAAAGAAACAGTTTATATGTCCAAAATGTGGATGTCATGAATTTGTCAGCGATCAGTTTCAGGCAACTGGAGGAAATTTCGCAAAAATATTTGATGTACAAAACAAAAAATTTATTACCATCAGCTGTAAACAATGTGGATTTACAGAATTATACCGTTCAGAAACAGATGGAGGATGGAATATTCTGGACTTTTTAATTGGCAGCTAATCCGGTACACACCGGATTTTTTATAATCCACTTTCTTCAAGAAACTGTGAACGATGACGATACAAAGTAAGCCAGCGAAATGCTGTTGTTAAAAAGCTGATGACAAGCATACCTGTTTCCCATAAGAAAGCATCTATGCTAAGCCAATGAAAAACAGTTTCTATGCACAAATAAAACAGAACTAAACGAAACAGTTCAAAACCAGCCAGATACAAAATCAAATGTTTTTTCTTTATGCACTTTATCCAATCTTGAAGTGTATTTTTTCTTTGCCTCTTTTTTCCGATATATGCCATAAGAATCATCAGTAAAGAAGATAAAACAATATCTACCTGAAGCAGTATGAAACATATAACTACCATTTTTATCATATAAACACCTGCATTCTCATTTTTTATTGTACCATATCTTAAGATAAAAATAGCGTGTGGAAAATTGCTCCACACACTATTTTTAAGAATATCGTTTTGTATAAACTTTTAGGCTCACATAATAGCTAATAAACAGAAGAATGATTGCGATAACAGCACCAATCAACATTAATAAGTGCTTATCAAGTAAAAGAATATTTTCAACCCCAATATTCAAAGCAGAAAATACATATCCAGCACAAAATAAAATCGTAATTGCGATAAATAAAATGGTACCTTTTTTTGAACCTAATATCATTAATCCCATGTTACAAATAGAAAGAACAGCAAGAGAAACAATCATTCCTGCTATAAAAATTTCCAATGCCGGATATAACGCTATTGTTTTATAAACATATACATATACTAACATAATCAAAAAAGAGAATATCCATGAACCAACAAGAAACAGGAAGCAAGACAAATACTTTGCCAGCATAATTTTCTTTTTACTTAAAGGGTATGTAAGAAGAATTGAATTAAATCCAGAAATATCGTCCTGCTCCATGGAATACTGCATAGGAGAAGACCCTATCAATGGTAAAGTTACCCCTACAATCAAGATAAAAGTATACAAATTTTTCATAAAAGCAACAATTAAAACAACGAATGCAAAAGCAGATAAAAATTCAAACAAGTTCTTTTTAATACAAAATGTTTCATAAAAATCTTTTAAAATAATCCCTTTCATACCTTTTCACCCTTTACATAAAACAGCATAACATCTTCTACAGACGCTCTTTCCATATCTAAATCTCGAATTTTATTTTGTAATTCTAAACGATTTTTTACCATTACCTTATACCCATAAACTTCCTTCTGGATTGCGACAATATCATCCTTGTGAAGCATATCCAAAGTTTCTTTGCCGCAGTTGATAATGCCATAGTTTTCACGAATGTCATCATACGTTTTCACAAATAGTAACTTTCCTTGATGAATAAACGCAATATAATCCGCAATCTTATCTAAATCACTTGTAATATGTGATGACATTAATACCGTATGATTTTCTTCTTCCGTAAACTCACGAATAATATCTAAGATTTCATCTCGAAAAATTGGATCTAATCCACTTGTTGCCTCATCAAGAATCAATAACTTTGGATCATGACTAAAGGCGATTGCAAACTCTAATTTCATTTTCATCCCCTTAGAAAATTCTTTTAATTTTTTCTTTGGTGGCAAATGAAATTTCTTTAAATAGGATACATAAGATTCCATATTCCAGTTTACATACACCTTTGACAATAATTTTCCAATAAACATAGGATGGAATTGCAGATTATAATGGGTTGTATCAAAAATAACGGCGATATCTTCCTTGATGCTTGTTTCCTCACTTTTCATATCTTTTCCTAACAGATTTAAGGTTTCATAATCAGAAGAAAGCAATCCAACAAGAGATTTGATAAAGGTCGATTTTCCTGCACCATTTTCTCCAACTAAACCTAATACAGAACCAGCTGGTACATGTAAAGAAATATCTTCCAATGTAAAATCTTTATAATGTTTCGATAAATGTTTTACCTCAATTGCATTTTCCATAGCCTATTCCTCCTCGTACAATACTTCAAGTGTTTGCTTCAGCTGTTCCAGTTCTATTCCGTTTTCTTTTCCCATAAGAACTGCTTCTGTTAAAAGCTTTTCTATTCTTCTTAGATTCTCTTCTCTTATAAAATCCTGATTTTGATTTGAAACAAAGGTTCCTTTTGCTGGAATTGTCACAATAAAACCATCTTTTACTAAATCATCATAAGCACGCTGTGTTGTAATAACACTAACATGCAAGTCTTTTGCAAGTTTTCGCATCGATGGCATTGGATCTCCTGCTTTTAATGTTCCTTTCATAATCATTTCTTTAATTTGAGAAGTAATCTGTTCATAGATAGGTCGAGAACTAGAATTGCTTAAAATAATTTCCATCATATCACTCCTAATATATGCATATATACTGTACTTAAGTTACATATACAGTATACACTGTTCTATATATACTGTCAATATCATATATATACAGTTGTTTTAAAAAAGTAATAAAAAAACAGAACTACAAATTATAATTCTGCTTTTTTCTTATCTTTTTTTGTTTTATATATAGGCACACAAATGAAAATCGCAAGCACTCCAGCTGCCAATCCATCCAAGATAGAATGTTGACGGATAAATAAAGTGGATAATGTAATCAAGATTGCAGATAAAACACCAACGATTTTTCTTGTTTTTTCATAAGGAAGCACTTTACTTTTCCATAAAGCAGCCGCACAAACAATAGAATTGTACACATGAATGCTGGGAAACACATTCACACAGCGATCTGCTTCATATATATTTTGTACCATCCATCCACTTATTCCTTCTAAACTTTGAAGAGGTGGTCTGTGAGAAAAGCTTGTTGGATATATCGTAAATATAATAAGACAAATGGTCATACCGATAAATAAAGCTGCACAAATACGATAAAACTCTTTTCGACTTGTGAAAAATAAAAGCAAGCAAGTAACAACTACAAAGATAAACCAGTACACATAAAACCAAATAAAGAAATCTATAAACGGTATATGTGCATCCACTGCTGTATATACATCATGATAGATGAATTCCTTCTGCTGCAATCCAAAATACCATAAGAAATAAATTGGCATATAGAGCAGTACAATCCCTATATGATGATACTTTTTCCACAAATTCTTCATATTAGTTAAACGCGAAAATCTTTTGTGATATATCATACATCACAGATAAAAATTTTCTTCCTGCCCATGTTTTCCTTTGAATTGCTTTTCCTAAAAGTGTGTGGTTTACATTTCGATACAGCCAGGGCTTTTCAAATTTTAGATACTGCCATAACTCATCTTTCTTTTTCAAGTGTTCTTTTGTACCTGAACGCACTAATAGAATCGTAGAAACTACTGAAATCATTGTCAAATATTTCACCATATATGCATATCGTTTTTTATTTTCTCTTAGACTTAGCTGCATTGTGTCAATCATCAGACGATTGACCAAAAGTTGCTGATCAATTCGCTTCAACATCGTTTCTTCCTGCACAGACTGGCCTTCTCTTCCAATAAAATAACGATATAGATCAACATCTAAATAATACATTGTATCTACATAAGGAAGCGGCTGGAAAGCAAACAGATTATCTACATAAAATGTGTGCTTTGGCAAAGAAAGCTGTGACTTCACCAATACTTCTCTTCGATAAATGATAGAATGCATCAGCAAATTTTGCTGTGGCATAAAATGTCCAATCTCATCCCATGTAAAAATACGATTTTGAGGGAATACATTTTTATATCGTATAACACTTTGTTTATTTTCACTTGGTTTTTCATAAACATAGTTTACGACCATCATATCCACTTCTTGTTTATTTTCTTCCAAAGTCTTTAATTGTTCAATTACTTTCTTAAATGCTTTTTTATCAAACCAGTCATCACTATCCAATACTTTAAAATATTTCCCGCTGGCATAACGAATTCCTGTATTAACAGCTTCCCCATGTCCTCCATTTTCCTGATGTAAAGAAATAATAGTCCCTGGATATCTAGAAGCATAAGAATCCCCTATGATTCCTGTGTTATCTTTTGAACCATCATCAACCAGCAATATTTCAATATCTTCTTTTTCATCTAATAAAGAAGTAATTGCTTTTTCCATATAATCCTGTGAGTTATAACAGGGAATCGCAATACTTAATAATTTTTCCATTTATCTTTCACCCTTTAACTTTTCTGCTAGATCCAACGCTTCTTTCACAATGGCATCCATATCATAATAACGATACTGTGCAAGTCTTCCAAGCAGATAGAAATTACCAAAATCTGATAATACATCTTCATATTGTTTATGAAGTGCTTTATTCTCTTCGCTTAAAATAGCATAATATGGTTCACTTTCTCCTGCTTTATAAGCACTTGGATATTCTTTGATAATTGTTGTAGATGGACACTTCTGTCCAGTCAAATATTTGCATTCCGTTATACGCGTATAGTCTTCACTCACCGTATAATTAACAACACCTTTGCTTTGATAGTATTCCATATCTTTATGTTCAAAATCAAATTTTAAAGAACGATAAGGAAGATGTCCCAGTTTATAAGCTAACAGTTCATCTACCATACCAGTATAAATGATATTACCACTAAATTCTTTTTTATCTATATAAATTTTTTTCTTATCGAAATCAAATTCCATAATATCTCGAATATCTTTTCCAAGTTCTACTTCAATATTTGGATGATCTAAAAGATTCTCAAATAATTTCGTATAACCTTCTTTAGGCATTCCCTGCCATGGGTCTTGAAAATAGCGATCATCCTCACTTATTAACACCGGTACTCTGGCAGTTACACTTTGATCTACTTCTTCTGGTCTTTGATTCCATTGTTTCATCGTATATTTCAAAAATACATTTTCATATACATAATTACCAAGTTCCTGAATTTCTTTATTTTCATGCTGCCTTAACTGTAATATAGGAATACGTGCATTTTCTCCATACTCCTTTAATAAAACTGAGCGCATTCGCTGTGCTTTTTCTTTTTCAAACACCATATCAATTGAATGCAGATTAAAAGGAACCGGCACCATATTTCCATGAATATTCGCTACTACTTCATGCTGGTATGGATACCACTTCGTAAAACGTGATAAATACTCATATACCTCTTTTATCTTTGTATGAAATATATGTGGTCCATACGTATGTACCAAAATTCCATAAGCATCCATTTCATCATAGCAGTTTCCACCGATATGATTTCTTCTTTCTATAATTCTTACTTTTTCATTTGCTTCTGCCAGCTGTCTTGCTACAACTGCTCCGCCAAAGCCACAACCTGCAATAATTGTACTCATAATTCTCCTACTCTCTCTATGGTTTTATTATAACATTCTTTTAATATCATCACTAGCTTGTACTTCTCTTCTATTTTGCAAATACTCTTTTAGACGCATGTATCGTTTCAGCAAGAAAGAAGTATTGAACAAGATATAGCATAATCCATTCAGCAACATTGCACAAATAACATCTACAAGGGAATGCTGTTTTAAAAACATGGTAGATAAGACAATCAAAACACTTAACACAAAACAGCCTGTTTTTATTCCTTTATGATTTTTTAATGTTTTACACTCAAATATCGCAATACATACTGCGATTGAATTAAACACATGAATACTTGGGAATATATTTGTATTCGTATCAACTGCATATAAATTTGCTACCAAACCAGTCCAAAAACCATTAGTGCCATCTAATACAGGACGAAGCTGCTGCATATTAGGATATAACCATGAAATTATTAAAAATACTGTCATTCCTACTCCTAAAGTAGCCATTAACTGCCAGTATTCTTTTACATTTTTATTAAATAACGCAAAATACGCAACAACGGCAGCAATATATCCAAACCATAAAAGATAAGGAATAATAAAAATTGGCAGAAATGGAATTACATCATCTAATGGTGTATGAATAAGATGAAACTGATTAATATCGCGCTGCTCCAGCCAATAAAAACTAACTAAATAAAAAACGGTATATACAGGAATGATCCAGATATGTTTTTCTTTAAAAAATCGTAACATAGACATTCTTCCTTTCTTCCTCTATATTCTAGAGAAATTTCCTTAGTATTTTTTGTAAGTATTTCTTATGATTTTCTTAAATCTATGTGCTTTTTAGCTATCATAAGAAAAGACATATTCATTTTTTATTGTACCCCACAAAGAAAAGAATGTCAAAAAAAGCTGTGAAAACAGCCACAGCTTTATCCTAATACATATGCTCCATCTACGGATAAAACAGCACCACTGATATACGATGCCATGTCACTTGCTAAAAACAGAAATGCATTCGCAATATCTTCTGGTTCCCCTAAACGCTGCACAGGAACTCCTTTTGCCATTGCTGAAATCATATTTGGATCTAATGCCTTTACCATATCTGTCGCAATGATACCAGGTGCTACCGCATTTACACGAATTCCATCTTTTCCAAGCTCTCTTGCCAATGATTTAGTCATCCCGTTAACTGCAAATTTACTTGTAGGATAAGCAACTCCGGCAGGCTGTCCATAAATACTTACCATAGAACTTGTATTTAAGATAACCCCTTTTTTCTGCTTTTTCATGACTTCTGCAGCTGCTTTGCTCATTAAGAATACAGAGCGAAGATTAATATTCATAACACGATCAAAATCAGCATCTTCATAGGAATAGAAATGTTTGGAGTCAGATACACCTGCATTATTGATCAATACATCAACACTTCCCCATTCTTGTAAAACTTCTTTTAAAAGATCAATACATGCCGATAAATCATTTAAATCAATATAGCGTCCCATGACAGTATCCTTATACTCACTTAGCTCATGCAATGCTTTATCTACCGTTTCTTTTCTAGAACCCAGCATAACAACCTTGCTTCCCTGCTGCAAGAAAGCTTTCACTGTCGCAAAGCCAATTCCTCTAGTTCCACCAGTAACCACGACTACCTTGTTTTTTAAATCATCAAATACATTTTTACTCATCTCAAATACCTCCTTTTATAAGTCTTCTTATCTTGTAATAAGTATAACACGCTCTTTTAAAAAAAAGGATGTAAGTTGCTTTCTTAACCACATACATACAATTATGTCTAAATAAGATGTTGACATATCAACATCTTATTTGTTACACTCTTTAAAGAAAGAGAGGAAAAAACTATGGATCGATTTGAATTATTTTTATCTGGCATTCATTCTATCTATCGAAATATACAGCAAATCAAAAGTGCAGAAATGGAAGAACTGGGATTAAAAGGAACCCATTTTCTATGTCTATATTACCTGCATAAAAGTGAAATACCTTTAACACCTGTACAGTTAAGTAAGAAATGTTTATTAGATAAAGCTGCAATTTCCAGAATTATCAAACAGCTAATAGAAAAAAATCTTGTTTTTTATGAAGAAACAACAGAAAAACGTCGTTATCGCAATGCATTATCTTTAACTTCAAAAGGAAAACAAATTACAGAAGTTTTTATGGATCGTATTAATGTTGCCTTGTCAAAAGGTGGAAAAGGATTAACAGAAGAAGAAAGAAGTATATTTTACTCCTGTCTAACAAAGATAAAAAACAATCTGCAGGAAATTGTAGATGATGGAGGAGTCTTATGAATCTGATTAAAAAAGTATATTGCAGAACCTATCAAAGCATATTTCGATGTGCACTTCCTTTGCTTCCTTATCGAAAGCCGCAGATTTTAAATGATTATGAAGCCTGTATTTCTTTATTAAAAGGAAAAAATATTTCTTCTTTACTTTTGGTAAGTGATGAAAGTATTCGAAGTCTTCAACTGACAAAGTCATTGGAAAATCATCTGAAACAAAACGATATTCAATGTATTATATATGATAAAACCGTTGCCAATCCTACAAGCGACAATGTAGAAGAAGCAAGAGAACTGTATATTAAAAACAGCTGTCAGGCAATTATTGGCTTTGGCGGAGGTTCTTGTATAGATTGTGCAAAAGCAGTAGGAGCACGCATCGCAAGACCAAAGAAAAGCCTAGATAAAATGGAAGGTATTTTAAAAGTATTGCGAAAACTGCCTTTGTTGATTGCAATTCCCACAACCGCTGGAACAGGAAGTGAAACAACCCTTGCAGCCGTCATTACCGACAGCAAGACACGACATAAATACCCAATGAACGACTTCTCCCTGATTCCTCACTATGCTGTTTTAGATCCTATGGTTACCCTATCCCTTCCTGCACACATAAGTGCTACAACAGGCATGGATGCTCTCACACATGCCATAGAAGCTTATATTGGACGTTCTACCACAAAAGAAACAAGAAAAGATGCGCTGGAAGCAGTGAAACTGATTTTTTCTAACTTGCCAAAAGTGGTAGAAAACGGAAATGACATAGAAGCAAGAAAACATATGCTGCATGCCTCTTTTTTAGCAGGAAGTGCCTTCACCAAATCGTATGTGGGCTATGTCCATGCAGTAGCACATTCCCTTGGTGGAAAATATAATATAGCACATGGCTTGGCAAATGCAATCTTACTTCCCAATGTATTGGAAGTTTATGGAAAAAGTGCATATAAAAAATTACATAAACTATCCTGTACAGCAGGACTAAGCAATGATATGGAAGATGAAAAAACCAGTGCTTTAAAATTTATACAGGCAATCAAAGATATGCAGAAAAAATTTCACATTCCAAACACGATTCCTCAAATCAAAAAAGAAGATATAGAAGAATTAGCTGCTTATGCAGATAAAGAAGCAAATCCTTTATATCCAGTACCAAAATTAATGGATGCAAAACAGCTAGAAAAATTTTATATACAAGTCATGGAGGAAAACAAATGAAAAAAGAAGAAATACAGGCTTTAATTGAAAAGCAGAGATTATATTACTTAAGTGGTGAAACACTTGATGTGCAATATAGAATCAATGCTTTAAAAACATTGAAAACTGCCATTTTAAAATATGAACAAGAAATAGAAGAAGCTTTAAAAAAAGATTTAGGTAAAAGTTATTTTGAAAGCTATATGTGCGAAGTAGGACTTTCTTTAAGTGAGATTAGCTACATGATCAAGCACACTCGCTCTTTTTCAAAAGAAAAACGTGTTCGTACACCTTTGGCACAATATGTCTCTCGAAGTTATACAAAACCAAGCCCTTATGGTGTAACCCTCATCATGAGTCCCTGGAACTATCCATTTATGTTAACGATAGAACCTCTAGCTGATGCTTTGGCTGCCGGAAATACCGTTATCTTAAAACCAAGTGCATATTCTCCCAATACGACACAAATCATAAAGAAAATCATTGATGAATGTTTTGATGAAAAATATGTTGCGCTTGTTAGTGGAGGAAGAGCAGAAAACACATCTCTTTTAGAAGGAAAATTTGATAAAATCTTCTTTACTGGAAGCGTCAGTGTAGGAAAAGAAGTCATGCGCAAAGCAAGTGAGCATTTGACACCTGTTACATTAGAACTAGGTGGAAAAAGCCCTTGCATCATTGATTCCAGTGCAAATATAAAGCTGGCAGCTAAGCGTATTGTATTTGGAAAATTTTTAAACTGTGGACAGACTTGTGTTGCCCCAGATTATATTTATTGTGAAGAATCCATAAAAGATGAGTTTCTTAAGGAAGTAAAACAGCAAATCAAAAAACAATATGGTGAAGATCCACTAAAGAATTCAGACTATGGAAAAATTATCAATGAGAAACATTTCCTTCGTATTGTTCAGCTGATCAATTCTGATAAAGTTGTATATGGCGGAAATACAAATAAAAACACTTTGCAGATCGAACCTACGGTAATGGATCATGTAACATGGGGTGATGCAGTTATGCAGGAAGAAATTTTTGGACCTATTCTGCCAGTATTAACCTATCGTAACCTTGATGAATTGATTATGCTTTTACAATCTAAAGAACATCCACTAGCATTCTATGTATTCTCCAGCAAGAAAGAAACTATTAAAAAACTGACAACAACATGTCAGTTTGGAGGAGGATGTATAAATGATACGATTATTCACCTTGCCAACTCTCAAATGGGATTTGGCGGTGTAGGTGCAAGTGGAATGGGTTCTTATCATGGAAAAATTGGTTTTGAAACATTCTCTCATCGAAAAAGTATTGTTGACAAAAAGACATGGCTGGATCTTCCTATGCGTTATCAGCCATATACTTCTCTATACGAAAGAATGGTTCGTTTTTTCTTAAAATAAAGTAAAGAAGCAGATACTTGTCTGTTTCTTTTTATTTTTCCCATATTGAAATGTACCTATTAATAGCAGTATGAAAAGTTTCATAAAATCTTAGAAGAGCTTTATTCTTTATCGTTTGACCTATACATATTACTATGATAAAATCTAACGCAATTAACCAATCAAAAGTCTTATAAAATGGAGGTAAATATACAATGATTAGTCACTGGTTTGGATGGATATCATTCGGAATATGCATTTTACTTCTTTCAAAAGTAATCGGAGGAATTTCTAAAAATAAAAAAAATTAATCAGATTCTAAGAAACGTTCATAAGCCTTTAGGGATCACTATAATTATTATAGGGTTAATACATGGACTATTGTGTATCACAGATAATTTTGAATTAAACATTCAAATTATAACAGGAACAATTCTCTGGATTTTTATTATTGCTTTGGCAAGGACTTTTTATGCACGAGTAAAATTAAAAACAAAATGGTTTCAAATGCACAGACATTTATCCATTGTGCTTGTAATCCTAATGATAATTCATATTATTGTATCTGTATAAGAGGAGTATATTTACAAATCTAATTCCCTCCATAATTCTACGGAAATATGTCTCTACTACCTTATATCTCATTTATGTTACTATTATCCTCTTGAACTTTTCATACTAAAACAACTTACAAGATCATTTTCTACCAATATATTTAATAAATGATTATTGATTTTACGCCTTCTTTGTGAAATTAATTTTCTTTTTTTATATTCATTTTCAGAAAAAAGTTAAAACAGATTTATTTCAGCAATACATACGAACATCATAATTTAAACAAATTCATACATACTTCATAGTAAACTTATTTAAACAAAACAAAAACAACAAATATTACGTTTCTAAAACATAAGTTCAAAGTATATATTTCTTTGTTTGTCGTTTTTACTCTACTTATTCTATTCCACACTAAAAATGAAACCTCTTCGTATATACGCATACAAAGAGGTTTTCTGTATGTAATTCTAATGTAGAAGGATTCCTGTTAGTTTTTCAATCAAAGCATTGTCAAATCCTTCTGCCTTCATTTTCTTTGCGATATCCATTTTTTCATCAGCCTTCCCTTTTTTAACTCCTACCAAAATTCCTTCTTTGCGTCCTTTTTCAATTCCTTCTTTACGTCCTTCTACAAGCCCCTCCTTTCGCCCTTCTCTACGACCTTGTCTACGGCCTTGTTTGCGTCCTTCCTTACGTCCCTGTAGGATTCCTTCTTCTTTAATATACTGACTTAAATTGCACATATCTTCCAGCTCCTTCCCCAGTTCTTTTGTCATTGGTATTCCATAGCTTTTTGTAAGAATTTCCTTTTTCCTTGTTGAATCCATCCCTGATGTAAACAGTATGTACAAAAGTGTCATGAACGTTCCATCATGAATATCCTCTACTTCTTTTGGTGGATAGATCATGACAATGTTCATCAAATCATAATGTTTCTTTGGAAATGCATAGGCTGTTCCCAAATGTTCTTCATGCAGGGAATAGCGATTCATTACACCACTTTTCTTTTTACTGTGTTTCATGCATATCCAGATGGAATACACTTTCTTTAGATCCTCATAGTTTGTCTTTTGAAATCCATTGGGTGTATTCTTCTGCCTTACCAGCAAACGACTTCCATAATATATGCTTCTTTTCAATAATGGATATCCCATATTGTCTTTTCCCTGTGCTTCAATATTCATGAACATATCTACTTTTCCTTCATGATTTGGCAAGCCCAGACCACATAGTACATCATAGCGAACAAGTCCACCCTTTCCGGTTATATCCTCTGTATTCATGCCGTTAATCTTTTCGCTTTGTTTTATACTTTCCTTTGTATCTGGTTCAAGACAGGTTAAAACTTCCTTTATGCTCATGCCTTTAAATTCCGTAATGACATGTCTTGAAATATGAGAAAGTACATATTTGTTCATAAGAACCTTCTTGCAGTATTCATCATAGCTTATTTCTTTGTTTGACATCTGATCAATAGCCGCTGCAGCTTCTATCTGCATCGTATTTCACCTCCTAAAACTCTCTACATAACTTAATACGAGAGAAAGAAGGAAAAATACAAAAAGTAATGCAAGAATTTTAATTTTTTAAGATAAGATCATTTACAATAGAATGATAATATCTATCACAATCATAATACGCTAATTTTTCATAACTTACCATATACATATTGGTATAAAAGTAATAAGAAGTTTCTCCTGTCAAATCGTATAACAAAAGTTATATCAGATATCAAATTTATCCTAGCTCTTAAGAACCTTAACGGTTCTATTTTAGATTTCCTTAATTTTCCTTTTATGTTCTTAGCGGCCTTCCTAATCCTAAAGTATCCTGTGATATAAAAACCAAAGGAGCAATACATCATTTCTTGGTAATCTAAAATTACGTGGTGTTTGAAAGGACAACACTTTATGCTGTGGTCTTA
>ENA-OWPJ01000656-OWPJ01000656.1-human-gut-metagenome-genome-assembly--contig:-NODE-656-length-26937-cov-2.94442_pt1 | contig 26937 bp, 22 predicted proteins | sample MGYA00248264_ERZ651846 | MGnify/ENA primary metagenome ERZ651846 (study PRJEB26924, sample SAMEA4378271) | human gut metagenome | biome: human gut; feature: human-associated habitat; material: faeces...
CAAAATCTTCTTCAATAAATGCATATGCTAATTTTTCTTTATTCTTTCTTGTCAGACGTGTCTTTTGACGACGAATCTGATCTTCTAATTTATCAATAGCTTTATCGATGGCTGCATATAAATCATCATCCACAACTTCAGTACGTAATACTGCATATTTGGTAGGAATTGTAACCTCGATTTTCTGTTTGTTTGGATATACACGAACCACCACATTTGCTACCACGTTTTCATCAATTATGAAGTATTTTTCTAAGTGAGATAACTTCTTCTCAATCTTTTCGGCGATTGCCGCAGTAACTGTAATATTTTTTCCGTAGATTTGGACTTTCATATAAAATCCCTCCTTGTTGTTCTATACCTATATTATACGTAAAAAATTCCAGATAAACAGTCTTTCATTTTAAACGATACTGTGATAAACTATTGATGTAAGGGCGATGTCAAAAATTGTCCTTTTTTTACTAATTTTGCCAGAAAGAAGGTATTTCCTTGGAAGATTTGAAAAAAGCTTTAAAAAAGGAACAATTAACCTGTATTGTTTCCTCTTGCGGACATATTTATAAAGAGAAAAATAAAGGTATTCTTCCTTTACTGCATTTTATTGAGCAGGGGGTGCTGCGTGAGGGCATCGTGGTAGATAAAGTCATTGGAAAAGCTGCTGCCATGTTAATGATTTATGGCGGTGTTAAAAAAGTTCATGCCTGTATGATCAGTGAACATGCTTTAACGATGTTTCGTCAACATCATATCCCAATCAGTTATGATGTACTTGTGCCTTATATTATAAATCGAAGTGGGACAGGGATGTGCCCCATGGAAGAAAGTGTATTGGCTTGTGAAGATATAGAAGAAGCTTATCATATCCTTTGTAAGAAAGCAGAAAGTATGAAAAAAGCCGGCTAATGATTATAGCCGGTTTTCATATGCTTTTGAAACTACATGAATTGCATTTTTGAAACAGATTTGTTCAACTTGTGATGCATCAAAACCTTGATGATATAATTCATCTACAAAGTTTTGTGCCTGTGTAGCATTTGATAAATCTGTAATGGCCCCATAAATATCCGCGTCATCATAAAAATCCATAAAATCAAATCCAACGGCGATATGCTCGATACCAATACATTCTTTTAATGCTTTCACATGCGCTACGAGATGAGGAATATCCTGTTCCTCTTTTTTTGTGGACACAAAGCCTGGCGCACACACAACACCGATGACACCATCTTGTGCAGCAATTGCCTGCGCCTGTTTTTTCCATAGGTTTCTTGGATGATCACATAAATCACGCAAGTTGGAATGTGTCGCAATGACCTGCCATGGGTTTGCATTCATGATATCCCAGAAAGTTTTTTCATTCGCATGGGATACATCCACAATTATATGCAGTTTGTTCATTTCATCAAGTGCTTCTTTTCCCATATCTGTTAATCCTCGTGTTATGGTTCCCTTTACACCAGTTGCCAGTGCATTTTCATCATTCCAGCAAAATGAAGCGATTCGTACACCCTGCTCATACATCCATCTGATTTTCTCTCTTGGTGCATCCTTAATGCCACACATACCTTCCACACTCATGACTGCTTTTTTATGCCCATTGTCATTTAATAAATCTTCTTTACTTAAAACAAGGTCAATATCAACACATTCTTCGATCTGTTTACGAAGGCTTTTGATCATATCCTGCATATATGTCCAGTCTTCTTTGCCTTCAAAGAAACTTGCCATTGCCACATAGGCGATTTGCCCCTGATCAAATTTTTTCGCATGGGTGTTTTTCACCACATGAAAATCTCCTTTTGTTTTTTCCTCCATGACATCGTATCCAATGTCCGCATGTAAATCAAAAAGTTTCATTACTTCCCTCCATTTTTCACGGGAACATTTATGCTTTTTCTTCATATATGATATCAAAGAACTGCATCTGCTTTCCCTGTGCCATACCAGTATCATATGCTTGATCCTGTAAAATATCCATCACACCATCTATACCCGCATCATATTCGATACAGCCATAGGCTTTTTCTATGACAGAAATGGCAGTGAAAATGCCTTTATCAAATAATTCCAAAAAACTTTCATTTGAACTGATATGATCATCACAAGGATGATACCATACACGTTTTTCTTCATTTAATACATCATAACGATCATCTATCTTACTTTTTACAATATTGCCAGAAATTGCCCATGGTTTACGAATAACACCTTCGATTCCTTTTAATATTGCATATTTCACATGATTTGGATCATATAGTAATTTTTGTACATCATACCATGAATTCAAGGTTTCTCTTAGATCATGTACTTTTACCTCCACATGGTACACTTCTTTTGCGGCGGGTACATAAATACGTGAAATTGCCTTTAAAATACTTTCGTTATATTCACATATTTCATAGCTTCGATAATCTTTAATATTGATATTATGGTATTTTTCCAGCATCATGGTATCCATCATGGATTCAAAACGATGATGATATCCTGCACTGACACCTTTACAATTGCCGGTACGATAAAAGATATATGGATGAGTGGTTTTATCTAATGCCCAGTGGCATAAATGCCCAAACAGATATGCCATCATCATTTCTTTTACTTCAACATTTTTCTGTCGTTTAACTTCGCGAATAGCAACTTCATAAAAGGCATTGACTTTTCCTGCATGCATGGCACTTCCTAAACGATTCAAGGTATGACTTTTCATTGCTTCCCATGGTTTCGCATGTTGAAAGAATAAAAAATCCGGTCCATTGCTTCCAATATAATAAATCTGATGATAACGCTCGATAATATCTTCAATATCCTTTTTTGATATTTTTTTCAAGACTTCTTCTGCAAAAATTTTATGTGTGATAATATTTGGCATATGAAATTCCTCCTAGTTCTTTTATGGCTATTATATCATTCTTCAAAGGTAAGTGGCAACGTCAAAAAACGAAAAGGCGCTGTATGCACCTTTTTTAGCATTCTTTATTTTCTTGTGTTTCCAATAATGGCTTACGGTTTAATATTTCCATAAACTGCTCTCCTGTAATGGTTTCTCTTTCATACAGGAATTTCGCAAGCTCATGTAATTTGTCTTTATTTTCTTCTAATATCTTATACGCATTGGCGTAAGCTTCTTTAATCAGTTTGACAACTTCTTCATCAATCTTGGTTGCTGTTTGATCACTGCACGCAAGGGAAGCATCTCCACCCAGATATTTATTATTGATGGTTTCCAGTGCTGTCATACCGAATTCATCACTCATACCAAGTCGTGTAATCATACTACGTGCAACCTTGGTTGCCTGTTCAATATCATTGGCAGCACCACTGGTAATGGAATGGAAGATCAAGTCTTCTGCTGCACGACCACCACAATATGTAACGATCTTTGTGAACGCTTCTTCTTTGGTAATCAGATTAGATTCATCTTCTGGTACCTGCATTGTATATCCAAGGGCACCACTGGTTCTTGGCACAATCGTGATTTTGGTTACTGGCATACTATTTTTTGATTTTGCGGCTACCAGTGCATGACCAATTTCATGATAAGATACAATCAATTTTTCTTTAGTGGAAATCACTGCATTCTTACGCTGATAACCAGCGATTACCGTTTCTACAGCTTCTTCTAAATCTTTTTGAATGACCTGTGTACGGTTATCCTTTACCGCAAGCAATGCGGCTTCATTAATGATATTGGCAAGCTCTGCCCCACTGGCACCAGCTGTTGCTCTGGCGATACCTCTTAAATCTACATTCTTGCTTATACGCACATCTTTCGCATGTACGGCTAATATTGCTTCTCGTCCTGCTAAATCTGGTAATTCTACCGGTATACGACGATCAAATCTTCCAGGTCTTAATAATGCCTGATCTAAGGATTCAGGACGATTGGTTGCGGCTAAAATGATAACGCCGGTAGATCCATCAAACCCATCCATTTCCGCAAGCAGCTGATTTAATGTCTGTTCACGTTCATCATTGCCACCATATCCTGCACCGTCACGTTTTTTACCAATTGTATCCACTTCATCAATAAAGACAATACATGGCGCTTTTTCTCTGGCCTGTTTGAATAAATCACGCACACGTGCTGCCCCACGTCCTACAAACATTTCCACGAATTCTGAGCCGCTGATAGAAAAGAATGGAACATTTGCTTCTCCAGCAACCGCTTTTGCTAATAATGTTTTCCCGGTTCCTGGAGGACCTACTAATAAAGCACCTTTCGGCATCTGTGCACCGATTTTTTTATATTTTTCCGGATTCTTTAAGAATTCCACCATTTCCTGTAAAGCTTCTTTTGCTTCTTCCTGACCAGCTACATCTTCAAAAGTCTTTCCACTCTGGCTTTTTACATAGACCTTTGCATCGCTTTTTCCAAAGTTGCCAAAGCCGCCTCCACCAAAGCTCATGGAATCGCCGCCCATCTTTTCCTGCATTTTCTTAAAGGTACGATTACCCAGCCACCACAATAGTAATAATGGGGCTACGACTGTTAGAAACAGATACAGCCATGGATTCATTTCCTTGGCATGCTCTCTTGTGAAAGTAGCACCTGCCTGATGCAGTTTATCTATTAACGTTGTATCATTTTCCATGGTTTCCGTCTGATAAGCCTTTTTTTCTTCACCTTTGATGGTATAGGTAATATCTTCATCACCTATATTGACCTTATCTATTTTCTTTTCATCAATGGCAGTTAAAAACTGATCATAACTAACACTTTCCATATGTTTATCATACATATAATTACTCAAAAGGTAATTACCAACCAATATCACGATCAATATGATAAAGTAATAAAAATATAAAGGTCGCTTTTTCTTATTTGTGTTCTTCATGTTGTACACCTCCTACGATTGCCTGATTCAGCATTTGTAAACATTTTATGATATCATCCTTTTCTTGTTGTTTTAATGGTGCTAACAAGTCAAAATGGCGATGTAGATCTTTTTGCATTTCTGCCATACAGTGTTTGGATTTTTCACTAAGTGATACCATCACGATTCGCTCATCCATAGGATTTCTTCTTCTGATCAAAAGATCATGGCGTTCCATCCGTTTGATGATGGCAGATAAATTGGAATTCCCCATCTGTAAATGCTTCGCAAGTTCACTTGTACGTATCTCTCCACCATTTTCTGCGATTTCCATCATCACCTGACATTGTACCCCTGTGATTCCATATGGTTCATAATAATGATTCATGATCGTAGACAGATTACACATTATGTTTCTCAACAGGCGTATAACTACTTCATTCTCTTGCATGTTACACCTTCTTTTACCAAAATATTTCATGCGTGAAATATTTACACAAGAATAGTAATGCTAAATAAACATTTCGTCAACCTAACCATGAAAGTTTACATAATTCTATAAGTTTATCCCATAATTCACATAAACAACAAAAGCCATAACGCACTTAGGCATATTCCCAAGCGAAAACAGGCGTTTGACATAAGGTAATGTAGGGGGTGAAATTATCGCTACAGGTTATTTAAAAATTATCACAGGCATTCATCGTATTGGTCTTTATATCCCTGATGTCAATGTTCGTATCTATCGTAAACAAGCTGATATTGTAGCCTATGAAGATTTCTTTTTAACAGATGAACATGGGGAAACAATGGATATTCCCTTGTATGTGGATGAGGAAATCAAACATTATGCTGTCGAGATCACAAAGCAGGGCTATCAAAAAATACAGATAGAAAATATCGAAATCTTTGATCATATACATGCCTGCTTAAAAGTTTCCTTGCGCCCTTTGTTAAGTGATGAAACAAACATAAAGCTGAAGATTATTTCGTCTATGGAAAAAAAGCCATGTAACATGCAGCCATGGCAAATCAAGAAATTCACATTTCCGGCTTATGTTGCTTTCAAAAGAAATCATCAACGCGTGTATCTTGATGGAACATCATATCTAAAAAGCATCGCAAATGCGAACGTGAATCCTACCTGGCCTTTAGATATCCTTAAAACAACAATCAGTGAATTGTTGTTTACTACATTTCAACAAGCTGCCGCAAAGGATAGCATACAGGATCAAATTTATGTGATAGATGAAACATGCTCCTTCCTGCATGCGTCCATTCAGCTGTCTTATGATATTGTGGACAAGCTCTTAATGGATATATTAGAGAAACATCAAAATGAATGGATCCTGCCTGTAGATGATAGCTTTCATTCTTCTATTCGATCAATGGAAGATATTATCTATCATAAGCATCTAAAGATTTCTTCCATTCAAGAGTATGGCACACAGGGAAATATCATGGGGGATCTACAAACCTGCCTTTCCTTTCTTGCGAATTTTTATGAAGAACTGCCACCACTTCGTGTCACACATATCTTTGATAATGAAACCAAAGATGCGATCATTGCGTTTCAAAAATTAAGCCATACACAGGTGAGTGGCCTCCTTGATTCAACAACGCAGACAAATCTAATATCTGTCTGTACACGTATTTTAGAATTAATAGATCCTCAAAATCAACCAATGGATTATCCTGACAGCCTACAGGACATGAAAACAGTCTGTATGATACAGCGTGCAATCAATACAGTCGCTTCCATGTATCCAGCCATACCAAACATCCTTGTGGATGGTATCATGCATGATCGATGTGTAAATGCAATCAAAGTATTTCAAGAGCTATTCCAAATACATGGGGATGGCATAATTGATCAAAACACATGGAACTTGTTGTTTACCACTGCCTCCAAGATCGAAGCGGGCATCTTTACGACACAGGGAATGCCTCCTTTTCCTAAAAAACCACTAACCCTTGGCGCTAGTGGAGCCTCTGTCTTACTCATACAAAATCGCTTACAAACCATTTCTAATTTTTACTCCTCCATTCCTTTTATTGACGCTGATGCCTGCTTTGGCGTAGCAACGCATCAATGTGTCCTTGCATTTCAAGATCTTTTAGGCCTGAGAAAAGATGGTGTCGTTGATCATTTCACATGGACACTGCTTCATCAGGTATATCAGGAAGTAATACGCATTTAAAAAAACAGGTCACATGGACCTGTTTTACTGTTATAGAAAAGCTTGTATCATATCCCATACAACCGGTGCACAAAATACTGTGATCAATCCACTGACACCAATCGCTAAAGAACTCATGGCACCTTCGATATGACCAAGAGATAATGCCTTGGTTGTGCCAATTGCATGGGCACTTGTTCCAAGTGCTACTCCTTTGGCAATAGGATGATCGATATGGAAAATACGAAATACCATATCTGCGACAACTGCTCCCATAATCCCCGTTACCAGAATCGTTAATACGCTTACTGCCTCAATACCGCCAAGCTGTGCGCTTAATTCAATTCCAATTGGTGTAGTAATGGATTTTGGCATGATACTGGCAATAATTTCACGATCAAAGCCCATAAGCATACTACATAACAAAGTAGAAGTTAAGCCACAGACAACTCCTGCACAGATGCCAATCATGATTGGCGCAAAATAGTATTTCAGATTATGTGCCTGACGATATAATGGGATTGCCAATACTACCGTTGCTGGTCCTAAAAACATATTGATCATATTTCCACCCACCTGATAAGATGATAAAGGAATATCACAAAGCAATAGTAAAACGATAATCATTGTAATTGCCAGCAATAAAGGATTCAATACCAATAATTTGGTTTTCTTCTGAATCCACAGACCAATTTCAAAAGCCACTAAGGATAACAGAATGCCAAACATTGGCGAAGTAAATAACGCCTTCATTTAATCACGCTTCCTTTCCATCAGCTTTTGTATACAAAATCCACTGCACCCCATGGTAAGAATCGTTGTGATCAAACATACCAAAAGGATTTGAAACCAGATGCTTTGGATATGCATAAAATTCGCCATTAGCGCAACCCCAGCGGGAATAAAGAAAAATGGCAGGTGCGCAAGTAAAAAATCAGCAGTATCTTCCACTGAAGATAATGGCAGTATATGTAACTGTAAAGCACAAAACAATAAGATCATACCTACAAGTGAGCCTGGTAATGGTAAATGAAACAAGGTAGATATCCATTCTCCTCCATAGTAAAAGCCAAAAACGATAATCAACTGACGAAAATATTTCATCGTTTCTTCATTCCTTTACGCTCATTCCCCTTTTTCGCATATGGCTTCTGACCATATCGCTTACCTTGATCACGTCTGGATGGAAAATGCCCTGGTTTCTGATATGGAATCAGACATTTAGGCCCATTGCCCACCAGATCCATACGACCAGCTGTTTTTAATGCTTTATATACTAAATCATAATTTTGAGGATAAGTAAACTGCATCAATGCTCTTTGCATGGCTTTTTCTTCATGTGTTCTTGCCACATAGACCGGTTTCATTGTTTTAGGATCAAGTCCAGTATAATACATGCAAGTCGCCGGTGTTCCCGGCGTTGGATAGAAATCCTGTACCTGTTTTGGGGTATGATGAATTTTTTTCAGGTAGCACGCTAATTCAATCGCACCATTTAAATCACATCCTGGATGGGAACTCATCAGATATGGCACGATATATTGATCCTTATGGAACTGTTCATTCTTCTGTTTAAATTTTTCAACGAATTTCAAATACAATTCTTTACGTGGTTTTCCCATTTTATCCAATACTTCCGCACTGATATGTTCAGGGGCAACCTTTAACTGTCCACTGATATGATGCTGTACCAGTTCATCAAAGAACTCATCATTTTTATCATACATCAGATAATCATAACGAATACCTGAACGAATAAATACTTTCTTCACCCTAGGCAGCTCTCTTACAGCACGAAGGATATCCAAATAACGGCTATGATCAACAATCAGGTTATTACATGGTTTCGGGAATAAACATTCTCTGCTTTTACATGCGCCAAATTCTCTTTGTTTGTCACATGCCTCTCTGAGAAATTGGCAGTAGGCCCTCCCACATCATGAATATATCCCTTAAAGTTAGGCATTTCCGTAATCCGTTTTGCTTCCTCCACAATACTTTCCTTACTTCTGGTAGAAATGACTCTACCTTGATGATGGGTAATTGCACAGAAGGCACAAGATCCAAAACAGCCTCGATTTGATACAATGGAAAACTGTACTTCTTCAATTGCTGGTATGTATTTATATTTAGGATGATACGTTCTTTCATATGGCAGTGAATACGTAAAGTCCATTTCTTCCTGTGTCAATGGAAGTGGTGGTTGATTTTGTACCACATACCATCCATCATATGGTTCTACCAATACCTTTGCTGCAATCGCATCAATATTTTCATGCTGGATATGAAAGCTTTTCGCATACGTACGCTTATCTTTACATACTTCCTCATAACTTGGCAGCATGATATAATCTGATACATATTCAATGGATTTTGTTTTCCATACGGTACCTCTGATATAACAAATATCCTTTGCCTCTAATCCACTTGCCAAAGCATCTGCGACTTCCACGATGGTGTTTTCTCCCATGCCATACATCAATAAATCGGCTTGAGAATCCATTAAAATACTTCTTCTTACTTTATCATCCCAATAATCATAATGAGATAAACGTCGCAAGCTGGCCTCGATTCCACCAATCATAACCGGCTTATGCGGATATAAACGTTTCAATATCTGTGTATATACAATGGTAGGACGATCTGGTCGTTTTCCCATAACCCCCTCATCACTGTAGTAATCTTTATCACGTCGTCTTTTATTAACAGAATAATGATTTACCATAGAATCAATATTTCCAGCAGATACCAAAAAGCCAAGTCTTGGTTCTCCAAATTGTGTAAATTCATCGTCGTTATGCCAGTCAGGCTGTGCAAGAATGGCACAGCTATATCCATATGCCTGCAAGACTCTGGTGATAATTGCACATCCAAAGCTTGGATGATCCACATACGCATCCCCACTCACATATACAAAATCCACCTGTTCATAGCCCTGTTGCAGCATTTCTTCTCTTGTTGTAGGTAAAAAAGCCATATTCTCAACTCCAATCAGTATTAGTTTACCATAAGTTTGCCATTTGAAAAAGAAAAAAGAAAAAGGAACGCATGAGGAAATACGTTCCAATTTAAGAAGTCAGATAATCTTGTTGGTTGTAAAGTTATGAAAGGTTTAAAGAGGATTACATTTTGAGAAAGGAATGTTTATGCAAGCTCTCATGTTAGTTAAATCTAACTTCAAACATACTATATACCAAAAGTTAGCCTTTGTCAACAATTTATATTAATTTCTTAAAATATTTTCTGGCTGATTCTTGCGAAAGAATATAACGCTATATATCATCGTTACCAAAACAACAATAACAAATAAGATCACATAGAAAATCAATTGTGCGATTCCATCAATTTCTAATTTCATAAGTCCACTAACTGATAAAACCATCCACACGATGCCACTGACAATCATCGAAATAATCAAGGACAACAAAATCTTTCCTACAATTTCCATCAATGATAATTTATGCAAATCACGATGAGCCAGCCCATTTACGCTCAATAATGCAAATTCTCGCTTCCGTTTATAGAAATAATTGATCTGTAAAGCACTCAACATCAAAATGAATACAATCAAAAAACCACCTAACACAAGAAAACGTAAGTTCTGCGTTGTATGTGCTAAAGTATTTAATGCATCCAGATTGACCTGTCCTTCATTTACCCCAAACCCTAAAGCTTTTGCCTCATCTTTATCCTTCATTAACGACTGTAAATTATTTGAACATAAAATATATCCTCGTGTATCCTTTTGTGAGCTATACTTTTGATACAATGCATCGATTTCTTTATAATACATATAAATAAAACTTTTCTCATCTTTTAAGTATGGACAATGAATATTTTTATCCAATACCCCTTTCACAAGGAAGCTTTTTTCAAAGGGATGCCCCATATCTTCCCCATCTTGAATATCAAATACCACACCACTTGCGTCAAATTGATTATCCACAAATGCCATATCTTTCATATCCACATACAGCTGATGAGAAAAATACACACCCTGATTATCCCCTAAATCCATTTTTCTTAACATCTTATCACTAAAATCCTGTCCATCAAAATAAGGAACCACACTTACCCACATACCATTCACAGAAATCATCATCTTATGATATGGATATAGACTATCCCCATCTTCCAGCTTCAGCTTTTCCATGTCCTTCATCACAGGTAATTCCCCATTCATATACATCTGACTCTTATCATCAGTGATAAACAACTGTTTATCCGTCAGTCTTTCCAATGCCTCATAACTGGATTTCGCATGTGCGTCAATAAAGCCAAGCGATAAGGTAGATGCCATCATACACAAAATCATGGCAGTAATCATCATAACATTCAAACTTTTATATTTTTGAAAGAAATAACGGATATAGTTTGTGAAAAAAGATAAAGAAAGCTTCTGTTTGTCATCTTTCCATGTAATACTTGTCCCCTGATACTGCTTTTCACATATCAGTTTTTTCTCTTTAATTGAATAAATCTGATCTGCATATTCCTTGGCTAGTGCACTATGGCTTGCCATCACGATGCACTTACCTTCTTCATGTGCTAACTGTTTCAATACTTCCAATACGATTGTTTCATTCTTTTTATCTAGGGCACTCGTTGGTTCATCTAGTATCAATACTTCCGGATCTTTACATAATGCGCAAGCAATTGCTAATCGCTGCCGTTCTCCACCAGATAATGTTTCAATACTTTGATGCATTGGAACCTGTAAATGCACAAGCGACAACAAATGCAAATAAGCTTCCTCACTTTTTTCCTTCCCCGCAAAAGAAGCATACAACTTCAAATTTCCTAATACATCATATTGTTCATAAAGACTGGCATCCTGCATTACATATCCAAAATGCAATCTTCGATATTGACTCTTACATTTTTCATCTCTTAAATCAATCGTTTTTCCATTGATTTCATACCCATAATCGCATTGATCAGATATCATTCCAACACGATATAATAATGTACTCTTCCCTGTACCACTCAATCCGGTAATTAATGTCAGTGTTTTATCTGGTATTTGCATACTGCCATTTTCTAATAACACCCGATCATAACTTATCTCTATATTATTTAACTTAATCATCCATCTCTTCCTCCCCGGCAATTGCCCTTAAACAACATATTACATCACTCACAAAATACCCATCATCTTCTTCTACCAATAAACTGCCCATATATAACTCAGCAATTTTTCTTGTATTATCCAATCCATGTCCATGATGTTTTATATCTTCTTTCTTTGTTTTCAGATCAGGATTATCCTGTAACACACTTTGATCTATCGTATTTTTAATGACTACACGCAAAGCATTTTGTACAATCCATGCTTTCATAACAATTCGCTTTTCCCCACTACAATTTTCTATCGCATTATCCATCAAATTAGATAAGATACGATATAAATCCATCTCCTCCATCGCAAGCGTTTCAGGTACACGTATATCATAATCAAATTGAATTTTCAAATCTTCCATCTTTGCGATACGCTCATTTAACACCATATTGAATATCGTCTGATTACTAAAACGATAATACTTCCATGTATTTACCTCATCTACTCTCTCTTTTAATACTTTTATTAACGTTTCGATATCCCCTTGTTCCACCAGTTGATACATATAGGAATATCGATATTTTTCATCATGCCTAGATTTTCTGATTGCTTCTTCTAATTCCTGCATCTGTTTATATGCTTCCATATCATTATGAAACAAAGCAAGTTTCAACTTATCATCATACTTTTCTTTACTGCTTTTTTGTAAATTATAAAACATGATGAGTACCATAAAGGCAGTAATCATATTGATAAATATCATAAACATTGTATATTCAAGACGAATACTTTGATTTATCAAAACAGAAAACAAGATATTAAATGAAAACAGTATGCCATAACTTAATACAATCATTGGCCACCATTCTTTAAAACGATAGTCTGAAAATTTAATAATGGAATCTCTATAATGGTAAATCAGAATACCTAAAATTAAAAATACACTTTTCGTAAGACACGCAACTAAAACATAATATTCAGATAATATAGTAATAGCTGGTCGTCTTAAAACAAATGAGATCATAAAAACACTTACTGTCACAATCACGTTATTGATGATGGATGGAACAATGGATATCATTAATATATATGATTTTCGATTATATGAGAAAATCGACGATAACACGCATATCATCAATATCGTAAGCGGTTCAAGTAAAATATCATAAGCCTCTAAATGATTAGAAACCAGGGTTAAAACAGTTAATGTTCCCCATAGCAATAAGAAGAATGGGCATTCTTTTTTTGCTTTTATATTAATTAAGCTAAACGTAATAAATGCATATATTGCATTTTCTATGATTGTTATTCCTATGTCAAACATGTACTCCCCTCACTTTTTTAATCATTTATTCATTTTTTTAATTCTATTACCATTGGTATGATTGCTTCAAATATCAATGATAAACATAAAATAATCACTACCATTTTCACACTGTATACGGTATATCCTATATGCAACACATTTAATAAAAACATGAATAACGTATATACAATCATTGCAATGATTGCCACAAAGAAACTTTCTCCTATATATCTCTTTCGTTTCATATGTTTTATTTCTTTCTCATGAAATCCAATATTCTTAAAGTATTTATCAATTTCCTGTTCAGATTTTCGATTATTATATTTCATTACAGTATACATAAAGAAAACTATGATCAAAATAATGATTGCAGATATTCTGATGGCTATTTGCATATCTTTCGTATTTTGACGAATCGCTCCATAGTTTGCATATCCGCTTTCCACATCAAGTCCTAATTCATTAATCGAATGGATTACTTCTCCCATATTGCCAATATTATCTACCATAACTGAATAACCAGTTGGCTTCCATGGGGATTCCTTAACTATATGCACTACTTTATCTTTTTCATCATCAGGACAATCATTAATGTAATATTTTTTATATTCAGTATCCATTCCATAGATTGTTCTTTCTGTATCATCCTTGTACTGATTGATATACTTTTCTATGATATCCCTGTTCATATAGATCACATCTTGAGAATTATTTGTTACTCCCATATTTGAATTTTTTAATACCCCTGCAATGGGTAAAGTCACCTTTATCATCTTAATATTAGGGTAATGTAAATAGATGGTATCTTCCTCTTTAGAATATGTCCATGTTTTCCCATAAGCATCATTAACAGCTACTGCTAAACTAAATGATAGTTTCTTATCCTTTAAATCTTTGATATTTATCCCAAATCTTTGCGCAAAGTCTTTTGACAAATAAACACCATCATCCTGGAATTTCATTTCAATATCAGAATCATAATCTTTATTATTTAAATAAGAACATAACGTTACAACAGAAAGTGAACCTGTATAATCAACTTTTTTTAATTCTTTTCCATCTTCAAGCAATATAAAAGGTTCAGCTTTATAATCATAGGAAGAAAAACGTTTATCTGTCACTGGAAAAAGCATTTGTGTAGATAAATCAATGTCATATCTCCACTCAACATCAGTTACATGCGATAATTGTTTGATTTTAGACAATTCATCATCACTAATCAAATCATTAGAACCTCCAAAATCATATTCAACAAATCCTTGTCTGTCTACACCTTTATACACCAACAATTCATTAGAGGCTACATCATTCATCTGTTGCGTTTGAACTGAATATGCTATATTATTAAATTCAAAACTTAAAGCTGAAAACCCTATGCAAAATATTGTAAGCATAGCCATGATTCGGTGATATAACTTTTGATGTTTCTTCATCTTACGAAAATAATAATTGATACCTTCTAAATGTTTCTTTGTCACATGTTGTGTTTCATTAATTTTTGATTCTTTTTTACTATTATCTTTTATCTGGTGCAATTCTTGATTTCTTATCTCATATACAACATCACTTTTTTCTATTAGATGACTGTCATGTGTAGAATATAATACGATATTTCCTTGATCTGCATATTCTTTTAATGCTTGAATCACTTGATCACGATGATACTCATCTAATGATGATGTTGGCTCATCTAATATTAAGATATCTGGTTTATGAATCATTGCCAATAGTATTGCGCAACGTATCTGTTCTCCACCTGATAATTGATCTGGATATTTTTCTAATAATGCTTTTAATTCTAATGATGATATCCAATTTTGTATTTCCTCATCTTCTTTTATTCCATATAACTCTTTTATCATTTCTATATGAAGTTTTATGGTTAAATCTTTTAAAAATTCTGGTTGTTGATGAACGATTCCCATATGTTCAAAGATAAATGCTTGCTGTTCTTCTTTTGTAGCTTTTGCATAATCTTTATCCTGATACATAAAGCTTTCTAAAAACTCATTTTCAAAGATAATGGAATCAATGATTGTGGATTTCCCACTACCACTTTCTCCAATCAAAGCAGTTAAATTTCCAGATAACAATTCTAATTTTGCTTTTTTCACTATGATATCGGAATGAAATTGAATATCTTTTAATTTCACAATCATTGCTTCCATCCTCCTTTTTTTATTTTTTAGTTTCTATTAACATTGGTATGATTGCTTCAAATATCAATGATAAACATAAAATAATTACTACCATTTTCAAACTGTATACGGTATATCCTATATGCAATGCATTTAATATAAACATCAAAGCTGTAAATATGATTACTGAAAGAATTGCTACAAAGATACTTTCCTCAATATATTTTTTACGCTTAATTTTCTTTATTTCTTTCTTATGAAACCCTATATTCTTGAAATAATCATTTATTTCTTGTTCTGCTTTTCGATTGTTATATTTCATCACGATATACATCAAAAAGATGATAACACTTAAAATTACTGATCCAATTCTAATGGCTGTTTGCATATCTTTCGTGTTTTGACGCATAGCGCCATAATTCATATATCCATTTTCTACATCTAATCCTATCTCATTGATTGCATGTATCACATCTCCCATATGACTTATATCATCTACGATTACTGAGTATCCAGTAGGTGCCCATGGTGTTTCTTTCACTTCATGAATTACCTTGTCTTTTTCATCATCTGGACAATCATTGATATAATATTTTTTATATTCCGTATCCATACCATAAATAGTTCTAACTGTGTCATCTTTATATTGGTTGATATACTTTTCTATGATATCTCTATCCATGTAAACTACATCCTGATAATCATTGGTAATTCCCATATTTGCGTATTCTAATATACCAGCTATTGGTAATGTTATTTTCACTTTAGTTGTATTAGGAAGATGTAAAAACATTTCTTCATTATCATTCGTTATCCAAACTTTTCCATAAGCATCGCTCGTTGGTACTGTATAATAAAAACTGATTTCTTTTCCTTTGAGATTTTCTACATTTGAATCAATTTTCTGGGCAAACCACATAGATATATATACACCATCGTTTTGAAATTTATATTTAATATCATTATCATAATTCCAATCTTTTATATAAGAACAAACATACAAAGAATCTATTTTTTGATTTCCTTTTTCTTTAGGCCCTAGCTTCTTAATTATGCTTTTATTTTCTTGTATTTCAATAGGATCCGCTCTATAGTCTGCATCAGAAAATCTACGATCTGTAACAGGAAGTAAAGCACTATTGAAAATCTCTGTATCATATCGCCACTCAAAATGCTTTATATGGTCTATCCGTTTTATTTTTTCTATTTCCTCTGTAGTGATTAATTCATTTGCACCACCAAACTCATAAAATTTTTCTCCTTGTCGATCTACGCCTTTATAAACCAACAATTCATTAGAGGCTATATCATTCATTTGTTGTGTCTGAACTGCATACGCAATATTATTAAATTCAAAGCCAAAAGCTGTAAATCCTATACAGAATATTGTTAGCATAGCCATGATTCGATGATATAATTTTTGATGTTTCTTCATCTTACGAAAATAATAATTGATGCCTTCCAAATGTTTCTTTGTCACATGTTGTGTTTCATTATTTTCTGTTTCTTTTTTATTGTCATCTTTTATTTGATACAGTTCTTGATTTTTTATCTCATATACAACATCACTTTTTTCTATCAGATGACTGTCATGAGTAGAATATAATACGATATTTCCTTGATTTGCATATTCTTTCAACACTTGAATCACTTGATCACGATGATACTCATCTAACGATGATGTTGGTTCATCTAATATTAAGATATCTGGTTTATGAATTAATGCCAATAGTAAAGCACAACGTATCTGTTCTCCACCTGATAATTGATCTGGATATTTTTCTAATAATACTTTTAATTCTAATGATGATATCCAGTCTTGTATTTCTTCATCTTCTTTTATTCCATACAACTCTTTTATCATTTCTATATGAAGTTTTATGGTTAAATCTTTTAGAAATTCTGGTTGTTGATGAACGATTCCCATATGTTCAAATATAAAAGATTGTTGTTCTTCTTTTGTAGCTTTTGCATAATCTTTTTCTTGATATACAAAGCTTTCTAAAAACTCATTTTCAAAGGTGATGGAATCAATGATTGTGGATTTTCCACTGCCACTTTCTCCAATCAACGCTACTAGGTTTCCAGTATCAAGCAAAAAACTAGTTTTTTTTAAGACGATATAAGTATCAAAAATCACATTTTTTATTTTTAATTTCATTAAAACCACCTCCAAAAAAAGTCAAGAAGAGTGTAAAACACTCTTCTTGCATCAATATACTTTGCTTCCGTTGAAATAATAATCAACATTTGCACTACCAGATCCGTATGCGTAACTATACAAGGTAATACTCAATGTATATTTATATTGAGCTTTTGAATCTGACGTGTACAGTTCTTTACTATTAGAGACACAGCTTTTTGTACCTGATACTGAACTATAGCCAACGCTATATGTATCCCATTTAGAATTTCCTGTAGTATGACGTGTTGTAGTAGCCTTAACACTTCCTGAACCAATAGCAGTATTAATACCTACAGTCTTAGTACATGAATAATCAGCTGCATTTACTGTAACTCCAGCACCTGCTCCTAAAATTGTTAAACATAAGGCAGGAACAGCAAACTTTTTAATCTTCTTTTTAAATGAAATCATAATCTTTTCTCCTTCAGCCCCTTAGGCTCTTCAAATTGGTAAATGCCATAATGAGAAACAAGAGAGTGTGCAACTACAGCTTGTCTATAAGCTAATACAGTGATCATTTTTAAAATCATTCTTTTGAACATAAACAACCTCCCCATATGTTAGTAAACATGCATTTGCCAGTAGACAATACCAAACAGTGTAGGATAACCCTTTATCAAACAAATGAGCTAGATATAAGGCAATCCCAAATACGACTACTAATAATTTTGATTTTTTTGAAAAAGATTTTTTCTCAATTCGTGTTAAAGGTTTTAATGGATGCTGAACAGGTGCATATATCCATATGGTGAAGCTAGCTATTATATACATCATGAATGCGACCCAAACATTAATATCTATATACCTTAATAACATATATATCAGAAAAATCATAAGATATGTACACTGGCATTTTAGATAAGTTGTGCAATGATATCCACCTACATGAACCCTTAATACAGTAAACAAAATCAAATAGCAGAGCGTATAAGGAAGAATGTCACATATAATTCCTACTAGAATAACCTGGCCAAAGCTCATCATTGTAGATATACATAAGACAAAACCAAACTGATATATTTCTAAATCATTCTGAATAATTCCATTTCGATTCAGATAATCTGTTATTGCTTGTGCCCAATGCAAAATCAATGTAACCACTTCCTTTCAGCACCATTTTATACACTTTATGCAATATTTCAACCCTTTAGGGATGTTTGGTCGCATAAGAGGGATAACTGGTTAGCGATAGCTTAAACATCTTAGATATTCTTGATAAGCATTGGACACGTTTTCTTTTTTTCTTCTGCTGATTTCTATGCTAGTTCCATCATCCATCAAAAATGATGCATCCTGTTGTAACATCACAATATGCGCAAAATTCACAATAACAGAATTGTTGATTTTATAGAATCCAAATAATCCTTGTTCTTCAATTTGTTTTAATGTTATATGAACTTTTAATAGGGATTGATCTTTCAGTTTTATTTCGCAGGTGTTATGAAGTTTGGTAAAATACAAAATTTCTTTCGCTGGCATACTTAAGTGTTTCCCATTTTTCATGTAATTGAAAATAGCCTGATTATTTTTCAATAAAGGAATCAAATCATCCATACAAAGCTTTAATTCTATTGCCAGTTTATCTTTTCTGATGAAATAGAAAGGATGTACCGTGAAACAATCATTGATATATTCGTTATGATAGCTAACAAATATGATTGGAATGATTTTATCTTTTTTGCGTATTTGTTGTGCCAGAACAATACCACTTTCTTCTTTCATATCGATATCTAAGAAAATCGCATCAAATGATAGACAGCATTCGAGAAAGGGCTGTATATGTTCAAAAGTTTCATAAGTTACATTTGCGTATTTTGATAATTCTTGTTTGATTTTCATAACATCCTCAATATGATCTTCTACAACAGCCAAATGCATAGGATTCCTCCTTTCACATGTTTCTTTAAAAATTATCTTCCTTATTATTCTAACATTTTCTAGTGGTATATACCAGTGTAAACGCTTAATTTATAAAAAAAATACGCCTTTCCTTTGATATACGAAAGACGTTGTATTGTTTAATGCTTGATTAGATATGGAATGATAAATTCTAATATAATGGATAATAATAAGGTGGTAGCTACAAGCATTAGATTGATCTGTATGCCAAACCAGTTAAATGCTTGATCTAAAAGCAGGATACATGCGATCAAAGCCATTGCATAGATACATAAATGTACTGTATTGTCCGTATAGCTTCTTATCATGATTTCCTTAACTTCTTTTTTCTGATATCCCATTATAGTAAAATAGTGAATTGTTTTTTGCTGGGCTTCTCGATCGTTATATTTCAACATGGTGAATAACACAAGAATGATAAACATTGATACTAAAGAACCAATACGTATCATAGATTGCAAATGACGGGTATTTTCCGTAATGGTATGGTATTCTTTTCCACCCTGATAGACATTATATCCAAGTTTTGTGATTTGTGAGATGACATCAGATACATGATTAGCATCATCCACTTCTATGAGATAGCGAGTTGGCTCCCATGGTTCATAATCAATTGTATGAAGTAATAATCTGGTTGTATCCTTTGGTGGTGTGGTATCGAAATGATAGTTTTGATAACTGCCATCATTTGCGATTTCTACTGTGGTATAGAGTGTTTCTGGATGAGTTTGCTTTGTTTGATCGATATAGGACATCATTTCTGTTTGTTTCATATAGATTGCATAAGGCAGATCATGTAATGGTGTGATATCCATTTGATTTCCTTTTAAAACGCCTGCGATTGGGGTCGTGATCGATATAGGTGTACATGCAGGATAAGTGATAGGGATTGCTTGATTTGTGGCACTGACATATCCATCTGACAGGTATTTTGGTGAAAGAAATGAGAAGGTAATGGTAGTTTGTTTTAAGGTATTTTCATCTGTAGAAATACTGTTGGCAAGTGCCTGGGATATAAAGATGCCATTTTGATGGAAATCGTTTTTAATGATATTGGCATGATCATCTGCTTCATCATAACAGGACACTAATGCATTTTCTGTGATAATCTTGTTTGTTTGATTGGGATAGTTTATTTTCATTTCTTTTTTATAGGAAGATGCTTTCTCTTCATTGCCATATTGATCTTTTTCATATAACGCTAAATCATCATGTAATTCTATTTGAAACCATGGTTTTGCGCTTTTCACATGTGCAAGACTTGTTACCTGCTGTATTTGATTGGATGAGATGCCTTTGCCGGCACCATAAAATTCATAGCGTTGATTTTCCATTCCCAAATCAGGTGCATAGATCAAAAATTTTGTATCATCCAATACTTTTTTATTCTGAATATAATCATAATGAAAGTTTTGTAGCTGTAAAGATACTGTGCAAAATGCCACACAAAGTACCGCAAGGAAGGTAAAGATACGATGATATGTTTTTTGATACTGATGCGTATGGCGTAATTCTGGTAAAAGGGCTTTTATGTCTTTGTGGTGAGATATGGGATATACTGCATGATTATTTATTTGTTTTTTACATACTTTTATACCATGATCCACTTCATATATTTGATCTGCGATTGCTTTTAGTTGCTCATCATGTGTTGCGATGAACAAAGTCTTTCCTTCTTGTTTTAAAAGCTGAAACAAGCTTCGCATTTGTTCACTGGCAACCTCATCTAAGTTAGCTGTTGGTTCATCTAGGAATAAAATATCTGTTTGACGTGCAATGGCGCAAAGAAGTGCTGCACGTTTTCTTTCTCCACCGGATAACTGATTGGGATATTTGTTTAATTGTTCATGAAAATTTAAAATATCATTATAGGTATCCATTGATACAGGTGTGGTATTTTGTGTCTGTATTAGTTGGATTTGTTGTTGAATCGTAAGATTTTCTAACAATTGTGCGTTTTGGTCAAGAAAAGATATATGTTCAAAAATAAAATCCTGTTTTTCTTTATCTGAAGTGATGTTAACTTGTATATTTTGATATTGGAAAGATGTTAAAAAAGCATTTTGAAAACTTAATGTTTTCATTAGCGTTGTTTTCCCACTGCCACTTTCTCCTAAAAGCAAAGTTAAGCCTGATGGGATATCGATTTGTCCTGCTGGTAGGATGATGCGCTCATCAAATTGGATTGTTTTAAATTCTGCATATAACATGATATCCACCCCTTTTTGATTATTGTCATGTAAAAGTCATTATTTTTCAATATGAAAGGGATAAATGGTTAAGAAACAGGGATAATTGGTAAAAAAAAGAAAGCGACTTGCTTTCTATTTCAATAATTTCTTCCTTTTGAAAAACCAGAAACATATAACGACGATGGCAATGGATAATACGATTACAAATGGATAACCATATTTCCATTCTAACTCCGGCATATTATGGAAATTCATACCATACCATCCAACAATCAATGTTAATGGCATAAAAATCGTTGTGATAACAGTAAAGAAATACATGATATGGTTAAGATTCATATCTACCTGAGTAGAGTAAGCATCCTGTATTTGTACCATATAGTCCTTTAGGATATGGATATTTCCATTGAAACGATTGATACGATCAGAGATAATACGCAGATGATGTAAATGTTCTTCCTGAAAGAAATCATTCTCATCCTGAAGCAGTTCTTCACAGACATCGAGTAATTGTTCATAATAATGTGTCAGGTATAAGATATTGCTTCGTAATGGTCTGGTTTTCTGATTGAAATCCGACATATGATTTTCCATGATTGCTTCTTCAATCGTAGATAGATCATTTTCCATATCTTCTAACATCTGGGTATGGTGTTTCACAATGGTGTGCAACAAGGTCGCAATCATATGCTCTAAGGAAACCGTATGGGCATTGATGTGCCACATATCTGATAATATTTCAGACTTCATGGCTGCATTATCACAAATAATCAACAGCATATGTTTGGTAATATAGACACCTAGTTTGATGGAAATAAAACTTTCCTGTTTATGAACGGCATGCAGGATACCAAAATCGTATCCATAATAAGAATCCATTTTATGATTTGGTTTACGATTCATCTGGTTATATTCTTCCATGGTGACAGGATCAAAATGAAACTGAGCAATCAATGATGGTAAATCTTCTTTTCCAAAGATGCCAAGCTTCATAGATTCTTGTGTCATATCAAATTCCTTTATTTCTACCGGTTCTTCTTTAAATTCATAAAGCATTTGTTTCATCTCCTTTAGATGATTTTGTGACTCCTATAATACCAGCAAATATGCAGATGATACCTACAATCTGTAAAGGTGTACATGGTTCTTGTAGAATGAAAATGGATAGGATGATTGCTGTACAGGGATCAAGATAACTACATACCGCAACACTTGTGGAGGATAGTTTTGCGATGGATGTAAAATACAGAAGATAAGCAATTCCTGTATGCAGGACTCCTAGTAATATGATCCATGGAAGCTGTGCCATAGTGATATTAGCAATCTGTATGAATTCCTTTTGCCATAAGACATAAGGCAGAATGATGCATGCGGCAAGTGACAGTTGAAGAAATGTAAAGCTTAATGACTCCATATGAATATGGCGATTGGTTAAAACAATACCGGCATAACCACAGGCGGCTAATAAGCCAAAGAAGATGCCCATGATATCAAAACTCCCACTTTGAAAAGATATCGCTACAAGTCCTGCCATACTGCATAAAAGATATACCACTTTTTGCTTTGTGAAAGCTTCATGATATAAAAACCAAGATGCAAATGCAATCATCAATGGCGCACTGTAATAGACAATGGTCGCATTGGAAATACTGGTATAGCGATAGCTTTCAAATAGAAAAATCCAGTTACAGCCTAAAAAACATGCGGATAATAGGATATATTTCCATTCCCCTTTGTTAATGTTTATTTTCTTTCTACGACTTAGTAGGATCAATCCTAGAATCATGGCGCCAATACAGGTTCGTATAAGCGCAAGTAGTGCACTAGGCAGTTGTGCATTTCGTACAAATAAACCAATGGTCCCAAAGATGAACATCGCTAAAAGATTATAAAATAAATACATCAGGACTCCCAGGCGATTTTATCCAAAGCATGGTATACGATATATTCTGCATAGGTATCCATCGAACAATAGGCATCTAATTGTTCTCTGATTACTTTGGCATCTGCTTCATCACATTGTGATAATTCACGATATTTTTCTACAGCATCCATACCATAGGAGATATCCAGATCCTGATAGTTATAATCTGAGAAAATCGGTACTAACGTTTTTAAAGAGTAAAAGCCTGCCATACGATTATCATAGACATTTCCAGTAGAAAACGGTAAAGATAAATCTACCATTCTCTCCCAAATACTTTCTAGTTGTGATGCATATTGTGGAAACTGTTCTGCCAGTTGTTTTAATCGAAGTTTTTCTGCACCTTCCATGTTGTATACCAATATGGTACCTGTTGCTGGTACATGTTTGAGTAAGGATTCTATAAAAGCAATACGACAATCGCCTGTTTCAATGAAACAATGATGTGTCAAATCTTTTTGATTGGCCTGTTCCACATGTAAAGAATATTCAAAGCATACAACATCAAAAGGCTTTAAGCCCTTATAAGGTGGATATGCATAGGTTTCCCATTCAAAATCAAGATAGCTGATTGGATAATGAATATGTTCCTTCAACCAGCAGCGAAGTGCTGCCTGATCCACATATCGGCCATATTTCGCGGCCATAATCTGAGCATATTGATGTCTGGTACCCTCTATTCGTTCTACATCCACATCTTTGATATCCTCAATGCCTTCCTCTTTCATAGCATATTTATGACAAGATTGTACAAGATTCAAGATACTGGTATGATCTGGTTTCTCTGGAAAACACTCATCAAAATAAGGACATTTTACACCACGTGTACAGGCATTACTTCGTACGATGGCTACATCTTCTCTAGCTTCACAACTGCGTAAATCTTCCAATAATGGCAAGATATCACGACGATGTGAGGCAATTAAATCTTTGATTAATTTTCCTTCATGATTTTTACTGTTATATAAATGCTCTGTAATGATGAGTAATGCTCTTACATCAAGCTGTTCCCCACGTACATAATCAGGATTTAAATGAATGACATAGACTTCATCAATAAATATTCCTAGTAATTCCAATACAGATAATGTATCTGCCATTTTCTGTGCTTCTCCCTCTTTTGGATAGCAGCTGGAATATGTAAAATATACGATACGTTTTCCATCTTCTTGATACATAATAGGAATCTTCACACGTAAATCTTCATGAGCAAAGCGAGCATTCAATAGCCATGCATGGGTAGATAAAGCAGCTAAGGCAAGTGCACCATCATCATTGGCAGCCCCTTCAAAAGGATCCTGGATCATCAACAGCTCCTTGCATAACTCTATCATACTCATATTATAATTCACAAATGGAATCATCTGTTTACGTTCTTTTCTTGACAGCCAGAACATTCGCTGGCATCGTTCATACTTCTTAAAATCGGTTACATGATACACGTTTTATCACTTCTCTTTCTTATTGATTATATCAGAAAATGCGGTATTGTTATAGTTTTCCATCATATCCTGTAAAATTTTTGTGATATCTTCACATATTTCTTTTGGCTCTATGACCTTACATTGTGCGCCTAATGACAATAAAAAGCTGATGATTTCCATTTTTCCTTCCATAATTGTATGATAATGCAAGGTGTGATCATCAATCCATTCCATTTCCGGATGTAGTCCAACCTGTTTTTCTGACATCAGTAATGCTGTTTCATGATATAACATTAAATCTAATTCATATACTTCATCCTGAATCAGACCAATATTTCCTACATGCTCCTTGATTTTAAAGTTGACATCTCTTGTGAATACTGTATCCGTGATGACAACATTGCGCATTCGTTTATCACTGAATTTATAATTACGAAAATCTTTGGCTTTCATAGAATATGCCAGACAATAATAGCTTCCTTTATAGTTTAATATTTCATATGGATGAATCATGATTCTTTCAAACTGTTTGGCATGCATGCTTTTATAATCTAGTGCTATCGCAAGGGAATGTTGTTTTGCGCTTTCGCACAGATCCATCATTTTTAATATTTCTTTAGAAACCACTGGTTTACTGTCATTTAAATACATGCCCCCATTTGTTTCACTTAATGAAGAGCTTGCTAAGATTTTATCCATTGCCAGACGATAATCTTCATATAAATAAAAATCCGGATGTACTTTTAAATACGTCAGGGCATCAGATAATGCTTTTTTCTCTTTCGCTGTAAATCCCTGCATAGGCAAAAGGGTACCTCCATCCAGAGCGTACCCGCCATATTTTCCACTTGTTGTGATAATATCATATCCCGCTGCTTCCAGCTCTTTTCGATACTCTATGATGTTTCTTGGATTCACATCCAGTTCTTTTGCCAGTTCTTCTTTACGCATAAACCCTCTGGCCGCAAGTAATTTCAACATTTCAATGCAATAAGCACTACGATTCATAAGCAATCCTTTCTATTGATGTAACAAAGGCTGATAATCTAGTGGTGCGTAACGATCTGGATAGAAACCAAAAGCGATGTTCATATATTCGTACTTTGGTACAGCACCATGCTTCGTTAATAAAGGTACCATACTGCTGATTCCACGATCCTGAGCGAATGCCAGCGCACTGTCAATTTGTGATGCGCCATAGGCAATCAATAGGTTGACCATTTTCTTATTGCGTGTATAAACTGCATGATGTAATATTGGATATCCATTAAAGATCCAGTTGGCATCTGCGCCAAAGTCTAACAGCTCCTCTGCACGCTCCACATCTTTTTCCCAAACAGCATTTAATAATTCCCTTGCTAATCTACGTTCATTGATCATAAAATTCATCCTTTCCTTTTGATGACTCTATGATATACCATATTGTTACATCATTTATGTAAGAATGCAATATTTTTTAAATTTTTTTCTTATATTCCCATGAATGATGAAAAGCTATGGAAAAACACCATAGCTTTCTTTTAATATTTTTCTAACAATAGAAAATCCGCAATATGCATCGTATGAATACCTTCATAGTTTCCTTTAGCCCATGTATCTGTACGCAAAACATACTTTGGATAATTATCATGAATTTCTAAAAGATTTCCATATTCTCTTTCCTGTGTAGTTTTTTGACTTATCTCCTGCGTGATTTGGATATACACTTTCTCGTTACGTTTTATTGCCACAAAATCAATTTCAGCTGTATCTATTTTTCCAACATAAACATCATAACCATTACGCCTTAATTCTAAATAAACGATATTCTCTA
>ENA-OWPJ01000661-OWPJ01000661.1-human-gut-metagenome-genome-assembly--contig:-NODE-661-length-26573-cov-6.09978_pt1 | contig 26573 bp, 25 predicted proteins | sample MGYA00248264_ERZ651846 | MGnify/ENA primary metagenome ERZ651846 (study PRJEB26924, sample SAMEA4378271) | human gut metagenome | biome: human gut; feature: human-associated habitat; material: faeces...
TGGGATTCCTGGGAATTGGTAACAACCCGATGGTAGGTTGTACAGTAGCTTGTGCAGTTGACGTAGCTCAGGCTTTGGCAAAGTAAATTAAGCCATTCTATATTGACAAACTCCTGCAGTCATATGATTGCAGGAGTTTTTTATTGTATAAATCAGAATAGATTATTTCTTCCTTTTTTAAACAAAAAACACCTCTCCTTTTCTCTATCATTTCCCTAATTCTATTTTCAGTATTATAACTTATCCTAATCTCACTACGAAAATCAATGCATTTAGATTACAAAATATAGAATAAGTCTTTCTTTTCTGTATATTTGCGCCCGGTATTTTAGATGCAATTCCGAAAAGTCGTAAGTTTTCGGAGTCATTTTATACTTCCCCCACTTAAGAACTTACTTATTTAGACAAAGTTAATGAAACAAATCAATGCAGTAATTACAGGAGTTGGAGGATATGTACCCGATTACATCCTGACTAATGATGAGATATCCAGAATTGTAGATACCACCGATGAATGGATCATGGGGCGTATCGGCATCAAGGAAAGACGTATTCTGAATGAAGAAGGTCTTGGCACTTCATACATGGCACGTAAGGCTGTGAAGCAATTGATGCAACGTACAAAAAGCCATCCGGATGACATCGATCTGGTAATTGTCGCTACAACCACTCCCGATTATCGGCTTCCTTCAACAGCTTCCATTCTGTGTGAAAGAGTGGGATTGAAAAATGCATTCGCCTTTGATATGCAGGCAGTATGCAGTGGTTTCTTATATGCTCTGGAGACCGGAGCCAACTTTATTCGTTCGGGAAGATACAAAAAGGTTATCATAGTTGGTGCCGATAAGATGTCATCGGTGATAGATTACACCGATCGCGCCACCTGTCCTATTTTTGGTGATGGTGCAGCAGCTTTCTTACTGGAACCTACTACGGATCATTTAGGCATTATAGATTCTGTTTTAAGAACAGACGGCAAAGGACTCCCTTTTTTACATATGAAAGCCGGCGGCTCCGTATGTTCTCCTTCTTATTTTACGATAGACAATCACATGCACTATCTTTATCAGGAAGGCCGTACAGTATTCAAATATGCTGTAGCCAATATGTCAGATGCTTGTGAATCGATTATCGAAAGAAATCAGCTAACGAAAGACCAAATCGACTGGGTTATTCCCCACCAAGCCAATCAGCGCATTATCAATGCTGTCGCCCAACGCCTGGATATGCCATTAGAAAAAGTCATGATCAATATCGAACGCTATGGCAACACCAGTGCCGGCACACTTCCATTATGTATATGGGATTTCGAAGATAAGCTCAAAAAAGGTGATAATTTGATCTTTACCGCTTTCGGAGCCGGATTTGCCTGGGGAGCCGTCTACGTGAAATGGGGATATGACGGAAATAAATAACGCCACCAGCACACAAGCTTAACCACAGAAAGTCATAATCACGCCACCATCAACATCAGATAGCTTTTTAAAGCAAAATAGCCAAAAGTGCTTTTTGGCAAATACAAAGGAACCTTATGCCGCTTTTTTTGTTATTTGCTGATAATTAAATGCATTAAGATGATGGAAAATGGCGTAATGATGCAGTATTTTGAATGGAATCTGCCTAACGATGGAAAGTTGTGGAAACAATTAAAAGAAGACGCATCACATCTACATAAAATCGGTGTGACAGCAGTTTGGATTCCGCCTGCTTATAAAGCCGACGAGCAGCAAGATGAAGGTTATGCAACCTATGACTTGTATGATCTTGGCGAGTTCGAACAAAAAGGAACCGTAAGAACGAAGTATGGCACAAAAGATGAATTGAAAGAAGCGATCGACGAGTTACATAAAAACCACATTTCAGTATATCTGGATGTAGTACTCAACCATAAAGCCGGAGGTGATTTCACTGAAAAATTTATGGTTGTGGAAGTCGATCCCCATGACAGAACCCAAGGATTGGGAAAGCCGTTCGAGATACAAAGCTGGACCGGATATAGTTTCCATGGACGCAAGGATAAATATTCTGATTTCAAATGGCATTGGTATCACTTCTCCGGAACCGGTTTTGACGATGCCAAAAAGCGGAGCGGCATCTTCCAGATACAAGGAGAAGGTAAAGCATGGAGCGAGGGTGTAGATAGCGAAAATGGAAACTATGATTTCCTGTTATGTAACGATATCGACCTGGATCATCCGGAAGTAATTGCCGAACTGAATCGCTGGGGAAAATGGGTTTCCAAAGAACTGAACCTTGACGGAATGCGTTTGGATGCCATCAAGCACATGAAGGATAAGTTCATCGCACAATTTCTGGATGCGGTAAGGAGTGAAAGAGGAAACAACTTTTACGCTGTAGGTGAATACTGGAACGGAGATCTGAAAACACTCGATGCATACATAGAATCTGTGGACCATAAAGTCAACTTATTTGATGTTCCGTTACATTACAATATGTTTCAGGCTTCACAAGAAGGCAAAAATTATGATTTGCAGAATATCTTGAAGGGCACATTGGTCGAACATCATTGCGATTTAGCAGTCACCTTTGTCGACAATCACGATTCACAATTGGGCAGTTCGTTAGAATCACAAATAGAGGACTGGTTCAAGCCACTGGCCTATGGTTTGATATTATTGATGAAAAACGGTTATCCCTGCCTGTTCTATGGAGACTATTATGGTGTAAAAGGCGAAAAGTCTCCCCATGCCCCGATCATTGATACTTTACTGAATGCAAGGCGAAAATATGCCTACGGTGATCAGATCGAATATTTCGATCATCCTTCTACCATTGGTTTCATCCGTACGGGAGATAAAGAACACACTGGTTCCGGTCTGGTCTTCTTAATGTCAAATGATGAAGCCGGTAGCAAAATGATGAATCCGGGTGAGGAACATAAAGGGGAAGTATGGCATGAAATCACCGGAAGCATTCCCGAAGAGGTCACTTTAGATGAGAAAGGAAACGGAAAATTCTCTGTTAATGCCCGTAATATTGCCGTTTGGATAAAGAAAAGTTAAAATGGAAATTCATTCGGAGAGAAAGAAAAAGCTTAGCTTACCCCTACTGTTCAAAATAATAAAAGATACAGTTTGGGGATTTATAGACGACAGCGTTATGAGGCTGAGCGCTTCATTGGCTTATGCGACATTGTTTTCAATTATCCCTTTTCTTTCTCTCCTGGTCACTGTCGGAGTCTTTTTCCACATGGATTTGGCCAACCAGCTTTATGTCCAGTTACAACCCATTGTAGGACCGGAAATTACCGAAGCACTTCGCTCCATTATAGAAAATGCAGAAAATACAGATTCTTCCAGATCTGCTGCCATTGTCAGCTTAGGCATTTCTATTTTCGGTGCTACCACTATTTTTGCAGAGATACAAAGTTCATTGAACACAATTTGGGGAATAAAAGCTGTTCCTAAAAAAAGCTGGCTCAAGTTTATCAAAAACAGAATACTCTCTTTTTCCATAATACTTGTATTTGCTTTCATCCTTCTGATTACATTTACCATCACCGGCATCATCGGAGAATTGAGTAAAAAGTTTATGGTTAATTATCCCGAAATAGCCGGGTCATTGGTTCAGGTAGTAGGAATCATTATAAATATAGGTGTAACGGCCATCATTTTCACATTGATTTTCAAAATATTGCCCGATGCCAAAATAAAAAGCAGAGATGTTTTTATTGGAGCGATTGTGACCACATTACTGCTACTGGTAGGTCAATGGGGAATCTCATTTTATATAGGGATTGCAAACGTAGGAACCGTTTACGGAGCAGCAGCATTCATGGTCGTTTTCGTTACGTGGATTTATTATTCTTCCATCATCATATATACAGGCGCAGAGTTCACCAAAGCATGGGCAAACGAAATGGGTGGTAAGATTTTCCCCGATGAATATGCGGTAGCCACCAAAACCATAGAAATACACGAAAACAAGCCAATCGGATTGGATGATTGAGAACAGGGATTACTTCTCCTGCAATGACTTACTCTCAGCCTCACGACATGTTTTCGTATACTGTTTCAGATGCTTTCTCATCTGTCCGAAGCGGATAAAGCCTAAAAAGAATAAAATGATCCCGGCCATAATACACACCCACGCCAGCCCATGCAGACGTGAGATACTTTCAACTTGAAAGATCCCTATTCCTACAGTCAAGAGATAAAGTGCCATGCGGATATATGCAAACAAAGTTCTTTCATTGGCCAACTTTGTTCTTTCAAGTGCCAAATGATCACGGAGTATCAACTCTTTATCATTCTCAAAGTTATCGGTAAATGTCAACATAGATATTGAGGAAATTGTGTTCTATACGTTTTTCTTTAAAAACAAAGATAGAAAAGAATAGTTCCCCAAAACAGAATCTCAATTGACAAAACACCACTGATAGCCTCTCCAATTCCAACCAATCTACTGCATATTAAAAATCATTTTCTGTTATATTTTTCATAACTGATTAATTAGATTTATGTAAATAGAAAAATCTCTTCATAAATAGAAGATATAACATACCCAACAGTAAGATAATCCCTAATAAATAATAATATCCATGCTCTCGTAATACCAGATATCCTACCACAACCATGGCTTGCACGAACATATAAGTCAATGATACAGTTACATGAGAAATCTTCAATTCATTAGCCATAATCTGATACAAATGTTTCCGGTGAGGCAAACCAATATTTTCATGTAGTAACAGGCGGTGTACGATCGTCAACACACTATCCACTCCGTACACAACAAGCAATACAAGCCAGCTGAAATCTTTAGTTTGAAAAATCAAACTCCCGATCAGGAACAGGACTACAAAAGCTATACTGACCGAACCCACATCACCGGCGAAGCATTTCGCTCTCTTACGGAAATTAAAGAAGTCAAACACCAACACAGAACAAATCATCGTATAAATAAAACCCTGTTCTGTGAAGGAGATCACTTCTGCATTCACATATGCCAAAGAGATCAGGATAACCAATGAATATCCACCGGTAATGCCGTTAATGCCATCCATAAAGTTATAGGCATTGATAATCCCCGTACAGACAATCAGAGCAACAAGCAACGTCCACCAAGGCAGGCTGAACAATCCCCATTGATAGAACAACAGGGTCATTGCCGTAAAATGGAAGACTAAACGCAAACCCTGCGAAGTAGAACGGATATCATCTACAAAACTGATAAAAGTGATCAAGGTCAAAGCCAGTATAAACCAAGGGTATTCAAACTGACTCGTCAGGAAAAAAGTCAATGCACCCAAATAGAAGATGATTCCTCCACCTCTCAGAGTAATCCGGGTGTGTGAACTCCGCTCATTTGGTTTGTCGATAATATTACATTTATCAGCAATACGGAAATAAAAAAGTTCTGCCAAAAATAGCAGAACTAAGATTAGCAGATAATACATAAGTTATTTAATTTCTTCAAATGAACGAATGGTCTTCATTAATCCTTCTTTAGCAGTGACAGGTAATTTATCGATACCTAAAGCTGCTTTGATCTTAGCATTACTTACCACATAATTCTCCGTCAGTTTACGAAGTCTTTCGGTATTCAAAGGCAAGTGGAGTAAAGTCCCCAGTCCGGCACAAGCTTCCATAAAACGCTTATTCATCTTCCAGATACGAGGTTGTTTTTCCATTGCCTCGCACATGATGACAATCAATTCATTTGTTGACAAAGCTTCATCATCCCCCATGTGATAAATGCCCGTAGGTACATCTTTAATCAATAATCCCTCAATCACACAGCATAGGTTATCAATTGAAGTAAATGAACGACGATTTTCGAAATCACCAAGCGGCCAAGGAATGCCTTTTTTCACCACATTATACAGTAAATTCAGATTGCCCTTATTACCCGGACCATGAATCATACAAGGACGAAGAATATACACCTGCTTATCTGTTGTTGAGTATTCAAAATGTTCCTTTATATACTCTTCAGCCTTGATCTTACTCTCTCCATAAGGACCAACAGGAGTCGGAATCATATCCTCAGTAAGTATATCCCCTATTACACTCTCAGCGGCAGCTTTCACTGAACTAAAGAAAATGAATTTCTTAGCAGAAGATTCCATAAAGAAATCAAAGATTTTTTGAGTCAGGCCGGTATTGATGTCAAAATAGGATTGAGCGACTGACTGATTCTTCGTATCATGGGCCTTTCCGGCAAGATGAATGATAGCATCGAATTTGGGAAGAATTTGAAATGGAAAAGAAGTAGGTTCGATATCTCGCCAAGAAAATGTTTGGATCACTCCATCTCTACAAGGAAAGATAATATCAAGTCCATATAATGTATGTTTATCTCTCAAGGTCCTAATAAAATTAGAACCTATAAATCCATGGATCCCTGTAATCAGTATATTCATTCTTTTATCAATAACAATTCAAAAACCTTCACAGCATATTTTAAACATAAAAGTGGCAAACAAGTCCAAATCTCATTCTCCCTACATGCCCTGACAATCTCCTTATTCAATAAAATATTACTTTTTACAGATGCTGTACTGGTGCCTCCCGTACGCATTTTCATAAAATCAAATGGTAAATATTTACTTTTCAACTGATGTACATACAAGAAGCGGATAAGGAGCTCATAATCAGCAGCTATCTTATAATCTGTTTTATAATAGCCAAACTCCTCAAAATACTTTCGATAAGTAAAGAAAGTCGGATGTGCAGGCATAAAACCATACCGAAACAAATGTGGAGTAAAGTTCTTAGAAGAATAATAACGTACTGTTTTATCCAATTTCTTAGGATTCACAAAACGTACATCTCCATAAACAGCCTGTGTATCTGTATTATTAAAAGCCTCTGCAACCTTAGTTATAACATCGTTCCTATGGTAAAAATCATCTGAATTAATTATACCCACAATATCTCCGGTAGCCATATGGATACCTTTATTCATGGCATCATAAAGTCCATTATCCTTTTCACTGATCCATTTTAGCCGACCTTGAAATAGAGGCTCATACTTTTTTATAATTTCAATAGTATTATCCTGAGATGAACCATCTACTATTATATACTCAATGTTAGTAAAATGCTGTGAAATAACAGACTGAATAGTATCACAAAGAGTCCTGTCACTATTGAAAGTAACAGTTATAAGAGAAATTTTCATTAACTACAAAAGCTCTTGATAAAGAGCAGCATATTCTTTATATTTATCTTCTTTTCTAAAATTTTCCAAGATATATGAACGGCAATTATTTCCATAATACTGTTTTCCCACCAATTTTAACTGCTGTATAGCTTTTAAAGTTCTATCAATATTATGAGGGGTAATTACAAATCCCGTTTTTTCTGTTACTATTTCAGGACAGGCTGTCGAATCATAAACCAATGCAGGTGTTCCGCAAGCCATACTTTCAGCCGTAGTCAACCCAAAGGTCTCTTCCATTGAAAAATTCACAAATAAATCAGCAGATGAGTACAGTTCTACCAACTCGTTTATATTTTCTGTTTTCTTAAGTCCAATTATATTAGAAGGTAATTTAGAAATTTGTTTCTGATCTAAGCCTACCAGTATTATTCTATCATCAGATGAAAGATATTTTGCAAGCTTAATAAAATCAGATAAACCTTTACGGGCATTCCAAACTGTTGCTACTCCCAATATCAGGAATTTATTTTCTATATTATATTTTAATTTTGCTCCAACACCTACAGGACGAAATACATCCGTATCAACTCCATTATAAATAACTCTTACAGGATATTTAGCAAGGAAAGAATGCTCTACTTCATTTGCCAACCACCGTGAAACAGCGACAATAGTTAAATTTTTGAGAGAAGTAAAACTTTGTTTTTTGAGCTGATAGTTTTTTCTAGAGTGTTCATAAAATAATGAAGCAGGATAGTCTTGAAGATTAGGGCAATCATAACATCCTTGTTTCCATTTATTACAGTCAACATTAGAATAATAAGCACAATGTCCAGTATATGCCCAACAGTCGTGTAATGTCCAAACAACAGGAATATCAGATTTTGATAAAAAATCAAACAATAGTGGATAATTTAAATAATAACCATGAATATTATGCAAGTGTATCAAATTTGGCTTTATCTCCTTTATTTTTAATATCAACCGTTTAGTTGCGCATTTAGATCCTAATCCATGCATATCAAACAATTTAGATCTTAAATAATGAAAATAAACTCCCCACTTGCTCCCAATCTTATATAATTGTGTTTTACTCGAATTCCCCCAGCGACCATAAGCTGTATAACAAGTCCATTCATCATTTATTACAGCTTCTGCAATACCTTCAGCAATACGTCCAGTAGAGCCGGAATTGGCAACAACATTAATTTGAAAAAGGGTTGACATTATTAAAGCTCTATATTCAAAATTATTTCTTGCTCCATTTATTATTAGAGCCCCCAAAACAAATCATATTTACAATTTTAAGAGAAATCAACTTTGTCATATCTAAAAGTTAGTACTCAATTTAGAGCAATACTAAATTCTAATTAATTCATCAATTATTAACATAATATCAATTCTATATTAGTTAGCGTTCAGAAAGTCTCAATATTTACAACCATTTAGCCAAAGGAATATTGATAATAAATTACAAATATATCCAAGCAGTATCTATTTGAAGGATTTTTTCAGATATTAAATCACAGGGATACCCAGCATCTAGCAGGTAGATATGATAGTTATCTACTACATTGATCCCTCATGTATCCATCCGACTACAATGCTTTTATACGGCTTTCTGGGATGTTAACTTCCGTTTTATATATGACCATACTTTTTGCTTAGTCAACACATCAACTCCAATCCAATATATTGATAATAGAATTATTATAACAGTTACAATTCCTATGAAAAAGAAATGCATAATATTAGTAACATCCATTACATTATATAAAAAAATAGGTATAGGTAAAGAGGCAGCTGTGACCAATAAGCACGGTTTGAAAACGCCCAAAATATCCTTCCAATAATACCCTGCTATTTTTACTACCAATATAGGCTTTATTACCAAACCCAATGTAGCATAGGTCAGCAAACTAGCCCATGAAAGAGCTACCGGAGAATACCCCACTTTAAATAAAAAATAGACTATGGGAAAACTTATTAAACCCAAAGTAGGGGATATTAAAGCATTTTCTTTTAACTGTCCTTTAGCATATAATGCTGTATAAAAAGAAGTGTCAAAAACCTGAAATAAGCTCTGAATGACTATAAGTTGAAGAAATATAACAGTATAATCCGGCACAACCCCCAACCATATTTTTAATAAAGGATAGGCTAAGAGACAAACTGGAAAACAGATAATAAACATCAAATAATAGGAATACTTAGTAGATACCAGTAGCAATTGCTTAGATCCCATTAAATCACCTGTGGCCAATCTCTTAACTATCTGCGGATTAGCAGCTGTACGAAAATTATCTACAAGTTGACCGGCTGCCATGTTCACTTGGATGGAAATAGCCCGTGCGGCGACAACAGCGGGTTCAAAGAACATATTCAGCAAAATTAAAATCCCTTGACTATTGAGGGCGATCGAACCACTGGCAAACAAACTCCACCCTGAAAAGCCAGCAATTTCCTTGAATATAGCTTTATCAAATACAAAATGATATATCGTTTCCTTAAAATGCCGACTACAATAAAAACGATAGATACAAATAATCCCTACTTGGACAATAAATAACAAAGAGGCATACAATTTCAATTTATCATAATCACCAATAGATAACAAATAAACTATTCCCAATTTGGCAGAAACTTCCAGAACACTCATATAGGCAAAAACTGACATCTTTTCATGCGCAATAATACTTGCATTATAAGGTACCTGTGTTAATGTAAACACAGCTGTTAGTATGGATATATGGAAAACATAGATTGCCGCCTCCATTCGGTCCGCTGGTATTACTAACTTATTATAAAGAAACCATATACCCAACGTTTCTCCAATTATAACGACAAAAAAAGCAATCACTACATGAATCGTCATTGTTGTGGAAAATGTTCTCTTTAATTTTTCAAGATCACCCGTTCCAAGTTCATAAGTTAAGAAACGGGATGAACCGGTACTTAACGCACTATTAACAAAAGATAAAAAGCCAACAATGCCACCTACGGACTGATAAATACCATAATTGCCAATCCCTAAAGTTTGCAGTATTACACGTGAAGTATATAATGATACTATCATTGTAAACATCATACGAAAATACAGGAATGCAGTATTCTTTGCGATGGTTTTGTTTGAAGATGGTCCAGGCATTAATTTTATTAATTTATTTTCCGATTACCTAATAAAACTGAGAAGCATTTATAAACAATACTAAGAACGGCTATTGAAGTGACAATTTCAGAAGAAGATACAATAAGTGTTAATCAAAATCTTCCGAGGAGCAGCATCTGTTTGATAACGGAATAAAAATTCACTTATATTCATTTTCTGTCATTTTTAGGTGCGACGCAAAGGCAATAGAGAGAGGCAAATCGAACAAATGTCATACAATGAGTGCTCTTTTTGGGACACTTACCCTTATAGAATGGAAAAATCACAATTGTCAGGGTCATACCTCAGCCGACTATTGATGTTAATACCGTCTATCAAATTCATATCCTCGTCAGACAACTCAAAATCGAAGATTTGGAAATTGCTCAACTGATGAGATGGCGTGAGTGAACGAACCAAAGGTATACAGCCGTTTTGTATATGCCAACGCAAAATGATTTGAATGAAGTTCTTGTTATACTTCTTTTCCAATTTTTTCAGTAGAGGCAAACGAACAAGTCTGTCATCATAACGTGCTATAGGCGTATATGCTTCAACTAATATATTGTTTTTCTTATAGTATTCTATAAGCGTTTTTTGAGTAAACAAAGGATGAATCTCAAACTGTCCTATTTCCGGCTTGTACTTGCATATCTTGAATATTTCCTCAAGGTGATGCTGATGACAGTTTGCCACACCAAGGTGGCGTACATAGCCTTCATCCTTCAACCTTTCCATCTCTCGCCATGTATCAAGATATAGTTCGGTAACTGGCCAATGAAACTGTAAAAGGTCAACATAGTCAATCCCCATCTCTTTTATATTTCTGAGGAACTCCTCTCTTACAGTATGATTTAGTTGTGCTCTATTACTAACTCTTGTAGTGATAAACAAGCCTTTTCTATCAACGCCACTTCTGCGTATGGCTTCTCCAATAAGATCCATATTGCCATAGGAGGCAGAAAAGTCAAGCAATTTATAGCCTATTTTAAAAGCATTGGCTACGTTATTGACATATCTTCTGCTACTCTCTTTTCTAAGATACAATTTGTTTATTACCCTAATAAAGAGAAGCGATAGACCTGTTCTTTGTTTTTTCATTTTTGGATTGTACCCCATTCCTCCAGGACCAAAACCTATCGATTGGATTTCATCTCCATTCTGTAGTTTGAATGTTGTTACCATAATTTCCCAAAAATCATATATTAAAATTGTAATATCGTCCCTCCCCAGCTAAGACCGACTCCAAATCCAGTAACCATAACTTGCATTCCTTCCTTGATTGTTCCACTATCCAGACAATCCTTCAAACCAATCAACACAGTAGACGAAACTGTATTACCAATCTCTTCAAGATTCACATAGAACTTATCTTTTGGTAGTACACATACCTTTCGGATGGTGTTGAGCATAAATTTATTGGCCTGATGAAAAACGTAGTAATCCACTTTATCAGCCATTGTGTTATTTTTTTCCAAAACATCTTTCATCATACACGGAACCGCTTCAAGAGTAAAATTGAAAATGCCACCTCCGTCCATATAGAGATAATCATCATAACGGATATGTCCCTCATCATCCACTTCGTTTTTCTCTGTACTGTCCTTGCATCTTGCAGCTCCGGTCCTCACAATAAGTTTTTCGGCACCACTGCCATCCGTGCCGAGAGAGAACTCACCAATTTTGGCAAATCCCTCAGTAGATATAAGACAAGCAGCTGCACCATCGCCAAAGATGGCACGATTGCTTTTATCAGATGGATGAAGATATTTGGTATATGTCTCTGCCGTCAATAATAAAACATTCTTTGCAACACCCGCAGTAATAATACCTTTAGCTAAAGCCATTCCATAAATACAACCGGAGCACCCTAAATTAAAATCAAATGCTCCTGCTGACGTGGGGATACCGAGCCTATGCTGAAGAATACAAGCTGTTGATGGCAGGAAATGATCAGGACTCTGTGTACAGAGCATCACGAAGTCGATATTCTCCGGCCTGACGCTATATTCCTCAAACAATTTGCGGGCTGCTTTCCCTGCCATGTCACCTGCCGTTTCGTTTTCAGCGGCAAGGTGACGGGAGTCGACTCCCACCTTCCTTGCTATCTTGTCAACACTCCATTCGGGGAACTCTTTCACCAATTCCTCATTAGTCATCACCCTTTCGGGCAAATAATATGATATGCCTTTAATATAAACCATTATTTTATTTAAAATTTCAAAACAGTGGCAGCCCACGATAATCCGACACCAAATCCAGCAATCATTACTTGCTGTCCCTTTTGTATTTTATTCTTATCAAGACAATGTTTTAACGCAATCGGGATTGTTGAAGACGTGTGTTGCCTGTGTTCTCTATATTAATATAGAATTTATCTTTTGTTATGCTACATACTTTACGTATGGTGTTGAGCATGAATTTATTTGCTTGATGAAATACATAATAATCTATATGCTCTTTCTTTACATTATTTTTACTAAGCGTATCATCAATTAGTTGTGGAACACGATCAATCGTAAAATTGAAAACTTGCTCACCATTCATATAGAAATAATCGTCACGCCTGACATTGCCCGCCCCGTCTTTTTCCTCATGTTCTGTCCGCGCAAGATGCCTTGAACCGCAGTTTTTTACAATAATAGCCTCCGCACCGCTTCCATCAGTACCGTATACGGTTTCCCCTATTTCTGCAAAGCCCTCATTGGATATCAGCGTTGCCATGGCACTGTCACCGAAAAGTATTCGGTTCTTGTCCTTAGGATGGAGATATTTCGAAATGGTATCACCTGTGAGCAACAATACATTACGTGCCAAACCTGAATCTATGAAACTTTTAGCCATTGCTAATCCGTAGGTATAACCGGAACAGCCAAGTTCATAGTCAAATACTCCAGCAGTGGTTGGTATGCCAAATCTATGCTGCAAAACCCACGATGATGCAGGAAGAAAATAGTCGGGGCTTTATGTGGAGAAGATAATGAAATCGATAAACTTACGGTCAACATTCCACTCTTCAAACAACTTGTTAGCGGCTTCACAAGCCATGTCCGCAGCTGTCTGATTCTCTGTAACCACATATCTTTGATTTATTCCTACACCCTTTGCTATCTTAGGAATGTCTATGATTTCCCCCCCCAAAAAAAAATTGAAGTACACTGTTTGTCAACATATTTTCGTGCGCATGGGAGAGAGGGGGGGGAGAATATTGAAATAGCCTTTATACACGCCATAGTTTTCTTTTTATAAATCATTATTTACTTATCCCTCCGGTCAGTTTTATACTGGATCCTGTCATCCATGCGGAAGCGTCCGACAATAGATAAACGGACAGGTTGGCAACATCTTCCGGTTTACCATAACGTTTGAGAGGATATTTCTTTTCGTCCTCTTTCAACTCTTCCTCCGTGATGCCTCCCTTGTAAATGAGATCTGTCCAAATCATAGCAGGAAGAATACAGTTCACTCTTATCAATCTTGGAGCAAGCTCTAAAGCCAGACAGTTGGCGTACGAAATGACAGCACCTTTGGATGCACAATACATTGCATTGCCAATAGTAGGAGAATCGTAGGCAATAGATGCTATGAACACTATAGAGGCCCCTTTGTTGATTTTCTTTTGCCTTAACAACTCAGTTTGAAACATAACAGGGGCTTTAAAATTTACATCCATCATATTATCAAGGTCGCTTTCTTGAAGCTGCTTACACAAAATCCGCTGTCCAATTCCGGCACAATGTACGACACCATCCAATTTAGGCAGTTGTCTGACCATGATTGCAACAGCATCTGTTTGGCTGAGATCGGCAATCAATGAGAGATTTTCTTCCCCTCGCATTTCCCGCAATGTTTCTGCAAGTCTTTGCTCATTTCTGCCATTGATTATCACAAACGCTCCCATCTTGGAACAGGCTATGGCTATGCCGCGGCCTATCCCAGATGATGCTCCAGTCACAAGAATTGTCTTTCCCTTGAGTGTGAAAGGATTGAATATATCCATTTTTACTTTTCAGCTACAATATTAAACAAATCCTCTACAGTAATGCACTCACGGATTTCCTTACCAGTAATAGTTTTACCATAAATGGTCTTTACCATGGCGATCACGCCCATACCTGTAAGACTTCCCCACTCGTCGAGTTCATGAAATTCGGTGTAAGCCTGGATTTCTGACGCATCTGTGTCATCAAACTGTTCTGCGAAGTTCGCAACAAATTCTTTTAAATTCATATACTTATTTTTTCTAATTAATATTTCCATAAGATATCCTCATCGACTATTTGAGCCGGGTGCCCTGAAACCATGGCATGTGCCGGAACATTACTTATAACAAAAGATTTTGCACCAATAATCGCCCCATCTCCAATCCTGACTCCATTCATAATAGTGCAAGATTCACATAACCATGCCTTATCACCAATAATTACAGGTTTTGTATTCTTATATCCCTGACGATTGATATAATGTGATCCATTATTGTCCCTGACAGTAACATTGCGTCCTATCATCACCCTATCGCCAAATTCAATATGCTCACCACAAACAACTGTCAATCCGATATTGGAACCACCATGCCCTTTAAAGGTAAGTGTGGCACCACTGAATATCTCTATGTCTGAACCGTAACCGATGATGGTTCCAGGCCCGAGATTGAGCGTAGCTCCTGCATCTACCGACAAGCGTGTTTCAAGCTTTGATCTACGGAATTTTACCTTTTGTCCAAGAAATGTGATGCCTTGCTTGCGGATAGTGGCAGTTTTGTTTATGTGAATGATGCAATAAGGAGCAGGCAACAATATATTGCCGCGAAAGATTTCACCGATAGTATTGTATTTCAGTAGCTGCCAGAGTGGACGTGGACGCATTTGCATGGTTTTCATAATGGTGCAAACATAGCCGAGCCTATCCTTAACAAACTGTTTCTTACCCTGTTTACATGGCAAGATATATTTATTGGCAAGTTCTGTGAAAGTCATCCGGTCCAAGTCTTTAAAAAATTGATTGCGATTTACCAAGGGTTTACCCAAAGGCTGATTGAGGGCAGGGTTACTTTTCTCTGCCAGAGAAAATGGTACTTCAAGATAATTGATGCGCTGCTTGGTCCTCTCAAAATAGGCTTTGCCTTTCTTCGAGTTAACCATCACGAGTGACGTACCAAGGTTTTTATCCATAGAAGTATTGATTTTCTCTATCCCCCAAAAATCGGCAAGAGTAATGTCGGCTATACGTGGATATCCTTTGAACTTACACTCATAGCATGAAGGGCGACAGTAAACATTGGTTTGCAGATATCCCTTGGTATAGTTTGACTGGTTCTTAGTCTCATAAACATGCTTGCCGTTGGCTAAAATCACTTTCTGCGTAAGGTTGCGCCAACCGTATTCTTTCGACTTAGCCTTACAATAAATAACCTTAGAGCCATAGCGCTCCTCAAACGAATCAAGGTACTTACGCCATACTTTAGGAGAATTGATACCACGACAGATGTAATCAACAATAATCAGATTATCATAATCTTTGCGAAGGAAAGCACGCAAAGCAGTCATCTGGCAGGGACTTCCACAAATGAGAATCTTTTCCCCTGCACACAATAATTTTCTAACCTGTACAAAGAACCCCTCAAAAGAACTCTGCAAATACTTGGAACTCCTGATACGGGGAAGATCAGTCTTGTCATTGGAAATGTATTGGCGAACAGAAAAATCTTCATTAAATACTGCGCCACCCACATATCCTTTGTCTTTGTACATAATATCAGCCAAAGCCGAGAATAAGCCTCCAGAAGTGGAATCAAATACAACCTCCATATTTTTATGTTCGGCCGCATAGTACACCGGTTGTGAAAGGTCATTCTTCTTCAATTCCTTTATATTGATTATGGGACACACTTTCTCGCATAATTCACAATTTACACATTTATCCTTATTCACTGTCGGATACCAAAAACCTTCAATATCAGTCTTGAATGTTATTGCGCCATGAGCACATGCATCTCCACAAGCATTGCAGCCGCAACATTTGGTCTTATCTATAATATTTATCATAAATGAAATTTATCACCTTATAAACCTATTCGTTTTTGTAAACGTCCAAAATATTATATACGCCTTTCAAATGAATGCCAATAAGCACTCGTCTCTCATTCCGAACAATCACTATCGTATATAAATATTTATATTTAAATTGCGGCAAAGATAAAAGCCCAATGAGAACATTTCAAGACATCATTTGGGAACGCTTACACAATAACATATACAATGACATATACAATGACATCAAAGCTACACAAATTACTAAACAGATCATTTCCCTAATATCCAAGATAATTTTCTATTAAAAAGCTCTGTTATAAGAAATAATATTATCCACATGGAAACATGGCGTATTACCGAAGACAGAACCGGAGAAATATCCATAGAATTCATTCCTTGAATTAAACATAGTTGTATACATTGAGAAAATGCTAACACAAAAAATGTATTCTTACCCCAATATGAAAAGATATAAAACAAAGGCTTTAATACAGTATATTCCATATATTTAGTCAATAACATTGATAATTGAATAATAAACAAAATACCTAATATTGCGCCTATATATACTGGTATTAAAGAAGTTATAATGTTGTAGCACATATCTAAATGATAGAATTGAGCAATTAGTCCACCGATACAAAATGATATAAATAAAAAACTAAAAGTCTTCTTGACAGACTTATCTGTCCATACATTTAAAATAAAATCAGCCAATTTATTACCTAAACCCAGAAAACTTACGGCTAAGAAAACTGAAGAAATAGCCCATGGCAATAAAAGGTGCACCTCTGACAACCAATAGCTAAGATAAGCAAATACAATCAAAATTACTACAAAGAACTTTTTATTACGACTCAGTAAATGATAAAAAATATAATATAAAAGCTCAGCCAGAAATAATATAGGTACAAACCACAACGCAATGCCCCCCCATCCATGAACAAGCACTTCTAAAAACCTATCCTTAAATGTATTTACTTCATAAGATTCAGATATTCCTATGACTAGAATAGAAAACACAAAAAAAGGAACTAATAAAGTACGCAACTTGCGATATAAAAAAAAGTTCAAAGATTTATAGTTTCCTACTTTAAAAGTCATTCCAGATATAAAAAAGAAGAAAGGCATATGGAATGACCAAATCCAATTCGAAATAATCGATGGTAACCGAGTATGCCCAACTACCATTAAAACAATACAAATACCTTTTGCAACATCAATCCACTCTATCCGTTTTGAAATACGAGCCCCCATATTTACTCCATATAAAAAAATGAAGCGACGTACTTTTGAGATCTTTCCTCAAAATTATAACATGAAATATTTTTAGCTAATACATTATAATAGATAGGATTGCAAATTTTCAGTACGGCATTTTTTAAAGAATTTCTATCATCCAAATCAAATCTAATCCCATTTACATCTTCTGCCACAAGGTCCATAGAACACCCTACTTTATTGCTTACAATTACTGGTAACCCATTATTCATAGCCTCCTCAATAACCAATCCCCATGGCTCTGATTTAGAAGGCAAAACAAAAACATCATTACTCTGGTAATAATGAGATATCTTATCATTAGAGATAGCCCCTAAAAAAAAGATATTGAATGACGCCATTTTTTTCAATACCTCCTCTTGAGGACCAAAACCTATAATATTCAATTTTAAATCTGGTAAAGAATTGAACACATCAATCAGAAGTTTAAGATTTTTTTCTTCCGACAAACGACCAACATATAAAAAGTTCCGAATTTGTGTCTTATAAACAAAGGAAGGTTGATTCACATAATTAAAAACTCCAACTCCTTTTGTTTTGATTATTTTTCCCGAAAAAGACAAAAGTTTCAATAATTCAATATGTGGTTCTCCCGAAGCGTAAGCCAAGTATATTCGTTTTAAAAAAAATCTTTTTAACAGTCCTCGCAAACCTCTAATAGACGACTCATAATAAGTTGATTCTACCACCACTGCATTTTTACTCTTTGGAGAGAGAAAAGCTAAAAACCAGAGATAAAAAGAATCCCACCCCGATAGAATTAAACTGTGATATGAATAATCACGCTTTAACAACCGCCATAGATAAATCAAACGAGAGCCTTGTAACTTCGATAAAATAACATAGTCAAATTTAATCCCTTGAGAAACAAAATCTTTATTTCTCCGACTATTCATTTCATAAAGAAAAATCACAAAAACACGCTTTTTTTCGCACAGTCTATTCAAGAGATTCACTTTATAAAAGGCCGGCAATGGCGTTACAAATATAACATCAATTTGTTTCATAATCCTTTGTTTATAGATTCAACTCTATTAAAAGCATTACTCCATGCCATCGGAGAAAAATAGTGCAGTAAAGCGTCTCTATGGTTTGAATATTTCTCAAACCAAGCATCATTCATCTGAGATAACTGAAGAATGCACATTTTAAGTTGTTCCTTATCAAAATTAGAGTAAACATAATTAATATCTTTCAACTCAGGATAGCTTATTGTAGAAACAACTAGCTTATTACACGCCAAGTATTCTATAATTTTTGATGGGAAATTATTTTTATTTTCAGCCAGATTAGGATCTCTAAAACTTAGACATACTGTAAATCTTTTCAAATAAGAAAGATAATCTGTGTAATTTAGATATCCCAAATAATGTATATTCGCATATTTAGAAGCATATTTCATCACCAACGATTCATCCTCCCCTCTACCAGATACGTAAAGTTCACACTCTGGCAATTCGGAAAAAACATCTAATGCCATCTTTATACCTGTCACCTTTTTTAATGCACCAGAAAAGAAAAATGCATTTTTTACAATTTCCCCATTAGTTTCTTTTATAGAGTTGATGGCATTCATTGGAACAATTCCAGGCATATAAACTATATTTTTGTTTTGTATTGTTAAACGTTCTGACAAAGCCAAAATCCCATCAACAAATCTAGACAAACATATTTCCGCAACTTTAGTTATAGAAAAAAGCCTATTAGATGGAGTATGGTCTGCTAGTAAAACATAAATTTTCTTACGATAGATTACTTTCAAAAGCATAAAAGCAAGTAAGTTATGCCTTTCAAGATTATAAAACCAAATAGAATCATCATTGCGTAACAGACTGACTATTAACAAATTTTCCACCAAATAATTTAAATGCCTTAGTATTGGAAAACTTCCAAATACACGAACCTGAATAAATTTTACTTTCTGAATTGAAGGTAATTCCGCCAATATATTTTTTCTCACATTCAAAGGAACTTCTGAATACACTTTACTAAAACAGTTACCCTCAATAAGATTACTACAAAAATTTGTCACACATTGAGAGCCATATAAAGAGACCAATTCTTGTGGTATATAATTGCAATATAATGAACGATTAACAAGAAGCATATTTATTTTCTAATTCAAATTTTTCCCTATGAATATAAATACTGAGAACTAAAAACATTATATATTGTGTTGATAGAGTTGCACCATTTGGAGAAACAAATGCTACAAAAAGGTAATTAAATAGCAGCACTAATATCAAATAATCAAAAATGCTTTTCTTTTTATACTTACGTAATAATGAGAAGATTTTTATAACCGGAAACAACACCAGCACAATGCCAAATAAACCTACGTCAACCATTTTAGCTAGAAAGGTATTTTCATAATTACTCCCAATAAATTCGCCCTCTCTAACCCCCTTTATAGGAACACTACCAACCCCATGACCTATCAATAGGACTAATTTATTTTCCTGCATGTAATCAATGCCATTCTTCCATTGCCGTATCCTAGTATCATCAGCTTTACTAGTAGATTTGTCATCCCCAAGATACCTTTCCAAAAGATATTCATTAGAAGATAATAATGAAGTAATTACTGAACCTGATGCAATAAGTATTATAGAAAAAATTACCAATAAAATAACCCGATTCCCTTTTGCACAAATCACATAATAGACAAAACCAGCAAAAAACATTAATAATACAATCACAAATATTTGTCGGGATCCCGTAAACCAAGATCCTATTAAAGGAAGAAAAGAACATAACAAATAAAAAAATTGGCTCTTCGTTTTTGAGGAATGATATAATAAATAAAATGATGAGAGTACGCAGAAAGAGAAATAAACCCCAAATGTGCTAACAGACTCAGCTAAGAAGCTACAACGATTCATAGCTAAATCTTCCTCTGCCAAATAAGATATATCTTCATGAGCACTTAATACCAAAAATTTAAAAAGCAATGTTTGGCTATCAATAATAAGCCCTATTGATAAAAACAGTCCAAGCAACGAAAAAAACTTAAATATAGAACGTGGATTATATTTTGAAGAATTTAATAAATACGATGAAAACAAAACCACATGAAATCCTGCGGTATACATCCATAAAGCAAATCCAACTCTAATTAAGCCATATCCTTGAAAAAAAAAGGCGTATATACAATACGGTATACATAAAAATGTTAGTAACAATAAATCTTTTTCTATCTTTATCAACGAACGATTTTTATACCTTCCAAAAGAGCACATCAAAAGGGAAAAACCTATAAATGTCAAAATTTGCCTCCAGATCGTAAATGGAGTACCTTTAGTCAAAAAAGAAAATAAACCACCATTTATAACTAAGAAAAAAGAAATACAATAAAATAAGGTTATATAATTAGAGTATTTAGAGGCATTAAATTTCATCAACATTTATCCACAGCTATTAGCATACATAAAACAATTTAAATTTCCCCTATCTTCCCACTAAGTTCAAAACAGTATACCTATTTCTTATCATTTTAGCTAAAGGTATCATTTTCATAAAATCAATCTCGGAAAATTGGATATACTGTTTTATCATGCTATTTAAACCGATTCGAGAGAAATAACTGTTTATCATATTATACTCACTTTCAGTTCTCAGCAGTTGCTCTATCAACAAATGCGCCCACGCCACTTGAATACCATGTATAGTAGACTTGTCAGAAAAATATTCATCAATGGCGTGACTCATTAAATGCTCAGAACCACTCGTCCCCCGTGTATTGCCAGAATGTATCATGGATAATCCGGAAGTTATTAACCCCCTTGCAAGATCAGCTAAAAATACATCTGTATATAAATCTTTCTCAGAATATCTTAAAATAGAAACAGCAGCTTCTTTTGCCAACATAAAAGATAATTCATCAATCTTTTCTCCTGTGGAAAGTCTAGATAACTCCCAGTCCTTTACAGCACTCAAATTTGATAAAAGATCACCTACACCTGCTAGAATCAACTGCTTGGGAGACTTCTTCACAATCGATAAGTCCACTACAATTCCGATAGGAGGTTTAACTCCAAAACTTTTTTTCTTCCCATTACACGTTAAGCGTGCAACTGGAGAATAAATAGCATCGTTAGATAGTGTTGATGGCATGGCTATATAAGGGATATTCATATCTGTTGCCGCATACTTGACAATATCTAAAATACTACCTCCACCAAACGCAATAAAAAGTGTATCTAAATTATCACATTGTTTTTTCAATAAAGAGTATTCTTCTACCTTTCCTCCTTGGACAAGAATTAAACTATCAAATTTATTACTATCTATAAAGTGACTGTAAAGAGTATATAATTCAGGAGAAGTCACTAAAGTTTTATGAGAGAAAAACAGATGACTGGATGTGAGCATTTCATCAACTCTACCAAGTACTCTATTATCAATCTCCACAAAAACAGGTATTTCTAAATGCTTATAAAACATTATTCAACTCTTGAATAGATTTAATTATTTTAGATGTACTTATACCTTTAGTATACGGAAGATAAACTAATTCAATCTGATGCTTTTGCAAAAACTCTGGAGTCATACATATCTGATTTAAGTACCCTTCACCTGTCCAATCATCACCATGCACTATAATATCTACATTATACTTAATTACATAAAGTTTATTATCCAAATCTGGAATAATAAAAGCTTCATCTACATAGGAGCAAGCCTTAACTACTGCCAATCGATCATTCTCGTTAATAACAGGCTTTCTTTTATAATTAGCAACCATTTCATCACTATTAATAGCAACAACCAACCTATCTCCAAGACCTTTCGCTTTTTTTAAGAGCTCAACATGTCCACGATGAAACAAGTCAAATACCCCTATTACATATACAGTTATCATATATCTAAAAAATCAAATCGTTTTTATTAAGTTTATCTATTACATGCATCAACCGATAGCAAGCTTGATCATCTTTATATAAATTAAATTTGTTTTGAGTTTCCTTTTTATAAGTTTCGGGAGTTTTTAAAAAAGACTTGAGGGACTCTAAATCAGATAAAATAGGCCCAGGAAGAACCTCACTAATGTTATCAAAAGTCAAGCCTCTTGACTTTTGATATTCATCTATGTCATTCATTACAAATCCCATTGGTCTATCTAAAATATCATAATCAATCCAAACCGAAGAATAATCCGTTAGTAAGAAATCTGTTGCCCCCAGTAATGGATAAAGCTGAAAAGAAAAATCATTTTGTTTCACTATCATAATATTAGTAAACAATGGGAAATCAACCGTTTGCAATATATCCATTGGATGCAACTTTACAATCAACAAAATTTTAATTTCCGATAAAAAAATATTTAGATCTTGCAAGTCTGCTATATTCAAAAAAGAAATAGTATCGTTCGTTGAAATACCATCAGTTCTTGTTTCTCCAATAATCGAAGTACGGAAAGTTGGTAACCAAATGCCAACAGAACAATAGTCGGTCCTTTGGATATTTCTTTGAGAAAAGAAGTCTGTCTTTTGAAAAAGTAAATCATTGCGCGGTTGTCCAACAAGTAACACTCTACTCAGATCCAGGTTATTAAAACTTTTAGACATCAATTCCCTAAAAATTTCTGATGTAGCAATTAAATAATGAGCTTTAGTCTTATTAACTCCATGTTTGGCAGGATCCATTGAACCTATCCGCTTTAATGGCATGCCATGCCACAAATTTATCAACTTATCTCTTTGACTGATATCCCAGAAACTATATAATCCATGAGTACAAAAAACAAACTTAGCCCTAAAAAAATACCAAAAAGCTAATAATGAAAATCTAAATACAACTTTTGTATTCGAATTTTTCGACAAAATATCCTTTTTACATGCTTTATAACCTGTCTTATCAGAAAGTACCCATACTTTCAAATAATGATCATATTGCTTTGATCCAGAAATATATTGAAATAGAGCATAAGCATTATCGGTATAATCCGGAAAACTGGAAAACAACATAACAGAATCTCTCTTTATTATCCTAGAGAATAAAATTCCTGTTGAAGCTATAAAAGAAGAAAAAGACAATTTCATTAAAGTATGATTAATCATTCACATACATTCACATACCGTATTTTTTATGGAGGAGCGAATAAGTACCATAAGGATAAATAATAAACAGAACTAAAGATAATTTATATTTTAAGGATATAGAAGTAGAAAACAATACATATGATAGTCTACTTTTAATATAGAAAATTATTTCGCGTCTATAGGTATTATCTAGAATATCAGTTCTCACATAAGCCATGAAACATTGAAATATCATAAATGAATAAACATTTGCTATATCTGTTTCTTGAATAGACGGAGAAGCATTCTTTAAAATCCAAGGTATTTTCATACAAGACATAACTTTCTGACTAATTCCAGAGTGATTAGCACTTCCTTGCCTCTGCCTATAATGATAAAAACATTGGTTTGTCCTCAGCACTACTTCAGAGTCTGCGACCACTTGATATTGAAATAAAAAATCCTCCCAATGATGTACTTCTTTAGAAAAACATTTTCCAATAAATAAAGATGTCCTATATAATCCTAAACACATAGAAGCCGGAAACGAAAATGCAAGAAGTAAATCGATAGCTTGCTTCTTACTATATTTATCTATCTTCAACTGTCTTTGAACATCTTCAAAATAATGAGAAGAGATACAAATATCAGCTTGATTAGATAATAATAAATTCAAGAAGCATTCAATCATATTGCTATCTATCCAATCATCCGAATCGACAAAACAAATAAATTCTCCGCTCGCTACGCTGATCCCTGTATTCCTGGACTCACTTACACCACTATTCTTCTTATGGATAACATGTATCCTGTCATCTGCCAAAGCATATTGATCACATATATATCCAGACTTATCAATACTCCCATCATCAACCAGTATCAGTTCTATATTAGGATAAGTCTGATTCAATATACTATCAATGCACTCTTCTAGATACTCTTCAACATTATAAACAGGAACTATTACAGAAACCTTATTCATAAAACACTAGCATTCATTGACTTGTATTTAAATCCTTTATTTTCAAGTCGTGATAAAAACAATGGTAATAGCTGTAGTGTATTTAAACTATGTTCTTCAGAAAAATGAAACAACACAATGTCTCCACCACTTATCTGTTTCGTAATCTTATCAACATGTGTTTGTACATCCTCTAACTTTACATAATCTTGCATGTCAACAGACCATTTTATTATATCATAATGTTTTTTCAAGAGAAATAGCTCCATAATTTTCAAAGATCCGAAAGGCGGCCTAAACAACTTCGCATGCAATATATCATTACACTTAGACACATCCTTCACATAATCTTGACTCCTGACATCAACACCCTTTAAATGAGAATAAGTATGATTACCAATTGCATGTCCTCTTTCCTTTATTTTCCTATACAACAAAGGATATTCATGCACCTTTTCTCCAATACAGAAAAATGTAGCTTTTGCATCATACTTATCCAGTATATCCAAAATAAATTCCGTGATTAGAGGATCAGGTCCATCATCAAAAGTTAAATAAATATCTGCCTCTGATGTTTTTACCTTTTCTATTACCCAAAATTTAAGAATGATTGACTTAATCCTAAATTTAACTCTTTCCAGCAAAAAAGATATCATTTTGATAAGCTTTGTAACAAATCCCCCTTAGATTTTTTTCTATTAACATCAAGAATCCGATTAACTTTTTCCCAATTAATTTTTTTATTTATTTTTTGTTCATCTAATTCAGTTACCGAACTAATTAAACGATCTTCTAAATCGAACATCCTCAATAAAGAATGAAACCGAGTAAGCCCTCTTCCTTTATTAGCATAAGCGACAAAAGGCTTATTGAACATAATAGAAAAGACACATGCGTGAAAGGAATCTGTAATTACATATTTTGCATCAGAAAAACCTTTCAACCACTCTTCAACGGGAGAAGCTATTCGCTCTATCGCTGATAAACTTATATCATTTGTGTTAGGATTATTATTATAAAATATATCATATCCAAGAACTGTTTGGAGTTTTATCACAGCATCTTGTTTGTCAATAGTCTTATCCAAAATATAGACCATCACCCCCTTTTCAGATAGATCATTTTTTGCAATATCTCCCATTAATGCAACATATCTATTAATATCTAATAACATCGTTGGGTCTAATACATGGGTAGCATTTACATCAAAATATTTCCGGCATAACATAACCCCAGAATCTTCACGAACACCAACAAACGAAAACAACTTCAATAAACGTTGACAATTAAGAGTTTGTTTTTTAGAAAACATCCACCTATCAACACCAAATGAAGCAGCATACGCAATCCTTCTCACATTCCAATCTTTAGCAAACTCCAAAAATGCGTCCTCCACATGAAAAAAATAATCCGGACGCCATATTTGATCACTCCCTACAACCCATATATCCACAGATTCCTTTTTTATTGATCTAAAATTCTCAATATTCACAATAGGATAGATATATTTATCGACAAATAATTTTGTATGAGATTGAATAAGAGAATTTATCTTTTTAATATCTTTTTCCGCAAAGACAGATAAATTCTTCTGTCTCCAAATGTATTTCATAAAGAATCTCTTCATATAAATTAATGGCCAAACAAATGGTGAAATTTCACGTACATAAATCTTATTATACAATGTAACATCATACCCATTTTCTTTCAAAAAGCTCATTAATGCATATGCTTGTAATATTCCACCATAATTTGCATCTAGTGGCAATGTTATTATACCTATTTTCTTCAAAATTTATACATTTACAAAAAGTAACTAAAAACGAACCAATAAATCATATATAGCACTATTACACCTAAAATATAAATATATAATTTAGTAATAGATTATTATTCCATATCCATATTCGGATACGGATTTTCCTCCAAACTCTTTAAATGCTCCACCATCTCAAACTCTTCCCTCGTCAATTCCCGCTCCTCCCAACCGTCTATTATTGCGT
>ENA-OWPJ01000667-OWPJ01000667.1-human-gut-metagenome-genome-assembly--contig:-NODE-667-length-26204-cov-4.63716_pt1 | contig 26204 bp, 27 predicted proteins | sample MGYA00248264_ERZ651846 | MGnify/ENA primary metagenome ERZ651846 (study PRJEB26924, sample SAMEA4378271) | human gut metagenome | biome: human gut; feature: human-associated habitat; material: faeces...
ATGGTGAACTGATTGAAATGTTTTCGATATTTAACTCTATAACTGATTATTAAAAAAATGGAGATAAGATACGATGAGAACAATATTTGCAGAATACAATCCACACAGAAACAGCATTGATGTTTATACCAATGCCGGTTATATGCTCCGCATTGACTGTTGGGAAGCTGAGAAGAACTTAAAAACCACTCCTGAATCAGACTGCGCATTAAATACACTTGCTATTGATGAGCCACTTGAATATGCACGATTATATCTTGATGGTAATATGCAAATGTGGGTAGATGCAGAAGATTCTTTGGAATTGTAAACCACAAGTAGCCTGTATGCTTTATTTTACATACAGGCTACTTAATCAAAATCACCATAATTGATCAAGCAAGTTTTTTTAATATACCTCGGAGTCATTTTCGTTCGATCTTTCATCGCTAATAAAATTTCTCTGAAGTGATAGCAGATAACAGATTGGCAGGTTTTTCTAAAAAATAATCTGCTTTTATGTGCTTATTATGACTGCCCCATACTGCTAAAGCAAAATCAATTCCCGCATTTTCCGCACATTTACTGTCATATTTACTATCTCCGATATAAAGTACTTTCCTATGGTCTGTTTTTGATAATTCCACATATTTCAAAATCGGTGCGGCATTGGGTTTATGTTCCTGTGTATCGTCTGCACATATGATTGTTTTGAAATAATGACTGATACCAAACGGACAAAAATCATGTGTAAATTCTTCCCTTGTCTTTGATGTGACAATCCCCATTTCATAATCCAGACTTAGAAGATTTTTCAATAATTCAACGATTCCGTCAAATACTTTAATGTTATTTGTATAGTTACGCATATTTTTATCCCATAATTCTATCGCATAGGAAGTGTCTTTTATCGCAAGTTTTTTCAAAGCGTCTGTTCCTGTAATCCCTAACGCAAATCTTAGTTCAGAACATGGTATCTCTCTCCCGGACAATCCCTTTATAGTTTCCTGTAAAGAATGTAATACAGCATATTCCGTATCAATCAGAGTGCCGTCAATGTCAAAAACGATATGCTTATACTTCATGCTGCCACCTTTCCCTGTCTGTATCAAAATAACGTATCACCCTGCATGGATTTCCTACTGCAACACAATTAGGCGGGATAGGGCGGGTAACTACACTTCCAGCCCCTATCACGCTGTTTTTTCCTATAGTGACTCCGGGCAGAAGAATACAGCCGCCGCCAATCCAGACATTACTTTCTATTTCTATCGGACGTGCATAGGTTCTAAAAAATGTTGTCTGACGTTCCCTCCAATCCGGCACAAACCTTTCCTGTGGTAAGACAGGGTGTGAAGATGTATAAATGTGCACATTTGACGCAATCAATACCCTGTCGCCAATTCGGATAGTTTTGTTATCCACAAAGGTACAATTCATATTGACGATCACATCATTTCCCAAAAAAATATTTTTTCCATAGTCGCAATGAAAAGGCGTGTCGATTGCCACATTTTCCCCTATTCCGCCCAACAGCTCCCGAAGAATGGAAGTGCGTTTTTCTGTATCTCCATAATCAGAAAAATAATATTTCCGTGTTAATTCCCTTGTGCGGGCAATCTGCTTTAACGTATCGCTGTCCGCTGTTTCCAAAAAATCACTGGATTCGTAATACACAATATCCCCCCTTAACGAAAACTGTTTTCCATAATGCCCGGAAGCAGGGCATAGATAGAACAGCCAATCTGATCCTCAAACCGTTCTTTAATCTCTAAAATCTTTTTCCATCTGTCTATTGTCGCTGGGTGAACGCCGTATCGCATTGTCACGTCTACAAATCTCTTTTCCAAAAGACAGAACCCCGAAGGCATAGCCAATGCGTCACATAACTGTACAAGACGGTCATAATCATCATATACCGCATTTGCAACAAATTCTTTCATAAACAGGTAATCCTCATCACTGACATCAAACTCTCCGATAGATGTGGCAATATCCTGTATCATAAATGCGTGGGATATACATATTTGTGCGGCTTTTCCCCACCCACGCTCCATACAGTAACGATAGCCGTCTATCAGATGCCTTTCCGAACTCACTCCGGCATAACGTCCAATATCGTGTAACAGCCCGAAAATATACGCCTGTTCAGAAGATAAATCTTTACAGTGTGACGCAATGTTTTTACAGGCTTCGGCTACATACCGGGAATGTTCTGCCCATGCTCCCGGATTGGATTCTGCCGCTTCCCTTAATGCCAGTTCTGCGGTCTGAATGTTCAACTCCATTTTTAACTCCTTTCAAAAGGGCGGGGCTGGAAGATAAACTGTCCAGCCCCTTTATGATGAAATATTTACAGATAAATCAGCAATCCCCGGCATAGTACGAAACAATGTTCATATAGTCCGTTGGATTCGGAACTTCTAAAACAAGCCGCAAACAGTTTTTGTTTTGGGAGTATTGCCGCCACAAACTGCCCTGTATCTTTTCTTCCCCATTGATGTTTTGTTTTTTACCATCCGGGCAGAGCATATTTACTTTGCCGGAACAGCTATTGACCGTATCTAAAAAATTTTTCATGTTCAGAATGTTCAGTTTTACCACTTTGCACTCACCTCCTGTAAATGACGGATTTACTTTACAGGTATCATTATAATGCAAAAGGAATAGAAAAAATATTTCTTTTCTGCCCTTATCTATCACTATTCTGCCATTTTCTCCGATATTCTGTGGGTGAACAATGTGTGTATTCTCGAAAAACCTTTCCAAAATAACTGCTACTCCCCAAACCGCACTCATGGCTGATAACGGTAACTGCTTCCTGCCCCTTTGCTAGCATCTGACAGGCAGCTTGCAGACGGTAAGCCTTTATATACTCTACGGGTGTCATGTGCAGACAGTCATGGAACACTCTATAACACTCCCTTTCGCTTAGGTATGCTGCTGCCGCAAGTTCCGGGATAGAGATTTTCTCTCTGTAATGTTCGTGAATATATATCATCATCAGCTTTATTTTATCGTTGCTTTTATTATGTTCCCCCTTTTTTTCACGCATAGGACGGGATAGTTCAAAAAGCATGAGCCATATTTCTGTTAGGGTTTCCCGCAGTTTTATTTCATATCCAAATTCATCACTGGATAAACGAAATGAAGCGGCAAGCAGTTTCAAAATCCTTTCTTCTTCTGCATTGCCTGGAAAAAGCGGAATTACCTCAATCTGTGGGGCTGTTATGATAGGCGCAATATATTTTTGTTCAATCCTGCTTCCCTGTTCCCCGGCAAGTAGGGAAACATCGAAAATATGAAGTAGCTGTATATTCTTTTCTTTCTGCGATATTGCTTTTGTCATATGGAGTACATTGGAATTTACTATGCCGCCGCTTCCAGCCGGAAACAACAGTTTTCCTCCCGGCGTATCATATTCAATGCTACCACTTTCCATATAAAAAAGTTCCACTGTCTTGTGCCAGTGCCACGGTACATAATGTCCGATATACTTGTCAAGTTCTGCCCTTGAAGCGATATAGGGAAAATCTTTTTCAAAACCGGGAAGCAGTTCTTCCTTGCTTCCAGTATAAAATTCAATGCTATGGATATTTTTCATGTCTGTTCACCTGCACATCTGCGATTTTGTATCTGCTTTATGGATTAAATATACTAGAATAGCTCGGTAATTGTCAATCAATCAAAACAGATTCATTTGGAAGATTATAAAAAATAGTGTTAAAAATCAAAGAACAGTTTGTAGAGGAGAAGAGGGATAATGAAAGATAAAAGTATTTTAATTAGTGAGAGGATTTATTGTTGATTTTCTAAGCAAAACCGCTTATAATTTGAGACGGAATATATTGCTATTATCCACAGTTACAGAGCAAGTGTTATCAATGCCGATAACAAAATGATAACATTAGTCCGTATAGGCAGGATAATATGGATAAATCAAATAATCAAAAGAACTGCAAACACGACAACAAATAATCTCTAAACAAAATTGATTAGTAATTGTCGAGTATGAATAATATTGCGAGAAAAAAAGAGGAAGATGCACATTTGTTATTTTGAGTCATCTCCCTCTTTGATAGTTTAGAGGTGTGGTGAGGCGTAATGAGAAGCCCTGTGTTTGTAACGTGTTTGCAACACCACATTCCAAGAATCCAGTAAAATCAAGCGTTCTCAGTTACCCAAACGTTAATTTCAGTTCAGCAAGAGATAGTTATTATTGTTTCTTAAGAGAGCAAAAGAAAACTACAAAAACGAGAAAAAGCCTTTATTTAAGGGCTTTTTTTCATATTCAGTGATTTTATGAATTTTCATATGGTCAATAAGCGCTCGACATTCTTTGTAGGTTAGTGTGTATGTTGAAAGAATTCCTTCAGGTTTTTTAATGCATCCATGATCATAATCAACTAGAAGATTTAAAGCATCAGTATATGCCATAACAACATCATAAACATCTTTTTCATCGTTTCTAAGGCATTAGCAATAATTCGAGATTGTATTTCTATAGTTTTATTTAATGCTTCAAGACGCTTTTGATTAATAGTGTAATCTTGAATCATATAATCCTTTAAATTACTAGTAGCCCATTTTCTAAATGTTATACCACGCTTAGATTTAACACGATATCCAACAGAAATTATCATATCAAGATTATAGAATTTTATTTTTCTTTTGATTTTACGTGAACGCTTTGAACTAGTGCGTTTTCCGCACATGTTAAATCCATGGATAATTCATTATCTTTATAGATATTAGAAATATGTCTTGTGATTCTTGTTCTGTCTACTTCAAATAAATAGGTCATTTGATTCTGTGTTAGCCAAACTATTTCTCTATTCTCGCTAACATTGACTTCTAATTCTCATCTTTAAAAATTATAATCTCGTTATTCATGTTCTTCTTCCCCAAAAAAATGAGTATTTTGTTTATACCTATAAACTGGAATTTGTCTATATCTTTTTATACTCCAAAATGTATTATAAACTTATTATTATTAATTGCCATACTTATTAAATTTGCCAGTTCTACCAGATGTGTATCTTCATTTATTCTTTTATCTGAGAGAATAATATCTTGAAATGCTGGTAAAGACTCAGGTGGAATTAAAGTGATTCCCCACCTAGCAAGCGCTTGCGCTGGCCTATCCAAATTATGAAAATAAGTTTTTATTGTTAGAAGTTTATTCCACCAATCATTAATGTACTTATCTTCATCAATATAAATAACTCCGATGGATTCATCTATAACATATTCACCATTATCAAAATATTCTACAATTCCGAATTCAGTTTTAAGCATATCATACCTCCACAAATTCTAATTAGTTTGTTTTTCATAATTATAACATTCTTTATTTCATAGTAAAAGGAGTGCGATAATTAAAAACACCAATAGAAACATATTTTTGAAAATCAAATAGAGTCAAAGGAAACTTGTTTCATCGAGTTACGTAAAATCGCATAGAGAAAGCAACAGTGACTTTGCTCACTATAATTGTGATAGGATAATGATCCCGGATTTTTTTAATGTAAAATGAGTCTTTAAAGCATATAGAAGAATTTGTGGTGGTTTATAGGTTGGTCACCAATAGTTAACAAATTGTTAACAAAGTAAAGTAATTTGTGATGTAAAGTTGACGTAAGATTATGTGATAATTTATTAGACGTATTCAAGTTTCATTCATAAGATTTAATTATTTTTTTTAAACTATTTTTGAATTTAGGATATGAAAAATGATACAAGTTATCCTTGTGAGGATCAATATTGAACAAGCATAGCTTTCATCTGTTGAGTCACAGTATGAAACAAAACGCTAGGTTTTAAGAAAATAGTGATACTATTTTTATAACAGCCTTGCCTTCATCAGAACCGTTTATCCATAGCCAAACCGCAAGCTGTATAGTTTATAGGTGTTCAAAAATGAATACTGTTTTAAAATCTTGTGTTTTCATTCATGAAATGTCATAATGGTATAAGAAAGATGAACTTGAATTTTTATAAAGTCTAGGAGATGATAAAAATGAATTTAGACGCACAAGTTGAACAGCTTGTTTGCACAGATCATAAACAAGCATATAAAATATTGAAAGAGCTGTTGAAAATAAGTGAGAAATGTAATGACGTGTATCCATATTTCGATAAGTTTGTTGAGATGATGAATGATCATACAAATTCATATATTCGTACAAGAGGATTACGATTGATTGCTTATAATGCAAAATGGGATATTGAAAATAAAGTGAATAATATTATTGATGAGTGGCTTAAACATATCGAAGATGAAAAACCAATTACAGCAAGACAATGTATTAAAGATGTGGTTATGATAGCAAAATATAAACCGGAGTTAATAGATGTTATTCTTGAGGCATTGGAAAAATATGAGAAAATATATGATGATAGTATGCAGAATTTAATTTTTAAAGACAGGCAAAAAGCAATACGCACAATAAGACAATATACTTGGTAAATTAGAATTATTGGAGGTAGAAAAATGATTGAAGTGAAATTTTATGATAATGTAGATGATAGATTATTAAAATTTGCAGTTATTATTTCTAAGTCAAATGGGCAATGGGTATTTTGTAAGCATAAGGATAGAAATACTTATGAAGTACCTGGCGGACATAGAGAAAAAGGTGAACTGATTTTAGATACTGCGAAACGTGAATTAAAAGAAGAAACTGGTGCCGTAGATTTTACGATGAAGCCTATTTGCGTGTACTCTGTGAAAGGAAAAACCAGAGTAAATGAGAATGTGAATGATGAAACATTCGGAATGCTTTATTATGCGGATATTTATTCATTTGAAGAAATACATAGTGAAATAGAAAAAATCATTTTAATAGACGATTTAGTGAAAGATTGGACTTATCCTTTCATTCAACCTAAATTAATCGAAGAAGCAAAACGTAGGGGAGTTATATAAATACCGCTAAAATCAAATACCCTTTTAGTAAACTACGGTATGTTTGTAATATCATAGATTGCATATTTGAGTCTACGTATTTAATCATAAAAAGGAAAACACATATGAAAATCAAAAAAATTGTAAAGGGAAGAATCATTTTAGGAAATCATCATGAGGGTTATATAGCCTATAAAAAAAGAGGTAATCTTGTATTATTTTAACCAAAAGCAGGCAAAAGTCCGCCACTTCAACGGTGATAAGTAAGTAGTTGAGCATTCTGTGCACCTTTTGGGCGCTTCATTTAAGCATTGAGGGACTATGCTTATCATGGAATATAGAAAATGTGATTACGAAGTTACTGCAACAGTAAATAAGTTATGCTTTTGGGATAATAAACAATTATCAAAAGAATGCTATTCCAAAATAGATATTTGTCCATATGCAGAGAAATAAATTAGAATTGGTAGAGGAGATGACCTTGTGAAAAAATTGAGTGAAGACGCTGAAAAAATAATGATTGAACGCTTTGGAAAAGATACCATCATTGCATTAGCAACAGTAGAAAATGAGGTGCCTTTTGTGCGTTATGTAAATGCCTATTATGAGAATGGTGCATTTTATATTATTACATATGCACTTTCAAATAAAATGAAGCATATAGAAAGTAACTCTACTGTTGCAATAGCTGGTGAATGGTTTACAGCTCATGGAAAGAGTATAAATTTAGGATATTTCGGGAAAGATGAAAATTATCGAATTGCCGAGAAATTGAAAGATGTATTTTCTGAGTGGATAGACAATGGGCATAATGATTTTGATGATGAAAATACTATAATTTTATGTGTAGAAATAACAGACGGATTGTTACTCTCACATGGAACAAGGTATGAGCTTTAGCTTCTAACTTATAGTTTATGAGATTTTAGGTATTCAAATATGAATGCCGTTTTTTTAATCTTGTTTTCTATTTTAGAAGATGTCATAATAGAGCTAATAATAAAATAAATGGAATAAGTGGAGGAAAATAAGGTGCAGGGTAAAGAAGGAGTGATAGGGTTATTTTTAATCATTATGGGTATATCAATGTTTTTGATGTGTTTAGTATATTATAAAACAAGTAAAATGAAATATGCATGGATGGCATTTGGTTTCCTTTATACTTTAGGAATACTTATGTTGATGACTAACAATCCTATAAAAACATATTTGAATGTATCATCAAATAGTCGATTTTGTTCTATTCCTTCTCTTATCATTCTTATGATAGGTATCATGTTATCTTTCATTTTATTAAGTAATAAAGGTGAAAAATATGTAATTTCAGGTATTTTATTTAGTGTAGGAATACACTTTATACTATTTAATTCAATTTACACCACGATTTTGAGTGGTTTAGTAAGTTTAAATGCTATATATTCTTTTGTTAAAAAAGATAGTTCAATTTATAAGGTGCTTGTGATAGATGCATTATAAAAAACCTTTATGGGGCTTCTGTTATTATTTATATGATTATACATAGAACTGGACAAAGGTATTAACGGTCTAAAACCATGAAAAGAGGTTATTGGTTATGCAAATTTTTAAATCTCAAATAGAATTAGCAGGTAAAAGTTATGTCATCTTTATATAAGCGTATTATATTGATTTTTATGCTCATTTTCGATCTGCTCTTAATATCCGCTGATATTCTGTTATACCATTCACTGAGCATTTCAAAGATTTGGATCATATTGATCATCGCAATGATTGTATTTATGATTATCTTTGAAGAAAAGAGAGAAAGACTGTTAACGATGTCTATCATAGGAATACTATTTGCCACAACGATATTCTCTGGTATGTATACATATAAGACATTCGGTACAGAACAGTCCATCGCAGCAATTCAAGGATATATTGCTATTGTCTATCAAAAAAAACCTTATTACATGATACCGGTTGAACAACTAGGCTTTCGCACTATGAATATAGGAAATTCATTTATATGTCAAAAAGATCAAGATTGTAAATCATTATCAAATATTTTAAATGATTGTTATCCTCGGAAAAAAGTAAAGCAAATTGAAAAACTTAATGATGAAAAAGATATAAAACTCTTTTTAGTAAAATTAAGCGATATTTATAACCAGGAAGATATAGAAATACATTATATATACGTTCATGAAAAAGAAAATTACGCATGGTTTGATACAAAATATTAACAAGGTAATAAAAGAAAGAGGGAAAACTATATGATAAATTATCTATTACCATTAATTTTGATTATTTGCCAGTTTGTATTATTCATCTTAAAGAAAAGTAAAATTGTAATGATACTAATACCTATATTGTTATCTATAATTGCTGTTATAATAGCTGTTTATATTGATCAAGTGATGGTGGAATCCGTTACTAGTGCTCCAATTTATGTACATATTCTTTTACAGATATGGTTTTGTGTTGTATGCGCAATTATGTCAATTATATTATTCGTATCCAGATTAGAAAAGAAATCTATAGGAGGAAGGATAGCATGATTTATATTACATGAGATTGTCATGGGGATTATTTAAGATTTAGTACAGAAAAATTCCCTGAACAAAAACAAATGACGAAAGAAGACTATGTAATTATAGCGGGAGATTTTGGCTTTTGGAAAAACGATAGGGAACAATATACTCTATCGCATCAATCATGAGTTATGGTGGAAAGAGGAATTGCCAAGCTAAGAAGAAATGGATATTGGTATCCGTAATTTAGAAAAGCATCACAATAAAGTAGATTATATTATTACACATTGTTGTGCTACTAGCACACAGGCATTGATGTCAGCAGGACTTTTTAAAGCAGATATATTAACATATTATTTATAAAAAATCAGAATAAATACGGATTTTAAACGTTGGTATTTTGGACATTATCATGATAATAAAGCAATCAACGATAAAGAAATGTTATTATACGAACAAATAATAAGAATGTTTTGATTATATAACTTAGTTTTTTTTAGCTGTCTTAATAACGGATAAGCGTTACTATAGTGATATAAAGAAAATTAGCAATTGTTCGTATGATGAGCAGTCTTGTTTTCTTCGTATAGGATCACCTTATGTAAACAGAATCATAGAAGCTTTTAAAAGCATTCAGGAGGAACTAACTATGAACACGTTTATGGTACCAGCAGGAGAGTATTTGCAGTTATGTAATATGACAGATAGAACAATCAATGATTTGTATTTCACTTATGGAGATTATTCAATAACAAAAGCAAGAAAAATCGAGGCAAATGCTAGAGAAAACTTCATGATTGCGACAGCTAATCTTCCAAAAGATTATGATTTGGTTTTTTACTTCAAAGATGATGTCGAAAGAAAAATGATATTTAAAGAAGCAGTAAAGAAAATGACAAAAGATAACATGTGGTCGTATTTTTTTGGAAAGATTATAGAAAAGGAAGGCATGTTGGTAATTGAAGAAGATCCAGAAGGGAAAGATTTATACTTTTCTTCACAACAATGATTTAAATGAATATTAAGCTGTGATATCCAAAATTGGGTAGTACAGCTTTTTCTAATATGATGGTAATTTTTCTTGTCATTCAAGTATTTAAATGCAATAATTGTAATATAGAAGCGCTTAAATTAATGGAAAGGATACTAAAATAATGAAAAAAGAAATAGCAAATACGCTATTAAATATCGTTGGCGGAAATAAAAAAATTTATAGATTTTATGATGAAGCAGAAGAATCCAGTATAGATATATATTTTGGCATAGACTCTCCACAAGAGGGGGTCACAACTTATGGAACGATTGGATTATCGGATTATTCTCTCGGCTTGAAATTGGATGGAAATCGTGAATTAAGAGTGGAATTTATTGCTGCTTGTGAAAGTGCTCGTCCTGAATTTGGAAATATATTAAGTTCATGCGCTTTTAATATTATCAATACACATTATCCATGTTTTCCAGGGGTGATATATCCTTCTGTGATCAGCGAATATTATAAAAACTCTGATATGAAGCATATTTTATTAACGACACCATTTTTATGGGATGATTTACATCCATTAGATGATGAAAAAAATCATGTTACATGGTTAATGGCTGTTCCAATTTCAGATAAAGAGCTTAAATATGCGCAAGAATATGGCACAGATGTATTAGAGGATGTTTTTGAAAGAAAAGATATTGATGTATTTGATTTAGATAGAAAATCAGCGATATAGTCTAATGTTTACAAATTAAAATCAATTTTTTTAAATCTATGAGAAAGGATTACATCTCTAGGAAAGATATAGGTGATATAAAATGAAATTCTTTAAAAGAAAGAAACCAAATAATATTTTTGAATTGCCAATAGATAAAGCAGCATTGTACGATGCTTGTATTTTATCAACTTTATTTCATTTAGTGGGAGAATTAAAAGATCCTATTTTCTCATATGAGCAATCATGGGATGATAATCATTATCATAGAATCAATGATGAGGGAAGAGGAACCATAACCTTTCTTGATGATGGATTTATCGCTGCATTTAGATTTGAAGGAAGCAGAAGATTAAGAGAAGAATTTGACATAGAAAACAAATTGAAAGAAATGCCTGAAGAGTATAGAGAAATTGCAGAAAGTGAAACACTGCAATTTCTTTTGGAAGATGTAGATGGAGTAGTGCAACCAAGTATTACCACGTTCATTTGGAATATCAATGGGAAAACATACTCTTTTGATGATTTAACTACATTCCAAACAGAAAGCGCAGAGCTGATCATGCCACATATTTCTAATGAAAAGGACCTTATGAATTATTGGATGGAATATCATGAGGATTTAGATAAAAATGAACTTGATTTCGTTAATACCCTGTGGAATTTTTATAAAAAGAATAAAAGTTTCAAAGGACTGAAACTAAATATATCCGACTTGCCCAATTCCTATCAAGATGATGGATTAAGAGAATTTGTTGAAACTTTAAATGAATTAGGAATTCAACATGATATAAAGCTACCAGAAAAGGTTAAAAAACCTCACATTAAAAGTATAGAAAAAACAGATATAAGTTATGATTATCTATATTTAAATAGATATTGTGCTTATATGACAATTCTATATGCATCAAAAAGAGATTTATTTCCTCATAACATAAAGTTAGAATGGAAAGAAAATTGTTTTTATATAAGTAATGTGACTACAACAATTATTCTTTGTTTTCAAGGTCGAACATATATTGGTGCTTGTTTGACTCATCATTCTTATACAAATAGAAAAGAAATCCCTGATTACATTATGGATAGTATTCATAGCGATAAATGTTTTGCATCTATTATAGCAAAACAAAACTATCCTTCTATGTTATATTTTTGGTGCAATTTTAATGTAGAATCAGAAGTACCTTTTAATGAATGGGAACAAAGTGATATTGGATTAGTTAAGTGGTTTTTAGGCTTTAAAGATGAAGTTAAACCAAAATTACAAAAGAAAGAACAGGATTGTTTTGAAAATATAGTAGAAAAATATATAAAATTAGATATACTAATGTCAATTTTTCAACATACAGTAGTTGAAAGTATAGAAAAAAGATATTTGAAATTGAATAAAGCAGATATAAGTGATGTTGATTTTGATGAACAAGTATTGAGTCAAATAAATATTATGTTGGTAAAGTAGGAATGTGAAAAAAATCACAGTAACAGGATAGTAGATATTTCATGATTATATTTATACTTTTCTTCACAACAACAATTCAAATGGATATTAATTGTAATATAGAAGCGTCTAAATCAATAGGAAGAATAATAAAATTAGAAATTCAACATGATCTCGTTATACCAAAAAGCGATAAATAAAGGTATAAGCTTATTTACTATTTACAATAGTTTGAATTTGTGATACCTTTATTTATAATGAAGGGAGAAAATGATTATGTTAAATACTATTATGCTTGCAAGTAGCGCAGAATATTTAGGTGGATTGCTTTTTGATATCTTTAATGCAGGAATATTCTTTTTCATACTGCTTTTGATTTTAAGAAAAATAAAAAACAAAAAGAATAAAATAAAATGATTTACTGAAGATTTTACCAATTTAATTCATTAATGATTTCTATGATTCTATTCTTATGAAAATTATTGTTTGAGGTTAAGGCAATAAGATGATGATTCTTTCGCAATACAAGAAAAGGCTGCCATTTATATTTCTGACTTATGAAACTGTTATCTCGATCAGGAGTATATACTTCCACACCCTTATATTCATAAGTTTTTACGACTTTACGATTCTTTGTTATGGATCTCATAGCTAAATCTGTTATGAAATTGCTTTTCGTATCATATTGTTGGTAATCAAAATAATTATCATCATTTTCTAAAATACATGATTTATATTTTATTAGAATAGATTGATAGTTTTTAGATTCACACGTATTATGATTTAATTCGGTTACATCAGATGAAAAGGTACATGGTGAAGTAACAGTTGGATGATAAACTGTTAGAAAATGACTATAAAAGAAGTCTAGGCTAAAGTACAACAATCCTGCAATTAGTATTAGTTTGATATAAGATTTTTTCTCACCAAGTTGTTGAAAAATAAATTTACCAATCAATAAACAGACAACAGCCCATGACAAGGTTCCTTTAGATGAATCGCTATGATTGAATAATATCAGAATACTAACGATTAAAACCAAACTTATAAAGTCAAATAGCCAAGTGAAAATAGAACGAATTTTGATTTTCCGTATTTTCTTTTTATAACTTGATGTATGCAATGGTTGATTGAATGTTGAAATTATACAAAATGGAAGAGTGATAAATAATAATAAACTAAGAATAATCGAGATATTGTAAGATAATAAAGTTAAGAATAATTGTGGATAACCATAACATATTGTGAAAGAACAAAAGATAATGAATAATGGAAGCCAGCAGTATCTCCAGCGTAAATGATTTCTCTCTTTTGTTAAAGCATCTTCATGAATGAGCGTATTAAAAAACTCACTAGGACGTTCCATCATGTAATAAATATGAAAATAGGCTGTATGGGTTTCTTTACAATGTTGAATGGTTTTTGAAGTGTTTTCATCGGCTATTTTAGCTTCTACATATCCTTTTTCTTTTAAAGTTTTGTAGTTATAATCTACAATATAGTAATATGGTGTATTACTCTTTTCAAATATTATAAAAGAGTTAGATATGCTATCTAAATACCATCCTTGATCTGCCATATTATCTAAATGTTGCTGCAGGATATCTTTATCTTCCAAAAGAAACTTCATCAATTGTATTTTCATAGTCATCACCTTATTTACCTTGATTAATTCTATTATATAAAATAATCTAGTGAATAAGAAGATATTTTTTAATTATGTATCAAAAAGGATATACCCAATACGGATATATCCTTTACTTTGCATTTGTATGATAATAATTCTGTAAGAATTCTGCTTTATATTCCTCAAATGTTCCATTTTCAATCGCAGCACGTGTTTCTTCAGTTAGACGTACGATAAATCGTAGATTATGTATAGAAGACAAGTTATAGTATTGACGTTTCTTTTCTAAATCAGGGGATTTCCAAAGTTCACGCAATGCGCCACGTGTCCATCCAGCTTTACATGTAGGACAATCACAATGTTCATCAATTAATTCAGTGCTATTAGAGAACTTTGCCAGATTAAAGGGACCATATTTGGTGTATAACTTTCCATGTCTTGCTTCACGTGTAGGTGCTACGCAATCAAATGTATCAGCACCCATTTCTGTACCTATTAAGATATCATCAGGATGTGAAAGGCCAAGCAAATGGCGTGGTTTATTTTCAGGTAACTCTTCACAACACCAGCGTAAGATTTCCCCAAGACTTTCCTTTAAGAAAGCACCACCAAGTCCATAACCATCAAAGTCCATTTCCGCAAATTTTTTTGCTGTAGATCGACGTAAATCTTCCCATCGACCACCTTGTAAAACTCCGTACAAAGATTGATGATAACCCAGCTGATCACATAGTTTTTTATGTTCATCCAAACTCCTTTGTGCCCAGCGTTCTGTACGTGCAAGTGCTTCTACATTATATTCATAGCTATCCGCAAGTGAGGTTAATTCATCATATGCCATATGAATATCTGCACCAATTCTGCATTGTATCTGCATAGATTCTTCTGGACCAATGAAATCTTCCTGATCAGTGAAAGGATCATGGAATTGTACGCCATCTTCACTAACATGTGCCAAACGCTCTTTTGGATCAGCATTCACAACCCCTTGTTCTCGTTTCATACTGACAACTTTTCCACAGCCAGATCCTAAAGACATAACCTGAAATCCACCAGAATCAGTAAGCGTTGGACCATCCCAGCCAGACCATGCGGCAAGACCGCCTTTTTCTGCAATTTCAGGAGATATATTTCTTAAGTGATAACCATTGCTTAACATTGCCTGTGCATTTACTGCATTTAAATCTTCCATTGACATAAAACGCACAGCGCCATTGGTACCTACTGCCATGAAGGCTGGTGTTTTTATATCCCCATGTGGGGTGTGGATAATTCCAGCACGACCAAGTTTTCCTGGGATTCTTTTTGTGATTTCAAAACTGAATGTGTTGTTGTTTTTATATGTTGTCATGTTCCAGTTTTCCTCCTAATTTCTTTGCTATGAATGCTTCTATTGGTGATAATACTATTTCAAATCCAATGCCAAGTACATAAGCAAAAATTGCTTGTGCTAGGAATTCCTGAAATGCCAGTACACCAAAGAAGGCAATTGTTTCAAAGATAAATGAATCAATAATATGTGCAAATGCAGAAGAGCCAAGTGCTCTTGCGATAAAGCTTGATGCGAAAATTCCATTACCGTTCTTCAGCTTTGTGAAGATAAAGTTATTAAAGATATTTGAACAAAGATAGGCGATTAGCGAACCAATAATGATTCGTGGTGTAAAGCCAAGAACACTTGCGTAAGCTTCTTGCATATTCCAGCCATCATAAGCCGGTAAGGCGATGACGATATAAAATACGAGAATCGCTAATATATTAACGAAAAAACCTGCGAATATAATACTTTTGGCAATTTTCTTTCCATAAAATTCCACAATCAAATCGCCCATAATATAGGTGATTGGGAATAAGACGACACCTCCATCTACTGCAATGCCAAAAAGGTTCCATAACTTAACAGCTGATAGGTTTGAAATCAGCAGTGTACCAGCTGAAATCGCTGCGAAATAAATCAAAAGCTTCATTTTAAAATTGCTCATGGTGGTATTATATCACAAAATGTTATGGTGGAAACATCTACATATAATTATAATTAGTGGAAAGATTAATAGAAAATATATGAATAAAAATCAAAGTTCATACAGAATTTAAAGCTAAAATTATAAATAGATATACTTTTTACAACTTAATCAAGGTATAATAGTAAAAAGGTATTTTATAAAGAAAATAGAAAGGGAAATTATATGCAGATACAAGTTATTCAAAGAAAAGCGGCAGCACGTAAAGAAATAGGAAGGAAAGTTTATGAAATTTCAATGGTACACACGCTTCGTGATTTATTATTAGCGATGTGTGAACAGTTATATAATCAGCAATATCATGGAAATGTATGTGATATTTACCAACATGAAGATACAGGTAAGATAGTTTTTGGTATGTATAACCAGCACAAAGAACCTTTATCAAAAGCAAAACAAACAATTTTACAAGATTATGAAGATGGTTTATTCCGGGTATTTGTAAGAGGAGAAGAGGTAAAAGAGCTGGATGAAGAACTTCGACTAAAAGATGGAGATGAAGTGGTATGGATAAAAATGGTTATGTTGACAGGGAGGTTATGGTAAATGAATTATCAGGTATGGATCGAGAAGGCGAAAGCATATAATCAATCATTGCAGAGGATAAAGTTAACGCCACTACAGAAAAAATATGTAAATACAGTTGATTCTAATGAAGGATATTATCTTGTTTTTGATTATCGAGAAATTGTAGACTTGATACCAGATCGAGTAGATACTTTTTTGGATAACCAGCATGAATTTCGGGCACTATTAAAAACCCAATCACAATATTTATGTACCTATATCAAAGAAGTACCTTCTTTTGCATATACCAAAGGATATACGCGTATTTCTGCCAGAACCTGTCATTTAAAAGATCATGCAATGCAATTAGTTGAAGATATTGCAGCATTTTATATAACAGATGCTTGTGGGCTTGACATAAAGTCAATGATACAGGGAGCATATGATCATGAATTTCGTTATTCCTTTGCACCTGTTATGGCAGCTGCTTTTTTACAGGAAGATCAAGAATCAATTGCTGCAGCAAAAGAGGTTTTAACAAGTGAAAATAATGTTGGTGTATTAACACGAGATTTAATCTGTGCCATTGCGATGTCACATAATGAAGAACTACAAGATCTTTTATTATCTGTTGTATCCGCAGCACGTCTGCAGGAAGGGTTACGCCAAAGTGTTGCAGAAGTTTGCGATGCTTATCAGCTATCTTTCTTGAATAAAATGATTTCACTGATCATGAAGGAAAATCTTATACGCTATGCATCCATACAGCGTGCAATCATGACGTGGTGTGGTATCGGTTATGAAGAAGTAACGACACGCCAGATTGGTTATTTATTAGAACATATTCATTTATATATACAGGATGAAGCTTCACGAAAACATGCATTATTAAGTGATCAGCCTTTGGATATTTACCTGGCTTTATTTGTCAATGGTATCAAAAATAAAGAAGATGCAATAAAGGAAGGTATCACTTTATTTGAACGTGGACAATCTCATATTACTGCCAGCGTAATTGTTTATCTTATCAATATTCAAAACTTCTCATCTGCAGATTATCTTTATTTATTTCAAGAATATGAACACGATAAGTGGATACTGGCATTATTATATGATCAGCTGAATTTTGCTATCTATCAATATTCACCTTTTCAAAATACGAGGGAAGCTTATGCTTTTGCGAAAAGGATGGAAGCTTTTATACATAATATGAAAGCGCAAGAAACATATCATTGTAAAGGATTTGAATGGTTTTATTTACGCATATCCAAAAATCAAATAGCACATGCTCTTTATGATTTATATCATTTGCATAAAGAATGTCCTGAAATATTAGAGCTGTTTTTACCATATGCAGTAGGTTCCCTATATGGAGATCAATTAAAAGATATGGTGAAATATGATTTATCAATGGTATCAAGAAGTGCACAAAGTAAATATCTTTTAAAAAACATTACAGCGGCAAATGAAACCTTACAGGAAGCCGTTAAGAATCGTTTCTTACAATTGGATTTAACAGAAGATGAAATTCTTCAATTAGAAGAAAAATTGAAAACAAAAAGGGGAAATGCAAGGGGACGCATTGTGGAAATCCTTGCGAATCAAAAAACATCAGTTGTTCAGGCAAGTTATGAAAGATTGTCTAGTGACGCTATGTTGACCAGACAAGACGCCGCTAAAGAACTTGCTGATAAAGTGCCAGGATTAGCGAAGGTTCAATCAAAGGATATTAAAGAAGTTACATATTCTATGAAAGATGGTCTTGGATTATATCATCAAGATCAGATCATCCCATGTGAAGTCAAGGAAAACATACCAACCTGTGAGATAAGAAGTGCTTTGTTTCACAAGAAAATAGTGCCTGATTTATCCTCTGTTTTTGTATGGAACGAGCAGAAACTGTTTGATTATTTCGAAGTATGGTCAAAGCGTATAGAAAAGCATGGAGAATTAGAATATCAACGATATGGAGAATATTATCAAATAAATAATGTACATGGAATCTATAAAGACTGGTCTAAAAATGGTATGGATGCAATGCCGTTTCCCGAAATCTGGAGGGACTACTTTCAACAAGATGCATTATCCATGGAACAATTGTTTATTTTAGTATCTCAGCTGAATGCACCATATGCCAATGAGGATGTATCACTGACAAAAGTGTTTTATCATGCACAAGGCATTGTTGATGTAGCAAAAAGATTAGAAAAAATCCCATATTATAAAACTATAACAGAATTAATAGAAGCATATTATGAAGATATAAAAGAGGAAGCACGAAAGATATTTTTTCATCAGTCAAAAATCGTTTTAACAGCATTACTACAAGATGCCAAAATTGATAGTTATAAACAAAAAGAATCCTATACAAACACAACGTATAGTGTTTCTTTATTATTACATTATCAATTAAAGTTTATGTTGAGTATATTAGAAAACGAATGGGAAAACGAAGAAGAGTTTAAATCAATATGCCCATTAATTTTACAATTGTTTGATCGTTTTACAAGGCAGACAGATATTGAAATTACCAATAAATATATCCCTTCTCCTTTGTTTTTAGCAAAAGCTGTAAAAGAAGGTTTTGTATCAAAGGAACTATTATACGAAGGAATCTTATGTATATATTCAAAAGAAAAAATACATGGATACTATGGAGAATCAAATGAATTAAATAATGCAATACGTTTAACTTATCAAGGGTATGCCTATAATAGGCCAAAAAGATTTAATGGAATTTTGAATAAAAAATATCAGGATGTACAGTCAATATTGGTAGAATGTCTGGATGAAATTACAGATCGTATAATTCAATCAGAATGTACCCGAATCAATCAGAAAACCGATGTTAGTGATTTTGTTCATTCACTAGATGTTGTATTTGGATTATCCCGTTTGATTAAGCTTATTCAGGCAATGGAACATGAAAACTTTGTTCGCCATACAAGAGGGAATGAAAAGCGAGATCATTTAACATGGTTCATTCGTCATTGCTGGCCTCTAGATTCTGATTGTGCAGATATGTTTCATGATACAGGTATAAAAGAGGAACGATTAGTGGAAGTCGCAATGCTTGCACCACAATGGATTTCTTTAATTTCTGAATACTTAAAATGGGATGGTTTTGTTCAAGGATGCTATTATTTTATAGCACATATGAAGGAAGGCGCAGATGATGCAAAGAAAGCAGAAATTGCAAAATATACCAGCCTTGATCCAATTGACTTGCAAGATGGCGCTTTTGATATGGAATGGTGTCGTCAGGTTTATAAACGTTTAGGCAAGAAACGATTCCAAGTATTATATCAAGCTTCAAAATTTCTATGCGATAATGCATGTCATACACGTGCTAGAAAGTATGCTGATGCCTGCCTTGGATTCAGTAAAAAGGAAGATTTATTAAAACAGGCGCAGGAAAAGCGTAATAAAGATGCTTTGAATGCATATTGTATTGTGCCTTTAACTGATGAACAGGATTTATTAGAGCGATATCAGAACGTGCAAACATTCTTAACGCAGTCTAAGCAGTTTGGTTCACAACGCCAAGCAAGTGAAAAACGTTGTGTACAAATTGCTCTCATCAATCTTGCTAGAAATTCTGGTTATGGTGATGTCACACGTTTAACATGGATGATGGAATCAAAGATTATTGAAAGTACAAAGCAATATTTAATTCCTCAAAAAGTTGATGACTACGAAGCCTGGATTGAAATCCTTAGTGATGGCAAAAATAAACTCAGAATCAGTAAAAATGGAAAACTGTTGAATAGTGTTCCGGCAAAAATAAAGAAACATGAAGTAATACTTACAATGAAAGAAATACACCAAGATTTTAATAAACAGCAGCAACGTAGTAAAGCATTGTTAGAAAGCGCAATGGAAGAGCAAACATGCTTTCATAAAGAAGAAATCGAAGTGCTGATGCATCATCCGATATTATCTCCATTGCTTTCTTCACTTGTTTTAAAACAAGCCACAGGTTTTGGCTTTTATAAGGATGGATTGCTTTGGGACACACAGCAATATCATGAATTAAAAGATCAAATCCAGATTGCCCATCCCTATGATTTATATCAAGCAGGAATCTGGCAGGATTTTCAACAATATATTTTTATGCAACAAATTGTACAGCCATTTAAACAGGTATTCCGTGAACTTTATTTGAAATTAGATGAAGAAAAAGATGTATCTATGAGTAAACGTTACAGTGGTTATCAGATACAAGTCAAGAAAGCAGCAGCGGCATTAAAATCTCGTAAATGGAATCTAAGCTATGAAACAGGAATACAACGTATCTTGTATCATAAAGATATTATTGTGAATTTATATGCAGAAGCAGATTGGTTTTCTCCATCCGATATAGAGGCGCCATGTATTGATTATGTAGAGTTTATCCATCGTAAAACAGGGAAACCAGTCTTAATAAAAGATATTGATGATATTACATATTCTGAAATTATGCGTGATTTAGATATGGCGGTCAGTGTTGCATATGTTGGTGGTGTGGATCCTTTAACAACCACCTCAACGATAGAATTGCGTGCAGCAATCATCACATATACAATGGAATTGATGCGTCTTGATAACGTGACTATTCAGGATCATTTTGCGAATATCAAAGGATCGTTAAATGATTATTCTGTTCATTTAGGTAGTGGGATGATACATCAAAAACATGGAGCGAATATTCATATTCTTCCAGTACACAGCCAGCGCAGAGGAAAACAGTATCTTCCATTTTTAGATGAAGATCCAAAGACGGCAGAAATTTTATCAAAAATCATTTTACTTGCTGAAGATCAAAAACTAAAAGATCCAACTATCCTTTCACAAATATACCGTATATAAAAAAGATGGAATCAGTTTCCATCTTTTACATTTGTACACAGTTCTTTCCATTTCGTTTTGCGACATATAAACGCTGATCAGCTTCTTCAAAAATAGCTTTCAAAGTAGTATTGATTTGTGTCTGATGACAACATCCAATACTGATGGTAAATGTGATCTGGTTATCACCACATTTTACTATACAGGATTCACAAGTATAACGGATATGCTCAGCTATTTGATACAACTCTTGTTGAGAAACATTATTAATCAACAGGATAAATTCTTCTCCGCCAAATCGAGCAATGATACCATGCTGTTTAAACTGATCCATAACATTTGTTACCTGGCGAATGACTTCATCCCCCTGAATATGTCCATAGGTATCATTAATATTTTTAAAGTTATCGATATCAATCATCAAAGCACCCAAAGCTTCATGATTTTCTTTAGCCTGTAAAAGCATCTGTTCTCCATGCTGCATCAATGCACTTCGATTATATGTTCCTGTTAGATAATCATAACTGGATTTATCCAGAGCACTTTCAAATTGATAGATATTATGTAACGCAATTGCTACATAATCAGCAAATACCTGTAGTAATCCCTGATCAGTTTGACTAAAGAAATTAATCTGATAAGAACCAAAATAGATAATCGCCAATAGATTATTCTGATAAGTCACAGGCTGTAATAAAATTGAACGTAAACTTTTTTCATATAAAGAACCAAGCTGTCCACAGATTGCATCGCCTTCCTGAATATTGGCATTGACAATAGCTTCCTTATCATTGATACACTGTTGAAGAACTGGGTGTGTGGCAGATAGAAAAATGGTCATATCTAAAGATTGGAATTGATTTTTCTTTTCATTATACAGAAGCAGTCTGCTAACATCAAATTTAAATATCTGAGGCAGACGTTCTTGAATGATTTCAATCAGCTGGCTTCTTGTAAGTGTAGAAGTTACCGTTTTCCCAAAAGTAGTGATATCTAACAAACGCTGATACAATACCTCATAGGAAAGCATACGGTTACGTTCCCATACGTCTTCAATTTCATGGCGATACATATCATCAATGAAGTTTACATATTTAATACTTCGATCATGTGCTTCTTTTAAAGACGTATATGCCTCTTCATATTGTTTTTTTCTAGCTTTTAACAGTGCGATTTCTTCATGTATCTGACGTTTATGCCCCAGCATGTTATTGACGTTTTTTAATACGATTTCATAATAAACTTCAGCTTGATCATACGCATGGATAAACATAAAGTAACGTGCATACGCAAGATATACTTCCATATTATCAATCATATCGTTGGTTTCAAAATTGTAGGTATCTTGTAAGTGGTGAAATGCCCGTTTTGCTTCTTCATAATCTTTTTCCATCATGGCAGCTTCCAGATAGAATTTATTAAACAGAGATGTGTCAAATAACTCTGTTGTTTGTATATGATTTGCATAAGTTTCAATGATTGAACGCAGTTTCTCGATATTTCCTGAACTGACACATAAGTTGCCATAAAGGAATATGGTAACGATAAAATTGCTTTCTCCAATAAATTCTCTTTTTTGTAGAGTTTCTTCTACCTGTTGAATTGCTTTTCCATACAGACCAAATTCTGACAGTATGATTGCGCCATTGTTTAAGAAAGCAGAGTAATAAGACATGCGCTCGCTTTTTTCTGCCATTGGCATAGCCTGCAAGATTTCATCATAAGCAGCTCCATAATCTTCTTTTAAAATATTACCAAGAACCGCATTATTCGCAACTGTCAAGATACCCTCGGTGTTCTCATATCCAGGAATCTGCTTAAAAAGAGCACGAGCTTTTTCATTATATTCAATCGCCAGATCGACATCATTAGAGTATAAAAAATAAAAGATCATAGAGTAGCCAAGAGCTGTAGAATAGGCATAGTGCTGTTCTTTTGCGATCGTTAAAAAACGTTTTAGGATAGGGTATAGTTCATCTGATAATCCTATATTATTCAGAATCAATTGTTTTAATTTCACATTGACGTCTTCATCAACTTCAAATTGTTTAAAATATTCATCAAATGTTCTCTGCAGCTCTATTTTCATATAAGACTCCTTTATGTCACATATATATCTTACACTAATATTTGTGAAGAAAGTATTTTATTTGAGAAAAATAATAAAAAGTACTTCTTTTCTGTTAATTTTAATACTTTTTATATTTTATTCCTAGTATTTTTCATATATTTTCTAATATATTTTAAAGTTTTTCTCATATAAGATATTTTAATGCAAAATATCCATTTATTTATACAATAAGTATGATGAAAAGGCCATATATCATAAAAAGTATGGTAAAATAAATATATTAGGCACAATAAGGAGAAAAAATTTATGAAACAAATGTTTTTTATGGATGGAAAGCAGAAACGCCTGTTTTTAGGACTGATCTGCATGATTATTGCGATTATATCCGTGCTTTCATGGGGATTGATCAAAAAGGGAGAAAATATTGTTGGTAAAGAAGTCAACAGCTATCTAAATGAATTATCCCAACAAACTTCCTTTAAAGTAGAACAGCGTGTAGAAACAAATGTATCTTACATCAGTAATATCGCAAATGAATTAAAATATATAAGCGAAACCAAATATGAAGCATTTGTAAATGATAGTCTATCAAGCAGTGCGTTTGAATGGTTTGGATTTATGGACAACAAAGATATCCTGCATGTTGAGGGGCGAGAGCCTATCCATATTGACGCCTTACATATCACAGAAAAATTGAAAACAAGCGATGTGTACATCAGTGATGAACTTGTTTCATTATATAAGGGAGAAAAGGGTCTGATATATGCAGTTCCTTATCTTGATAACGATGATTATACAGCCATCATTGGATATATTCCTGTGGATACAATGAAACTGTTAATGAATACCGACACCTTTTCAGGAACGGGATTTTCACATATTATTTCTTATGAAGGAAATTATATCAAGCGTTCTACCAATGAAAATGCCTTATTAGATGGTTCCAATTTCTTTACAAGTTTTGAAGAACGGGCAGTTATGGAGTCTGGCTATTCTCTTGCACAGATGAAAGCTGATATGAAAGATGGCAAAAGCGGCAGTTTTGAGTTCAGAGTTGATGGACAAAAAAAGCGTACTTTAACATATAAGCCATTAGAAGGCACAAGCTGGTATCTTTTATCCATTGTACCTTCCACCATCTATGCACGAAATTTATTAGAATATATAAACATGACAATCTTTGTATTAGTAGGATCATTATTTGTATTATTCATAGGATTCATTTTCATTTTAACGTATCGTACTTATAAAGCAAATAAAGAAATCTCAGATCTTGCATATAAAGATTCAGTCACCGAAGGTATTTCTCAGATTATGCTGGAGATTGAATTAAAGAAAAAGTTGAAGAATTTTCATCCTTATACATTTGTTTCGCTGGACTTACGTAAATTCAAATTGATCAATGATACCTTTGGCGCCGATGCAGGCAATCAAGTGTTGGCACATGTTTATAAAACCATCCAAAACAAGCTGCACGCTGGAGAGTTTGTCGCAAGAATCAACGCAGATAATTTTAATATTGTATTCAATTCCACAGATGAAAAAGAAATTGAAGAACGACTACAGGATATCGCACAAAATATCAATGTCTATAACATAAATTCAGATAAACCTTACTATATGCCTATTTCTTGCGGCTGTTATGTTGTAAAAGATGAATCACAGGAAATTGTAGTTATCCGTGATAAAGCAAATATCGCCAGAAAGAAAGATAAGGAAAACAGTGCCCATCATTTATGTACAATCAACTTTTACAATGATATGGAACATGAACAGATGATTAAGGAAAAACGTTTGGAAAATATGATGGAAAAAGCTTTAAAGGAAGAAGAATTTGTCGTATATCTTCAACCAAAAGTAAGCTTGAAGACCGGTCATGTGATTGGTTCAGAAGCGCTTGTCCGCTGGGATAGTCCAACAGATGGTATGATCTTGCCAAATGATTTTATACCACTGTTTGAAAAGAATGATTTTATTATCAAATTGGATTTATATGTATTTGAAAAAGTCTGTCAAACACTAAAAGAATGGATAGATAGTGGAAAAGAGGCATTACCGATTTCTGTGAACTTATCACGTAACCATTTACGCTACAACAATTTCCTTAAAGAATATAAGTATATTCAGGAACGTTATGATATTCCTTCACATTTGATTGAAATCGAATTAACAGAAACCGTTGTATTTGAAAACTTGGAGCTTTTGAAGAATGTCATTGATGAAATTCATGAATTTGGATATTTATGTTCTATGGATGATTTTGGCAGTGGCTATTCTTCCTTGAATGTTTTAAAAGAAATTCCTGTGGATATTTTAAAACTGGATAAAGTATTCTTTGAATATGAAGATGATAAAAAAGCAGAATATATTATTGAATCCGTCATAGATCTTGCTAATCATCTTGGCATGGAAACCATTGCGGAGGGGGTAGAAACCATACCGCAGGTAGAGTTATTAAAAGCTTTAAAATGCGATATTGTGCAGGGATATGTATTCTCCAAGCCATTACCAATTTCAAGCTTTGAAGAACTTCTTGAAAATAATCCAAAACTGATGAATCCATAATATATGCAGTAGATTTATAATAAATTATATATGTCTTTTTGACTATCTTTTTATATCTTCTTAAATGTCCGCA
>ENA-OWPJ01000670-OWPJ01000670.1-human-gut-metagenome-genome-assembly--contig:-NODE-670-length-25906-cov-29.9667_pt1 | contig 25906 bp, 26 predicted proteins | sample MGYA00248264_ERZ651846 | MGnify/ENA primary metagenome ERZ651846 (study PRJEB26924, sample SAMEA4378271) | human gut metagenome | biome: human gut; feature: human-associated habitat; material: faeces...
CCTGATGCCGAAATTTTGCCATTTTGCGTAGAAAATCATTTATAAGTGGCCTAATGAATTATACCATAGTTTGGAAAAATAAAAAATAGTAGAATTTTTCTCTCTGCCGCAAGATGATTTTAGGTCGGTTGAGGGATTAGAAAACGCCGGAAACCCGCATAAAATCTATGTTTTTGCGTGTTCTCGGCGTTTCTTTTATCGCCTGTATTAGTGGTGCTTTTTCGGTAAATGGTGCCCAAATGGTGCCTAAATCCCACGCGGGGCTATAAAACGATATAAGAAGCGGTAAAGAGATACAGCGGTTAAAGCTCTAAATCGCTGCTCTTTTTCTTTGCCGCGCTCTTTGCTTTCTTCGGCTCGGCTTTCTCTGCCTTTGCCGGGTCAGCCTGTTTGACCGCCCCATGATAAGCGTCTAAGACTTCCTTTTTTCGTTCAAGCCGCACGTCCACATATCGGGCGGTAACAGCTTCAAAGTTCATAGACAGCCCAAGCGATACGCCGATACCCGCAAGCGTATGTCCTAACACTTCGCCTACAGTGTAGAAGTCGCCCGTCAGTTGGTGCATATTCGTAGCCGCCGTATGGCGTAAATCGTGAAAGCGGATATGCGGCATATTCAAATCTTCAAGCAGCTTTCCAAACTGGGAAGATACCCACGACGCGGAGATAGGGGAACCGTCCGGCTTCGCTACAACAAGGTCATTGTCATAGTATGGCTTTCCGTCTTTTTCTGCCTGTTCGCGCTGCGCTTCCTGCATAGCAAACTGTTTGAGGAAGAACGGGCGGGCAAGCTCTGTGATAGGCAGCTTTCGCCCGTTGGATTTCGGCGGTGCCATTTCCTCAATGACTTTTGTTTTCGGCGGCACCTTAAAGGGTAGCTGCTCGGAAACGTCAAAGGTGTTGTTTTCCAAATCCACATTACGCCAGCGCAAGCCCAGGATTTCAGAACGGCGCATACCGTAAAGCCCGCCTAAGATAACGGGCATTTCCCAAACGGTACCCTCGACGCGCTGCATAAGGGCTTTTACCTGTTCCGGCGTATAAGGGTCGGGGGTCTTGTCGCTCTTTCCAAACTTCGTAAGCGTGTCCTTTGCTGCGTTTGTTTCGATATAGCGGTATTTCCGGGCATGGCTCAACGCCACGCTCAAAACACGCTTTGCCCCGGCTGCGGTGGACGGTTTCAAGCCTTTGTCAATAATCTGCTGAAACATTTTGTCTACCATAGCGGGGGTAAGCTGATTAAGGGCAACGCCGCCGATATAGGGATTGATATAGTTTGCAATCGTCTTTTTGTACCCGTCGTAAGTAGAGGGGCGCAAGTTCACTCTTGCATAGCTTTCTACCCATTCATTCAGATAGCTTGCAACGGTCTGTTTCCGCTGTGAAGCGATAGACGCAATCTGTCCCGGATTATGGAGCTTTGCTTTCATCTCTGCTTCATGCTGTGTCGCTTCCTTTTTTGTTGGAAAGCCCTTTTTTGAATAGGTTTTCTTTTCCCCATTCGGGGCGGTGTACTTTATATTCACGTCGTAAACTGTACCCGGCCGCCCGGTCAGTACGCCGTTGCTGTCGCGCTTATTCTTAACCTGCCTTGTTGATATAGCCATAGCTTAACCTCCCTGTCGTGCCGGGGGCTTCGCTGTCGTCTTTGCCCTATGATACCAGTCCCAGATTGCAGCGTCAGCTATCAAACGGCGGTTTCCATTCTGTATATATTCAAGCTCGCCGCTATCCATAAGCTCACGCAGCTTATTTTCCCCGATACCGCTAATCTTGCTCATTTGCTCAACAGTCTTTAACATAGGGAATATGGGGATAGCGGGGCTTGCTGTTTCCTTTTTTGCCATAGGAAAATACCCCCTTTCATAAATGGCTAAAAAGTCAAGTCACAAAAAGTGGGCTTTAACCGGGCGGCTGTTAGCACAACCTCGCGGGAATTGCACCCCTGCTCATTTAAGGCAGCTTTACCCATTGCCTGCGACGCTCTGAACGCTCGGACTGTGGCTGTAAAGGCTTATCTTCCCTCAATGCGTGTCGTCGCCCACAAGCTGCTAACTTGCTTCCCGTCGCGGTGTTTCTCGCTCGGCTTTTCCCAATAGGGAAATAGCGTCATGGCGCACCCTCTGTATGGCTCGGCGCAAAAAGGACGTACCCGGTTTGCCCTATACTGCGTCGCCGTTATCTTGCGTCGCTTTCTTTGTCAAGGAACATACGGGGCTGCTGCGGATTGATACGAAACGGAAAAGGGGCTAAGACGTTTCGGTATCGGTGCAGTTATTCAGCCCTAAATGTGAGGATTGCCCTCATTAGCCTTGCTTGCAGCCGTTGGCGAATATCCTCGTCAACGCCAAAATAGACGTTTCCGCGCTCGTCGCAGAGCTTTCTCATAGAAAGGCTCGCTATGTAACCGCTAAAATGCTGCAAGACAATTTTCATAGCGTCCGGGTCGCCCTTTGTCGCTGCCACAATGACAGGATAGGGAACAAGGGCAACGTCCGGGAAGTCGGATTTTTTACCATTCGTCCCATTCATCAGCGTGTTCCTCCAAATATTTCTTTAAGATTTCAAAAGAGCTTGTCCGTCTGTACTGTATCGTGCTACGCGACGTATTGAATAACGTTCCAATCTCCACGTCGGTCATGCCCTCGAAATAGTACAGCATGATAGCTTTCCTTTTTTCTTCCGGCAAAGTGCGAATCGCTTCAAGCAGCAGCTTCGGCGTGATTTTCTTTCCTGCCTGCTGATAGCTCGGCTCGGCTTCCTCGTCTTGAAAATACTTATCAAGCGTATAAAGCTGCCGTTCCTCATGCAAGGCAAGGTCGGAAAACGACACTTCCTTTGCTCTGCGTCGCCGGATTTCCTCATGGGCGTTGCAGGCTTCGTTGTGCAGCACCCGTTTACAGAAACTTTGAAAGATACATTGCTTCTGAAATTCCACGCGATTAGGTTCCATGTTCTCACCTCCTTTCGTGTCGAAAGGTAGGTAGTACCTCCCCTTTTCGCGGGATAATACAGGCAAATTTTTCAAACGCCGAATGAAAGCGAAACTTTTTTGAAAAAACCTCCCGAAAATGCAAAATGCGCCTGTCTGCAAGACGCAGGCAAGCGCAAGGGAATTGTAAGCAGTATTCAGATGATTTGACAGTTCATATCTAAGGGTAGAAGTGTCCCCGGCGGTGGTCGGGCTTTTTTTGATAAGTCAAAGAAAGTAGAATATTGTCGATATGGTTTATCGCTCATGGCGGCTACCTCCATTAGCCGCCGTTTTTACGGTGTTAGGGTCGTCGTAGACTTGCCGATAGGCAAAAAGAAGCGGCGGCTCTGAAAATCAAAGCCGCCGTAATTTAGAAATGGCGCGTGAAAATACCTCTGCTTTGCGACGGCTTTTTTTCTTTTGCCGTCGTCCGGCAGATTATTTTTTTATGAGTAAGGGCGAAAAATCAATCGTAATCATAAAATTATGGTCATGTATTTCAATTATTGGATTTGTACAATTCATCATAAGTAATAGCTTTTTCACAATGTAAAGTCCTTGTCCAGACGTACCATTACTTCTTGAAACATCTGCTACATAAAAGCGTTCCAACAGTTTTGAATATTCTTCTGTAGGAATAGATGCAACAGGATTTTTAATACAGAGTTGTACAGAATCTGCAATATTAATTAGTTGAATTACAACATTATTTGTAGTGGATGTTACCGCATTGAATATAAGATTTTGTATAATGCGAATACACGCCTTTCTGTCAGCATTAAGATAGATGTCCATATTAGGTATTTCTATTTGGGGTTCAATTCCATTAACGCTGAAAATCGAATAATTGTCTAGCAGGATTTCAGTAAGCAATGAGCATAGCTCAACCTTTTCATAGTAAAATGGATATTGTCCTGCTTCTAAAAGAGAGATTTGATAAAAGTCATCTATGAGACGTTCTAATCTCAATGCTTTTCCGGATAATGCTGAAATATATTCCGCTCTTTTTTCATCAGGCGCACTTGATAGAAGCTGCAAATATCCGCGAATGGAAGTTAGTGGTGTCCGTAAATCATGAGAAAGGCAAGAAATATTCTCTTTTAATTCATTCTCCTTTTTTTGAATTTCGCCTAGATAAATATTATCTTTTGATACAATCTGATTTATGATTTCAACCAAATGCTCTAACCGCCTATCAGATAAAGACACTGTAACTAACTTTTTCGTTTTCCCATTCAGAATAGCATTTAGTTGGACGAGTACTTTATATATCTGTATTTTCCAGTTAATTAAAGAAATTGAAAGGATAATGACCAATGCTACCAGAACAAGAAACATAATCGCCCAACCCATATTCTTCCTCCCTTTTACTTGATTTCTTTTCTAGTCATAATAAGACCACCGACAATCAAAAAAGAAATGCACCCTATGAAATAAAATGGTAAATGCTCAATAATACCCATTGTGCGACAAGAGCTAAAATTCATCCAATAGTACATAGGATTTCCATATACAAAAAATTTTAAGGGTATTGAAACCGTCTCCATATCACTCCATAGCATTAAGTAAACAGACGCTCCACTGAATACATATAAGCAGCAAATCCCTGTTACAATCCCTGTATTTTGAATAACGACACATAAAAAAATAGAAATGCTTTCGAATGCTAATAAAACCGTTCCGCAAGCAAGAGCCCATCCCAAAAGGTTTATTACTTCACTCGCAGTTGGAATGTAACCGGATTGTATGATTTCAATAACGAAAAATGTAGCTACAAAAATCAGATACGTTATCAGAGACACCACCAATATTGTAATCGCTTTGGTGTAGTAGAGAATAGTTCGTTTAGTGCCGTATGCAACAGATAACTTGATTGTACCCGTATTATATTCTTTTGTAAAAAATATGGTTGAAAATAAAATGCCAATAATCCAGAAAAAGGCTGTATATGCAAGAGATGAGCGGGCAACAGTTTGAAACGTTGGTATTTCACTAGATAGATAACACTTAGCTTGAAATCCGATTACACTTTCTGTTCCATCTCCGGCTCCAAAAAAAGTCATGTCACCAAGTGCAAAAGAGACCATTATAACTGCCACACATACGCCTAATATAGTTATCAATATCTTTGAGTGACGCAATTTATAAAATTCAGCTTTAAAATGGTTAATCATTTTGGCACCCTCCTATCAAATTAGTGTAATAAGTTTCAAGACTATCTCCAGATTGTGCTAACTGATAAATCGTAATGTTATTTGCACTTAGCAACGCTGATACTTTTCCGGCATTTTCAACATAATCATATAGATGAATACTTTTGTCTGGCATAACAGAAAAACTTGAAGTATTCAGTTTGCTTTCCAATAAAACACTAGCAGCAGCTACATCATTCACTTGCAACAACAAATGCTTTTTGCAGCGTTTGTCTAACTCTGTAGCGGTAATTTCCTGTAAAAGTTTCCCCTCATGTAAGATACCATATCTATTTGCTAATTGATGAAGTTCCGTGAGAATGTGACTTGAAATCAAAATAGTGATTCCACGTTCTTCATTTAGTCTTTTGAGTAAGTTTCTTAATTCGATAATTCCAGTAGGGTCTAGTCCGTTAATTGGTTCATCTAGTACGAGAAATTCAGGATTCCCAAGCAAAGCGATTGCGAGAGCTAGTCTCTGCCGCATACCCAAAGAGAAATCTTTTGCTTTTTTCTTTCCGGTATCTTTCAAACCAACTAATGCTAAAGCATTATCAATGCAACCTTTTCCTGGAATACCGCGTTGCAAACGTTGTACCTCCAAATTTTCATAGGCTGTCATATCAAGATAAAGAGAAGGGCTCTCAATAATACAGCCAATGCGCTCACGCTGCTTTGCAAGTTTCTTATTGCTTTCACCGAATAAAGCAATTTTGCCAGTAGTAGGTTCTGCCAGTCCGGTTAGTAAACGAATCATTGTTGTTTTACCGGCACCGTTTTCTCCGATAAACCCATAAATATCTCCTTGCATTACAGACATAGATACTTGATTTAGGGCTAGTGTATTGCGATACTTTTTTGTGATGTTGATAGCTTCAAAAACTGTTACGTTCATTTTTTCACAGCTCCTTTCTTGTTATTTAGTATCGCAGACAATTCCTTGAATAATCTAAAGGTAAAGCTAAAGATTATCTAAAGCTCACTTTGCAAATCGGTAACCCAAGCCCCATATGGTCTTAATTCGGCAGCCTTCGCCCTTTAATTTTTTTCGTAAGTTACTTATATGTGTGTTAATGACATCATTATCCCTTGCAAATGGTTCTTGCCAAATACTTTCATAAAGATTTTGCTTAGAAAAAACTTTATCAGGATATTTCGCCAGTAGTTCTACAAGTTGATACTCTTTTGCTGTAAGCACAATAATTTCGTCTGCAACAGTAACTATTTTTGAAGATGTATTAATGGAAAGTTCTCCAAAGGTCAAACAAAGATGGGGAGTATCTTTTTGACTTCTTAGCAAATTGCGTTCAATTCGCGCTAGTAATTCGTCCAAATCAAACGGCTTTGTTAAATAGTCATCAGCACCCAAGCGTAGCAGTTCGACTTTGTTGAATGTTAAACTTTTTGCAGAAACAACAATTACAGGTACATCTGAAAATTTTCTGATATTTCTAATTAATTCATCTCCACTGATAAAAGGAAGCATTAAATCTAAAATAATTAAATCTGGGGATAATTCTTTTATGCGTTCAATCGCATTTGCACCAGTAAGTGTGAAGAAGACTTGATAATTGTACTTTTCCAGATGGTCTTTTATCATAACGCAAATTTCTTTATCATCTTCGATAATTAAAACATTATTCATGTTGAAACTCCTTTCTGCGTCTATCAGTTGGCTTTTCCACGTCTTTTGGTATCAGCCACATACTACCAAATTTTGAAACGCCCGGTATGCGCTCCCCCTCACAAAGTTTCTGCACCCGTCTTTCTGAAATGCCCCATTTGCCCGCTGCTTCTGCACAAGACATATATTCCATAAGCCACCCGTCCTTTCTTCAAAGTTTATCAGTATAATTATATACGGCATGGCGAATAATAGCAAGTGCGGAAATAGGCATTATTTAGGTTCGTTATAGGAAGTATATAGACATATCCAAGAAGAAAGGGGAACAGTAAAATGTAACTGGGTGAATGAATATGGCAAAAAGACCAGTAGAAAAGTACGACTTCAAGGCTTTTGGGCAAGCAATAAAGAACGCGCGGAAAGAGCGCAAAGAGAGCCGCAAGAAAGTAAGCGACGAAATGTATATTTCCCCGCGTTACCTTGCAAACATTGAGAACAACGGGCAGCACCCAAGTTTACAGATTTTCTTTGAGCTTATGCTGCGCTATCATATATCCGTAGACCAGTTTCTTTTAGATACGCAGCCGGAGAAAGACACAAAGCGGCGGCAGCTTGACGCGCTTCTTGATGATATGAGCGATACAGGAATACGGATTGTTACCGCGACGGCGAAAGAAATTGCAGAAGTCGAAAACGAAAACTAAATAGGCTTTAGGAAGCGTTGTAATCTTTTTGAGATTGCAGCGTTTTTCTTTTGTGTAAGTTTGGCAAAACGGGGCTTTCCGTTGTAGTAAGGATTAAGAAAAAACTTTCGTAGCAAGCATAGGAAAGGGGTACCCTTTCCGTATTTTCGCCCTCCTGCGCTGCGGCGCGTCGGTTGAAAATTGCTTGTTGGGAAGTGTCCCAAACCCTCGGAATGGAAAGGAGTGTGAGCCGATGAACGGCAGGAAACGGACAGTACAAATTAAATTCAGAGTAACAGAGGAAGAACGGGCGTTCATTGAACAGAAAATGCAGCTCGTCCCTACCCGGAACATGGAAGCCTACTTGCGGAAAATGGCAATCGACGGGTATATCATTCAGATAGACCATGCCGACATAAAAGCTATGACAGCGGAGATACAGAAAATCGGGGTCAATGTCAATCAGATTGCAAAGCGCGTCAATGCGACGGGCAGCGTCTACCAAGAGGATATAGAAGAAATCAAGGAGGTGCTTGCGGAGATATGGCGGTTACAAAGATTAAGCCTATTAAAAGCACGTTAAAAAAAGCCCTTGACTATATCCAAAACCCGGACAAGACGGACGGGAAAATGCTGGTGTCCTCGTTCGGGTGCAGCTATGAAACGGCAGATATTGAGTTCGGATTTACATTGTCGCAAGCTCTTGACAGAGGAAACAACCTCGCACACCATTTGATACAATCTTTTGAGCCGGGGGAAGTCGATTATGAGAAAGCCCATGAAATCGGAAAACAGCTTGCCGACGCGGTAACAAAGGGGCAATATGAATACGTCCTTACCACTCACATAGATAAAGGGCATATCCATAACCACATCATTTTTTGTGCGGTAAACTTTGTAGACTACCACAAGTATGTTTCCAACAAGCGCACCTATTACGGAATACGCAACATCAGCGACAGGCTGTGCCGGGAAAACGGCTTGTCCGTCCTTGTGCCGGAGAAAGGCGGCAAGGGAAAGAATTATGCGGTGTATAAGAAAGAGAAAACCGCCAAAGCAAAATTGAAACTTGCCGTCGATACCCTTATCCCCCAAGTGTCCGACTTTGAAGAATTGCTCGCGCGGTTACAGGCAGAAGGCTTCACAATCAAACGGGGAAAATATGTGTCCTGTTTGGTTCCGGGACAGGAACGGTTTACCCGTTTGAAAACCCTCGGCGCAGATTATACAGAGGAAGCAATCCGGGAACGGATAGAGGGCAAGCGTACCCGCACCGCCAAAGCTCCCAAGACAGAACGCGGCGTGTCCCTGCTCATTGATATTGAAAACAGTATCAAGGCGGCGCAGAGCCGGGGTTATGAACAATGGGCGAAAATCCACAATCTGAAACAGGCAGCTAAGACCATGAATTTTATTACGGAACACAAGATTGAACAATACACCGACTTGACCGCAAAAATCGCAGAGATACAGACAGAGAGCGAACAGGCGGCAGACGCATTAAAGAGCGCGGAAAAACGGCTTGCAGATATGGCGGTGCTTATCAAGAATGTTTCCACGTTCCAAAAGACAAAACCCGCCTATGACGCATACCGCAAAGCAAGAAATAAGGACAGTTACCGGGCAGCCCATGAGCGCGAAATCATCTTGCATGAAGCAGCGGCAAAGGCATTAAAGGCGGCGGGCGTTTCCAAGCTCCCGAACCTCACCGCGCTGCAATCGGAATATGAAAAGCTCCAGGAACAGAAAGAAGCCCTTTACGCCGACTATGGCAGACTGAAAAAACAGGTCAAAGAGTACGACGTTATCAAACAGAACATAGACAGCATTTTACGGCAGCCAAGAGAACCGGAACGGGAAAAAGGAAAAGAACGTGGGGAGTAGCTTTGTTCATACTTGTATGATATAATAGTTCCTATCAAAAACAGTAGTTACATACCAAAGTGATACATTTTCAGCAAAGGAAGTGTCAGAGAATGGAACAGGAAATGCCGGACTATGAAACGATACGCGCCGCCGTTGTGAGCGAAAAATGGGCGTTGGAAAAAGTGCTTGCTTGTTACGGTGACGAAATCAACCGCCTTGCAATGGTAAAAAAGCGTCAGCCGGACGGAAGCGTAAAAGAGGAAATCGACGACGATTTACGGCAAACGCTCATACTGAAACTGTTAGAAGCTATCCCACAATTCCCAATAGAAAAGGAGTGATACCATGACACGCGGGGAAATTTGGAAAGACTTTTTTAAGAGAACCGTTTTGCCCGCCGTTATCGCATTGTTTTTATTCTTCATGTTTAAGAACGTCTTTACAGAGGACGGGCAGACCAATTACTTTTATGTGTGGCTGTGCTGCGGTATTCCCTTTGGTATTCGCCGTATGTTCGTATGGCTTGTACCGCATGGGTATGACATAGCCGGAACGGTGGGTATCATTGCCCTCAACTTCATTTTGGGCGGCATTATCGGTGGGGTCATTTTGATATGGCGGCTCGTCGTGGCTGCATGGTATATCCCCCTTACGATATACCGTTTACTTACCACAGATAAGGGCGCAACCCCTCAAATCAACATGGAAAAATAGCAAAGGAAAAACCGGGACGCAGACAGTCAGTAAAGACTATCCGCGCCCCGGTTTTCTTATGGGTGCAGTTCTGAAATGTTACGCAGTAGAACGCCGTTTTTAAGGGAAAAGGTATAAAGCCCTTGCCCTATGAGGAAACGGTTGTCAGAAGCCTGTAAAACAAGGCTTTTTTCGCCCTTACCGCGTAACAAGAGCGCGCCGTTTTCTCATGCGCTCGGCTGCCTGTCTGCGGGTAATCCGCTTCCGACAGTCCGGGCAGTATTTGACGCTGTTAGAGGTGGACGCAAAGAACGCGCCGCACACGGTACATTTCTTTCTGTCCTCGGTCTGATAGAGTTCCGCATAGAGCAGCTTATCAAGAGGAAGTACGGCAATCCGAAACCACTTACAGAGCAGGGAATAGGAAATGAGCTGCGGGCATACGCAAGTGTCCCCGTCGTCCAGTAAAATACAGTTGCCATTCTCGCAGTTGCAGCACTCCTTTTTCACAAGGGTGTTTACCTTGCGGCTTTGTCGCGGCGACAGCCGCTTAATCCCGGTCATACTTCATCAGCAGGATAAACGGAAAGTTCTTTGTACTCGGCGTCGGTCAGCGCGTTCACTTTGGAAAGGGTGCGCTTTGCAAGCTCCCGTAATCCCGCGTCCATGTAAGGCAGCGCAGCGGTCATGTTCTCTATAAGCTGCGCCTTGCTTCCCTCATGGTAAATGCTCAAAAGGTTTGTTTCCTCAACAGTAAATCTATTCATGCTCATACCTCCAAATCGTGATTTTTTCTTTTTGCCGCTGCCTTTTTCGGGGCGGTTGTTTTCTTGTCTGCGGTAAGCTGCGCCCGGACAGAGGGGCGCGCTTTTCGGATATTCCGGCTTCTGTCCTCGCTTTTGTCTAAAAATGCAAAAGTGCCATGCCTGCCCTCAATCTTAGAAAAAGAAAGTGTTTTGTATGGCAGCATAGCAAACAGACGGTCGGTGTCCTTTGTAGAAGCTAACTGCATAAAGTAAGGCGAAAGCTCCACCATGAAATGTGTTTTGTTGGGGCTGTTAGGGCTGTCCTGCCGCTTCATTTCCGCTACAATGCGCTGTGCTTCGGCTTCAATCCGGCTGTCATGCAACGCGGTAATATGCGCCTTGAAATCCCCCGGCTTTAAGCGGTCATAGCTGTGCTTTTCCTCCCGCATGAGAAAATGCAATGCTTCCGGGTCATTAGGCTGCGCTTCAAAGCGTTCAAACTTCCCAAGCTGCGGGTCGGGGTTGCCGTCAAAATACATTCCGGCGGGCTGCACCCGTTCCCCATGCTCATAGAGCAGCGTGTAATTATCGGCGGGCAGAGATTTTTCGACTACTTCCCGGAAGTGCTGCGGATAGTCAAGCTCATAGAGATTGCCTTTGATTATCCCATTTTCTTTCCCGGTCAGCTCCACCGCATAGGCAAGGATTTTATCGCGGGTCTGCTCCCCATAAAACCGCCATGTGTTATGCTGCCTTGTGTCCTTTAGGAAAACGTCGCGTTCCCGGAAGCAGCACGTCCCCGACGGGCGGGAAAACCATAGCAGCCGTTTTTCTTCAGCAGCGGGTCTTGACGCTGCTTCTCGCAAAATCCGTTTGTCTATCTCAAAATCACTCTGATAGAAAGCGGTATTCTGTTTCATAATCGCTTCAAGGGAAGCGATAACGTCCACATTCTCAAACTTACTTAATTTACCCAATCGGTCAGCTCCTTTCTAAGTCCTGCGACTTGCTTTTTTGTGGTTTCTTCTGTGCCTTTTCCTTATCTGCTTTGAGTTGCGCCCGGATAGAGGGCTTCTTTTCCGGCTTTGCTGTCTTTCCCTGTTCCTTGTCGGCTTTGATAGCGTCGGCAAGGTCAACAAGGGAGATAACCTCGCCCGCCTTTGCTTTCTGCTCCAGAGCGTCCACGGTCGGCGTCTGCGGCGTGTTGTTGATGATACCGTCAAAGTTATTGTCGTTCTGCTCGATAGTGTCCTCGATATGTTTTAACGGGTTAGCTTTTTCCGGCTGTTCGGCGGCAACGGCAAACGCCCGCGTACTGTTTCCCATAATCAGATATTTCCCGTCGTCGGATTGATGATGAAGTCCATACCCGGCTTCTTTCATCTGTTCAACGCTCATATCCGATACATAAAAACTGCCGCGCGGCGTTCTAATCTGTTTCCCGGTCAAATGCTCGTCGGGGATAAGCTGCGACTGCTTCTCCTGCAAAAATTCCGGCACATTCCGAAAACTGCCGCTGTCTACATAGTGGGCGGTATTTTCGCCGTTCTGATGAAGCACCACAATATCGGAAACGGAAAGGCTGTGTCCCTTAAAATCTTTCGGGTGGTCGATATTGAACTTTTCCCAAATGCTGTTAAGGGTAACGTCTGCCGTAAGGGGCGCGGTATAGATAAGCTCATAATTCGCCCGGTCTACGGTGTGTCCCGTCGCCTGCAGGCGGTCGTAAGGCTCAAAGTACAAGTCCCTTGTGGCGTCGCCGCGGGCTAACTGATAAATCCCGTAGCTGTCCTCCTTGCCGTAGAGTAAAAGGGCTTCCTTTGTCGGCACACTTTCCCGTAGCTGCTGCTTCATGGCGTTGTATTCATGCAGGGCTTCCCAAGTTTCCTTTTCTACACCGAACAAGCCGCCTTTTTCTGCGTGTTCCTGTAAATCGGTCAGACTGGTAACGGCTCCCTCGGTGCCGTCCTCATAGATACGGAAAACCTCGATACCGTCCTGTGTAAACAAACGCTCGGCGGCTTCCTGTTTCAGCGGAAACATACCGTCCCAAGAATAGCCGTAGTCCTGCATTTCCTTTACGCTGATAGTGGCGTCGGGTACGGGGATTTCCGGCTTCTCCTGCGGCGGCGCGTCCTGCGTCACTTCCTGTACCTCGGAAGTCTGCGCCTGTTCCTGCGTCTTTTGCAGCTCTGCGATATGTTCATCAATGCTGTTGATGATTTCCGCTGCGGTGCTGCGGATTGTTTCAAGAGAGCTTTTCAGTTCAGCAAGCTCCCGTCCGGCACTCCACCCGGCAACATATCCAAAGGAATAATCAGAGGTATCAAGCCCGTAATGCTGGCACACGGTATAGGCGATACTTTCTGCCTGTACCTCACGGGTGCGGCGGTCGGGTCTGTTCTCCAAGTCCTCTAAAGGGGCGTTTAGGTCAATGTCGTGCAGCTTCGCATGGGCGATTTCATGGATAAGTGTCTTTAAGGTTTGCAGCTCGCTCATGCCCTCATCAAGGGCAATACGCTTGTCCTCCAAGTGGTAGTAACCATGTGCGCCGCCCTCGATTTTTTCAAAGCCGACAGGAACAGGAGAAGTCTTTTCAAGGGCAGCGAAAACCTCCTTGTAATGCTCCACGTCCCCGGTCAGCATATTTACGGCAATATCGGGGATTTCCCTGCCCTCGGTCTGCGATACGTCAAAGACCGATACCACCTTAAAGGCGGGGATTGTGATTTCCTTTTCCTCGGTTACGGGCTTTCCGTCTTTGCCGATAATGGCTTTCTGTGTCTGCGGGTCGATTTTCTCCATTTCTTTTTTAATCTTGAACGGCGACGGGGCAAGGATTTTGATACCCTTTTGTCCTTTCATCACGTTTCGTCCAAAGTTATTTTTCCATGCGGAAAATCCGGCGATAAGGGAAGCGTCGGGCTTTTGCATGGCGATCAGCAGCGTATTGTTAAAGCTGTAATTATGAAACTTTGACATGACGCGCAGATATTCCTTGTAACGCTCGCTGTCGAACAGTTCCGTAATGCCTTGCTCCAAGCGGTCGGTTATCTCTTTGAGCTTTTCGGCGGGCTTCTCGGAAGTTAAGACAATGGGGATAACCGGGCGCGGCTCCTGCGGCGTTGCTTCGGGAACAGTCGCCTGTACTGCCGGGGCTGCGTCCAGTTCGACGGTTGGCTGCGGGTAGCTCATAATGCGGTAGTCCTCCGGCACATCGCGCCCCTCAAAGTGCTGCTCCCATGCGTCGCCGCTTTCCACAAGGTAGCCGTATTCCGTAAAGCTGCCTTTTTCCTGTGCGGCGGCGTTTCGTCCAAAGGCGATAAGGTCAATGCTGTTTTTCCATTCAGCGGGCATTTGCACCATGCCGGATTTGTTAAGGTAATAATCGCCCAATTCGCGGAGATTATGTACTTCGGGGATATGCACGAAAAAGTCCTCGTTATAGGTAAAGTCAATGAGCTGCCCGATATTCTCAAAACCATTCCTGCGCTGCGTGGCGGCGTTCAGCGCGGTAATCCCGGAAGCGTCAAGGGTTTCCAGTCGTGCCGCAAGGAAATTCAGCTCGTCCACCTGTGCCGCGCATACCATGTCATACGGCAGGGCAATGTGTCTGTCCTCCCGGTCAGAGTAGCCGTGAATGAAAAATTCCTGCGGATTGTCTGCGGTAATGCCGACGCTTTGCATGGCTTCGTGAAGTTCTTCCTTTGTGGCGGGCATGGATAACCAGCAGCCGCCCGGTTCTCCCGTTTCAAAACGGGTGCGGCTGTCAATAAGGATTGCAAACTGTTCCGTATCCTGTCCCGGTTCGGTTCTCGGTGCAGCGGCGGGAATGTCGGCAGCGGGCTGCTTGATTTCCTCGCCCTCTACGGTATAGCCCGGTAAGAGCTGCCCGTTTACCTTAAACTGCTCCGCGTATTCCTGCGGGATAGCCGGGGAGATTTCCGTAAAAAGTTTTTCATACGCCTTGATACGCCCATTCAGATATTTTTCCATAGCTGCCCGGTCAGCAAATACCTTTCTGTCCTGTCCGGCGATTTTCGCCTGTCCGTATCCGTGGGGGCTGTTGGTGTAGACGTTCCAAGACAGCGTATAGGAATACGGGATAGACTTCTGTGCTGCCTTGTCGTAACGGGTATTTTCGTAAACATGGTAGCTCATTTTATATACCCGGTTGCTGATGGTGTGGCGGTCGTTGTCCTCGTCCTGCCACTTGTTCGCCGTATGCTTCACTTCGGGTATTCTCGCATACTCAATCGCCTTGTCAAATAGCAGGGTCTTTCCCGCCTGTTCCTCCCATGCGGAAGCCTGTACTTTTAGATTTTCAAATACGGTCTGCTCCGCAGCCGCGCTTTCCTCCCGCAGCTTCATAAGCTCGGCAAGGGGTAAGGCGGTCAGCGGGGAAATATCCGCGTCTTTCGTTTCAAAATAGATACCGCGCTCAATCTTCATCTTGTCGGCGGCGTCCAGTCTGTCGCGGTCGTATGAGGAATAACCTGTTTTCCATTCGTCCATTTGCTCGCTCCTTTCTTTTTCAATCATGCGGTGCATAAGCTCGTAGTCCTCAATGCTCATGCTTCCGTCAAATATATAAGGGTCAAAATCTTCCCCGTCCCGGTAGGGCTTTTCGGAAAAGGGAAGCCCCGCTGCATGGGCGGCGGCTCTTGCTTCCTCGATAACCTCCGGGGGAAGCCTGTCGTCATGCGCCCCGATAAAACCGTCAAGGTCGTTCATGCTGTTTTCATAGTGATAGCGCACTCCGGCGGTCAACTCGTCAAGGCTCATATTCTCGCCTAAATGCCCGCAGTAGTAGCCGTTTAGAATAACGGCGGTGGGGTCAGCCGCTTTGATTTCTTCTAACCGGCTCCTGTCAAACGGTTCTAAAGTACCGTCCACTTCAAGATGAAACAGCTCGGCGTTCCATGAACGTCCCTCTTTCCAAAATGCTACCCATGCAATACCGTCCCTAAGTTCCTCTTGATAGTCCTTTACGCTGTCGCGCAAACTTGCCATGTGTAAAACCTCCTTTCGCGTATGGCAGCGCGGACGCTGCGTTTGTGGTTACATAGTCCCACTACGGTGCGCCCGCATTTCTGCCAAAGATTTTTGAGGATTTTTAGAGGGTTTGGGAAACTTCCCAACAAGCAAAATCCCCGCCAAGCTCTACATGAGTGGCAGGGATTTTACGGAAGTGGGTACCCGCTTCCTATGCTTGCTATTCAAGTTCTTTGTTCTTTGAAATGGTTACTTTGTAATTCACATATTTACCGCCCGTGTCGGCTAAAAGTACCGTTCCGTCGTAGGTCTTGCCCGTTTTCGGAGAGTACAGTTTTTTAACTGTTGCCTTGCCGGATTTAAGAAGTGCTGCGGCAATCTTCGGGGTAAAGGCGGTTTTTCGTTCCTCAAAGAAGCGGTCATTTTTCCACATGGTAAAGCCGCACTCTTTGTTGGAACAGTAGTAGTTTTTCTTTCCCTCATAGACCGGGGACTTGCAGCGGGGACACTTCCCAAGCTCTGTTTTTTCTGTCTTGAAAAGCTCTTGTTTCTCACCCAACACGGAAGCATAGGTTTTTACAAGCTCCTGCGTCATTGCTTCGATACCCTGCATGAAAGCGGCAGGGTCAGCGTTACCCTTTGCAATCTGCGTCAGATTGTTTTCCCATGCAGCCGTAAGCTGCGGAGAAGTTAAGCTGTCCGGCAGGACGCACACAAGGTTTGTGCCGTCTTTGGTAGGAAGTAGCTGCTTGCCCTTGCGCTCGATAAAGCCGCCTTTTACTAACTTTTCAATGACAGCGGCGCGGGTAGCGGGCGTCCCAAGCCCCCGGCGTTCTGCGTCCGGGTCGGTGTCCTCATTCCCAGCGCGTTCCATAGCAGAAAGTAAGGACGCTTCATTGTGGGGCTTCGGCGGCGTCGTTTCATGCTCCGTAACCTTTGCAGCAGGGTTTTCAAAGGTCTGTCCCTCGGTAAAGTCCGGCACATCTAAAACAAGTTCGTTTTCGTCGTCGCTGTCCGGCTTCTTTTTGAGGGTCACCCGGTAAAGCCGTTCCATGTCTTTCCACCCGGCAGCGATTACCGCCTTTCCCTTTGCCGTAAATTCATGGTCGGCGCAGGAGAAAACCGCCGTTACCGCTTCAAAACTGTACGGCTCGGCGGTCGCCATAAGCAGACGCGCCCCGGCAAGGGTAAGGATATTGCGCTCGCTTTCCGGCAGCGCGGTAAGGTCAGCCTTTGCAAGCTCCATAGTGGGAATGATTGCGTGGTGGTCTGATACCTTTTTGCTGTTCAGAACGCGGGAAACTTCCGGCGTAAAGGAAATGCCCGCCATAAAGGGCAGCTTCCCGCATAGCAGCGCGATAATGCCCGTCGCTGTTTCTCCCATGTCATCGGTCAGAAATGCGCTGTCCGTTCTCGGATAGGTCAAGAGCTTCTTTTCATAGAGGGTCTGTGCAAGGTCAAGGGTCTGCTTTGCCGTGTACCCGTAAATACGGTTTGTTTCCCGCTGTAAACTGGTAAGGTCAAAGAGCTTCGGCGGGGCAATGGTTTTCTTTTCTTTCACAAGGGAAGTACAGACAGCCGCCGACGCTTCGCAGGCTGCTTTCAGTTTGCCCGCTTCATCAGCGGCGCAGATCTTCGCGCTTGCCGCTTCTGCGCCGGGGAGCATAAGGCGCACATGATAGTAGGTTTCTTTCTTGAAGTTTGTAATGGCAGCGTCCCGGTCTACAAGCATTTTTAAGGTCGGGGTCTGCACACGTCCCACGTTCAAGGTCTTTCCATACAGGCAGGAGAAAAGGCGGGTCGCATTGATACCGATAAGCCAGTCAGCCTTTGCCCTGCATAGTGCGGAATGATAGAGGGTGTCATACCCGCGCCCGTCCTTCAGATGTTCAAAGCCGCTTCGAATTGCGTCCGTTTCCATAGAGGAAATCCAAAGACGGGTAAAGGGTTTCTTACAGCCCGCTTGATGATAGACAAAGCGGAAAATCAATTCTCCCTCGCGTCCCGCGTCGCAGGCGTTCACGACTTCCGAAACGTCGGCGCGGTGCATGAGGTCTTTCAAGATTTTGAATTGTTTTCCCTTGTCGGCGGCTACGGTGTACTGCCATTCCTGCGGCAGAATGGGTAAGCTGTCATAGCTCCATTTTCTGTACTGCTCCCCATAGGCGGCAGCTTCGGAAAGCTGTACCAAATGCCCGATACACCAAGAAATGATGTACTTGTCATTTTCGATATATCCGTCTTTCTTACCCGTAACGCCAAGGGCGGCGGCAACCGCCGCCCCGACGCTGGGTTTCTCACAAATCACAAGTTTCATTCTTCCTCGTCCTCCTGTTCGGTGTCTGCGATGTCAGTTTCTTCCTCCGGCTCGTCCTCGTCGTATTCGTCAAAATCGAACTCGTCAAGGTCGGTGCTGCCTTTTACGTTCTGCTTCGGTTTCATAAACTTAACGTAGTAGAGGGCTGCACCGCCGCCAAGAAGTCCCACAACAAGGAAAATCAAAAGCCCGCCCATGCCGTTTTGGGGCTGCTCCTGCCCGGTGGGTTCCTCCGGCGCGGCTTCCTTGCCTGTGCAGCTATCCATGTTGACAGAGCAGACGGGGCAGGCGGTGTTTACTTCGCCCGCCTTGCATTTCTCGGTACAGTTGCAGACAGCCGGGGGCTGCTCGGTCTGTTCCTCCCCGATAATCGCCATAAGGTCGCTTTCGTCTACTTGATTTAAGAAGTGGACGGAATTTTCCCCCTCGGCTGCCCGGTCAACGATAATGTAAAAATAGTTGCCGCCTTTGCTTTTCACGACGATAAACTGCTTATCCTCGGCAGCGTCCCCGTCGATGTCGTCCACAAGGGTCATGTTGCCCTCCGGGGTAAGGGGCTGCGGTTCGGTTTCCACGATTACGCCGCTGTCGTCGGTTTCCTCCGTCGGGGTCTGCGCGTAGGCAGTAACAGAAAAGCCGCCCACAAGGACAAGGGCGGCGCAAAGTGCGGTAAGGCTTGCAAGGATTTTATTCTTCATCTGCATTGTCCTCCTGTTCCTCATAGTCTGCGGGGATAGGGGCAATGCCCGGAATACCGTTGCCGGAAAGCATAGCGGTAAGCTCCTGCGGGGTCAGGCGCATGGAGCGCACGAGCTGAACGATTTGCAGATTTTCCGCTTCGGTTTTCTGTGCTTCCAGTCCGCGCAGCTTGTTCTGATACTCCGTGATTTTCTCACGGGTCTTTTGGATTTCCTTTTCAATTCTTTCGATTTTACTCATAGCCATAATGATTTTTCTCCTTTCGATTTTCAAATGTGTTTGTTGTATGTCAGTTCCAGTTCATCAGCCCGTACCCTTTGATACAGGCATAGTCAAGGGGATAGCTCTTAATCTTGCAGGCGTCGCCGGAATTGCCCTCAACGGTATAGACGCGGCTTTCGTCCCTGCCGATAACAAGCCCAACATGGTCTGCGCTGCCGTCTAAGTCCCAGTCAAAAAAGATAGCGTCGCCGGGGGCAATGTTTTCATAGCCCCACGCTCCCCATTGTCCGTGAGAGGTAAACCACGGAATACCCTGCGACTGGCAGGCGGCAAAGCGCGGTTCGGAAAGCCCCATTTGCCCGTAGCACCAGGACACAAAACAGGCGCACCATTCCACGCGGGAGTTGAAGCCGTACCAGCTCCAATACGGATAGCCGCCCACATTTCCGACTTGCTGCTTTGCAAGGTCAACGATAGCGGTATTACCGGGGCGCGTTCCGTTTACAAAGTCCACGCCGCTTAAATCCTCGGACGCGGAAGTGTCGGGAGAGCCGCCGCCAAAGATAAGGGGCTTGTTCCCGCTTGTCTGCAAGTACACCCGGTACATTTCCAGTTGTTCCGGGGTCAGATTATTTTCCGCAATGGTGGATAGCGGGGTGTTCGTCAGCTTGACGTTTAAGATGTAATACTCATAAGGCACTTGTACCGTGTAGGTGTCCGTATGCTCGTTGCCGTCCTCGTCTGTCCATGTGTCGGTGCGTTCTTCCTCCCGGTAGCGTATTTCCACTTCCTCGGTCAGCGTCAGCCTGTATTGCTGATTGAAAATCCGTTGTAATTCGCTCTGTACCTCGGCGCGGGTGTAGCTTTGGTATTTTGCGGTCAGATAGGACGCTAATTCGTGGGGGTTATGCCCGATATTTGCAAGGTCATAGCGGTACTCGTCATAGCCGGGGTGGGTGCTTTCGATAGCGTCAATCTCGTTTTGCAGCCCGCTTTCCAGTCCGGCATAGGCATTTTCCACTTCCACAAGGTCGCTGTCCTCGGACGTATAAGACGTTCCAAGCACGCCGTTTAACGTGCCGGAAAACATTGCACCACAAGAGGACAGCCCGGACAGAAGCATAATGAAAAGCAGCAGCGCCCCGACAGCGATTGCCACGCCCGCCGGGTGTCTTGCCACAAACGCCGCTGTCTGCTTCGTTTTCTCGGCGGCTTTGGCTGCCGCTTTGCGGGTGCGTTCCGCTGCGCCCTTGATACCCTTTGCAGTATTGCGGGCTTCCTTTGCATACTGCTTTTTAATCTGCTGTTTCTGCCAAAAACGGGAAATAGGGTTACTGGTTAGCTGTGGGTTCTCATGCAGGGTCTTATGATACTGAAAATCCACGTTTGCCTTGAAAGCAGCTTTTTCAGCCTTTGCCGCTTCCCGGTAGGGTTTCAGCTTGTGGCTGCGGTAGCCCTGCTTGATTTTCCTTACCCCGTACTTTGCGCCGCGCTCGGCGGCTTCCTCGCTCTTATGTGCGCCCTCCACGCCGGAATTATCCTTTTCGACAGAATGGATTTTGTTGTGTACCAAAATCCCGGCTTCCTGTGCGGGGCGGGATAAGGGGCTGTGTTTGTCCTTAAATCCGGGCGGCTTGTCCTTTTCCTCAAAGTGCAGGCGGGTCTTGCCTTTCCCGGTGGCTTCGTCAAAGGTGCGCTCTTTCGTAAGTTTCTTTTCTTTGGGGATAGCTGCCTTTGCCTTATCCAGTCGGTCAGCGGCTTTGTCGGATTTCTTGATATACTTTTCAAGCTCCGGGGCAGCGCGTTCCTCGTCGGTAAATTGCAGCCGGGAAGATTTCGTCCCGGCGGTAGCTTCTGCCTGTGCCTTTCGTACCGCTTTTTTAGACGCTTTGCGGGTATGGGCGGCGTCGATATGCTCCATGACGCGTTCCGTTTTGCCCGTGTCTGCTTTGGGGGCAGCTCCCGGCACATGGGGCAAGGGAGAAGTCGGGGAAGCTGCACCTTGTAGCTGCGCTGCGTCCTGTGCTGCCTGTTGCTCCGGGGATTTCTGAAAATCCGCGTCCTGCGTCCGCTTGCTGATACGTTCCGTGTCTCCCGTGGTCTGATTTTCTGCGATAGCCCCGTCGCGGGTCATTTTCTGCGTGATTTTATCACGGGGCTTTAATGGGTCTTTCAAGTGTTACCACCTCCAATCCGCGCCCCTGCAAGGGCGCAATACTCGGCGTTCAGTTCAATGCCGATATAGCGGCGGTCAAGGCTTTTCGCTGCAAGTCCGGTGGTGCCGCTTCCAAAAAACGGGTCAAGGACAACGCCGCCTGCCGGACAGCCCGCCAGTATGCACGTTTCCGCGAGTTTCGGGGGATAAGCGGCAAAATGCCCGCCCTTATACGGTACGGTATTGATAAGCCAAACGTCCCGCTTGTTCCTTGTGGTCGGCATAAGGGCGTCGTCATAATAGCCGCCGCTGCGGGGCTGATTGATACCCTGCACCTTGCCCTGTCCCGGTACTTCCTCGGCGTATTTGTGTCCTGCGCTGCGCCCCTGCCGGTACCGCGCTGCCGTTCCCGGCGCGATCGGCTCCGCAATGGCGGCAGCGTCATAGTAGTATTTCTTTGATTTCGTCAGTAAAAAGATATGCTCATAGCAGCGGCTCGGTCGGTCGCGGCAGCTTTCCGGCATGGGGTTTTCTTTCATCCAGATAATATCGCTGCGTAAATACCACCCGTCAGAGCGCAGGGCAAAAGCTAAAAGCCACGGAATACCGATTAAGTCCTTTTGCTTGCAGCCCGCTTTCATGCCTGTGCCGCAGTAGGTATCTGCGATATTCAGCCAAAACGTCCCGTCGTCTTTAAGTACCCGGCGCAGTTCCCGGAATACTTCTACAAGCCTGTCAATGTACTGCTCCGGCGTGTCCTCCCGTCCAATCTGTGCGTCAAGCCCGTAGTCCCTAAGTCCATAGTAGGGCGGGCTTGTGACGCAGCAGTTCACGCTTTCGCTCGGCAGCTCTCGCAGGGCATAGAGGGCTTCACGGTTGATGATTACGTCCGTTTTCATGGCTTGCTCACTTCCTCCGGCTTTGTCGTAAGCAGACGGTAAAGCTCGGTGTCCGTCGGGAAGCGGTCAATGAACGGCAGCACCACATTCCCGTAAAAGATAAGCCCCTCGCCCGCTTCGGTATGGGTCACATACTTCATCTGCTGCGGGGAGATATTGAGCTGCTTTGCAAGGATAGCCCGGTCGCCCTGTGCCTGATTGAGCATGAGGACAAAATCAGAGTTTTCAAAGATATTCTCGACTTCGCGGCTTGATAAAAGGTCTTTGACGTTCTGTGTGATTGCCGTCGGTATGCCGCCCCATTTACGAAAACGCTTCCAAATCTCCACGGAATAGGCTGCGGTCTGTTCCTCTTTCAAAAGCAAATGAAACTCGTCCATATAGTAACGGGTCGCTTTTTTCTCTGCACGGTTGACGGTAACGCGGTTCCACACCTGGTCTTGCACAATGAGCATACCTAATTTTTTTAGCTGCTTTCCAAGCTGCTTAATATCAAAGCAGACAAGACGGTTTGAAAGCTCCACGTTGGTACGGTGGTTAAAGACGTTCAGAGAGCCGGAAACATAAAGCTCCAATGCCGCCGCAATGCGGGCAGCTTCCGGCTCCGGCTGCTTCAAAAGCTCGTTGTAAAGGTCGCCCAAAATCGGCATTTTTGCCGGGTCGGGGTCTGCAAGGAAAGGTCGGTACACATTCCTAACGGCGCGGTCAATGACGGTTTTTTCCACGGGCTGCAAGCCCTCTTTTCCACCGATAACAAGCTCGCAGAGGGAAAGGATAAAGTCGGATTTCAAAGCAAGCGGGTTGTCGTCCTCGGAGTAGTTGAGGTTAATATCCATAGGGTTCACATACTGGGGCTTGCCGTCCATGCCTTTTCCGGCAGGCGACAGGCGTATCACTTGCCCGCCCAAACGCTGCACAAGGGAAAAATATTCTGCTTCCGGGTCGCAGATAATAATATCGTCGTCGGTGATGAGAAAGGCGTTTGTCATTTCCCGTTTTGCCGCAAAGGATTTACCGCTTCCCGGCGTTCCGAGAATAAGCCCGTTGGGGTTTTTCAGCTTCTTGCGATCGCAGAGTATCATGTTATTTGACAGCGCATTTAAGCCGTAGTAAAGGGCTGCGCCCCGCTGAAAAAGCTCCTGCGTGATAAACGGGATAAAAATAGCGGTGCTTGATGTGGTAAGCCCTCTTTGAATGGGGATAAGGTTCTCCCCAAGAGGGATAGAGGACATAAAGCCCGCTTCCTGTAAATAGTCAAGGCGGGTCAGAGCGCAGTTGTTTTTCTGTGCAAAGCCCGCTGTAGCAAATACGTCATTATCCAGTTTCCGTTTTGTGTCTGCCATGTTTACCACAAGGAACGTCAGCAGAAACATTCGCTCGTTGCGGCTCTGTAAATCCTGCAACAGATTTTTTGCTTCGCTGCCGAAAGTAGCAAGGTCGGACGGAATTATATCCATGTCATACCCGCTGCGTACCGCTTTTTTCTGTTCCTCAATCTTCATCTTGTCGAGATCGGTTATCTTGCGCTTGATAGTCTTGATTGCTTCGCTCTGGTCGATACTGCGGATATGCAGATTGACGATTATCCCGTTTTCAAGGTCGAGAATGTCCGAAAGCATACGGTCATTCAGCTCCGGCGCAAGGATTTCAAGGAAGCTAACCGCGCCGAGCTTACGCCCCATGCGAAACGTCCTGCCGTCGCCAAAACGGAACGAGGACGGAGCGATAAAGTCCTTTGTAGAAAGCCCCGACGGTACAAGCCAGTCCCAAGAGAAGCGGAACGGCTCGCCCTCCGGGTGGAAAATCCCATGCAGTACGTTCAAGCGTTCCTGTCCGTTCATGGGGCGGGCGGTTACGCCAAGCACCTTAAAATTATTGAGTACGTCGGTTTCGATACGGGAAAGGCGGGCTTTTGCGGCTGCGAGATTGTCCGCTTCAATGGAAAAGGTAATGTACTTGCACTTTTCCAGTCCGTTGTTGCCTTTTTCAAGCTGATTTTTCAGCATGTCCGCGTATTCTTTGCGGATAGAGTTAAAAGCGTCGTCCTGCGCCGGAATTTCGATAGCTGCCTGTGCCTTTTCCTTTCTTGCGCCCTGATTGATGAAAGAGAGCTGCACCGATACGGAAGCGTCAAAGTAGTTGAGAAAATCGCACCAGTTTTCAAAAATGGCGGTCTTATCATCTGCCTGTGCAAGCTGATAGTTGATGTCCTCAAAGACAAGGCTTTTCGAGTATTTCTTTTCCGTTACCCTGCAAATCCCGTCCGGGTACATCTGCAAGTAGGGAATGGTCTGCTGCGCGGTGTGGGGTTTCCCGTCGCCCTTTGCCGCCTGTATCACGGCGGCGATTTCTTTCTTTTCCGCGCGGGTCAGCTTACGCTTGACGGGATTTTTTACCGCGCGGCTTACTGTTTTTCGTTCTGCCATTGACAATAGCCGATACCTCCTTTTCCAGTTTTCGTTGTTTTTCTATGACGGCATAAAAATTTTCCGTCTGATAGGGGCGTTCCTTTGGTCGGATAAACTTTGTCTGAATGACGTTCTTTATCACGACTTCAAGGGGCTGCCCGTGTTTTTCATACATTGCCAAGAGAAAGCAGGGAAGCATAACGACAATCATTGCAAATGCCGCCATGCTTGTTCCCGCGCTGTCTTTGAGCAAAAAGAAAAGCGGTAGTCCCATAGCGAGGGCTGCCGCAAAACATATAATCTGCCGCTTTGTCAGATTAAAAGCGACTTTTGTTTTGATTTTTGATAAGTCTTTGGGTACGGGTACATACGCCAAGTGAAAACCTCCTTTCGGTCTTAATGGGCGTTAAAGATTGACTTCGCAAGTGCGCCTGTTTTGAATAGGGAGAAGCACAAAATCACGGTGTAGGCTGCAAGGGAGAAAATCGCGCTGTGCAGGTTATCCGCTACAATCATGCTGCCAACCAAAACCGCATAAATGCCGACGCATATCATAATGAGGAAGCCTTGAAAACCGAGGGCGAACAGGGCTTTTAAGTAGTTGTTGCCTATCTGTCCCCACTCTCTGTTAGTCATAGTTGCAAACGGGATAGGCGATACCGAACAGTAAAGGTAAATTTCTATCATTCTGCCGTACAGGATAACCGTGATAAGCACCGACATGATTTTCATGCAAAGGCTCACAAGGCTTGTTTCCATAACGAGCAGCAATAGTTCGGGGATTTCCATAGCGTCAAGTCCGGCTTGCATGGACGAGAGGGCGGCGTCAACGTCGATATTCGTATCGCCGCCGATCACGCCCGCCGCGCCGGAAACAACGTGCTGCGCCATATCGAACACCGCCATAGTGATAGTAAAGGTGTGGGTAACGAGATACACCGCTACCCACGCCTTGAAAAACCACTTGAAGAACATGAACGTGTCAATATCGTGCATATTGTTCTTTTCCGTTACCATGCTGATAAGCTCCACGCATAGAACGTAGGTAATGACAAGCCCCGCAATGGGTACAATCACATTTTCCGACAAGCTCTGTATCATGGAAAATATGCCTGCGTTCCACCCCTGCGGGGTTTGTCCTACCTCTGCGGCGATAGTTCCGACTTTTTCGTTTACGTCCCCGAACATAGTTGACAGATTACCGTTAATGGCTCCAATGAGGATTTCCTTTATCCATTCGTTAATCGCGTCAAGTATGCTCTCCATAGGCTAACCCCGCCGCTTAACCGAACAGGCCGGCAAGCAGAGGTACAAGGGTGCCGCCGATAAGGGCAACGCCGCCGCCCGCCATGAGCTGTTTCATGCCCTGGCTTTTTATTGATGTGCGATAAAGAAGTAATAGAAGTGTAAAAAATTTTGCCGTTCCTATCCGG
>ENA-OWPJ01000671-OWPJ01000671.1-human-gut-metagenome-genome-assembly--contig:-NODE-671-length-25831-cov-3.86553_pt1 | contig 25831 bp, 17 predicted proteins | sample MGYA00248264_ERZ651846 | MGnify/ENA primary metagenome ERZ651846 (study PRJEB26924, sample SAMEA4378271) | human gut metagenome | biome: human gut; feature: human-associated habitat; material: faeces...
GGGCCTTGAAATTAGGTGCAGGCGGCGTGATCTGTTTTGCCAATGATCTGCTGCCAATAGATGCCAGAAACTGGTATATACCGGCCGGGCTGTTGTAAAATTATCAATAAGTATTTTAAGGAATAACCTTTGCTGATTTTGAATGTGAGATTCAAGGCAGTAAGGGTTATTTTATATTTAGCTGAAAGTAAACGGTTTTTATTGCCGGGGAAATAAATATGTTTGAAGTTAAGACGAACTGCCTTTTGTCTTTGCCTTAGGTGTAGTATAATGAAAACATCTTTTAAAGAAAATGAGGCAGAAAATGCATTATAATGAAATAAAACAGGGTTACTTTATTGCACGACCCAATCGTTTTATTGCTCATATCGAGCTGGACGGGCAGGTAGAGGTTTGCCACGTGAAGAATACAGGGCGCTGTCGTGAGCTTCTGACGCCGAGAGCAGTGGTTTATGTGGAGTGCCATCATGACCCCAGGCGTAAGACAAAATATTCGTTGATTGCTGTCAGAAAGGGCAGCTTACTGATCAATATGGATTCGCAGGCACCGAATAAGGTGGTGGCCGAATGGCTGGCATCAGGCGAACTGCTGCCGGGTCTTACGCTGCTGAAGCCTGAATGCAGGTATGGTACATCGCGTTTTGATTTTTATGTAGAAACGCCACAGCAGAAGCTATTTATTGAAGTAAAGGGTGTAACGCTGGAGGAAAATGGTATAGCCATGTTCCCCGACGCGCCTACAGAGCGCGGCATTAAGCATTTAGATGAGCTGGCGCAGGCGGTGCGGTATGGTTATGCCGCCGCGGTGATTTTTGTGATCCAGATGCGCGGTGTGACCAGGTTTACACCAAATCGCCGCACACATGCGGCTTTTGCCGAAGCGCTGCGGCGGGCACAGCAGGCTGGCGTACAAGTGTTGGCTTATGATTGTGACGTAACGCCGGATGGCCTTAGTTTGGGAAAGCAGATTCCCTGCTGTTTTTAAATTGGGAGATATGCTATAATAAAAAATCTTAGCGCTGTGCCTGCTTCAAGAGCTGGGGGCAGCATAAGGGCAGTACAGCTGAAAAAGAACGGAGCAGATTATGAGAGAATATACTAAGTTTTATATTACACCGAAGGGCGAAAGAGCCGCCCGCAGCGGCCATCCATGGGTCTATGCTGAAGAAATCACCAGGATCGAAGGCGAATACCAAAACGGTGATCTGGTCGATGTGGTAACAAACAAGGGCAAATATCTGGGCACCGGGTTTGTCAACGACCATTCCAAGATCAGGGTGCGCCTGATTTCGACCAATACCAATGATAAATTTGACGCTGATTTCTGGGAACGGCGGTTGCGTTATGCGATCGATTATCGTCGTACTGTAATGCCAGGAGCCGATTTTAAATGCTGCCGCCTGATTTTTGGTGAGGCCGATCATTTTCCAGGTCTGACAGTAGACCGGTTCAATGATATTTTGGTTGCACAGACTTTATCACTGGGAATAGAAGTGCGGAAAGAGTTGATTTTTAACCTGTTGTACAAGATTTTACGTGAGCAGGGTGAGGAAATCAGGGGCTTGTATGAACGCAACGATGTGAAGATCCGCCTGCTGGAAGGCATGGAGGAAAACAAGGGCTGGTTTGCGTTTGCAGAGGCTGCAGAACCAGGGGAGCCGTTGACGGAAATCGTTGAAAACGGGATCAGGTATAATGTAGATGTGGAGAACGGTCAGAAAACAGGCTTCTTCTTGGATCAGAAGTATAATCGTCAGGCTATTGCTAAGATCGCCCGTGGTAAGCATGTACTGGACTGTTTTACACATACCGGCGCTTTTGCTCTTAATGCTGCAGTAGGAGGCGCTGCTTCTGTAACAGCTGTAGATATTTCGGCCGAGGCAGTGCAGATGACGGACGCCAACGCCTCTAAAAACGGCTTGGATAAAGTTGTTAAAGGCTTGAAGGCCAATGTTTTTGATCTGCTGTCAGAGCTGGTCAATAATAAGTCCCGGGAATATGATTTTATTATTTTAGACCCGCCGGCGTTTACAAAGTCGGGCAGTACGGTCAAAAATGCCATCCGCGGCTATAAAGAGATCAATTTAAAGGCTATGAAGCTGCTGCCGCGCGGCGGTTATCTGGCGACTTGTTCCTGCTCGCATTTTATGAAGGAAGAGCTGTTTGTGCAGATGCTGCATGATGCTGCTGCAGACGCCAATGTACAGCTGCGGCAGATCGAGGCGCGCCAGCAGTCGCCTGACCATCCGATTTTATGGAATGTCCCGGAGACGTATTATTTGAAATTTTATATTTTCCAGGTAGTTTAAGTTGTGATTTGGAGGCAAGATAATGCAGCTGCAGCAGTTATTGGAAGCTATGATCGCTTATATGGGCGGCGACGCCCGGCGGATCCAGCACTTTATTAAGGTACATGCCCTGGCGCAGTTGATCGGACGTCAGGAGCAGCTGAACGAAAGGACGCAGTTTATTTTAGAAGCTGCGGCGCTGACTCACGATATCGGTATCAAAAATGGCGAGGCGAAGTTCGGCGCCGGTAAATGCAGCGGTAAAACGCAGGAGCTGGAGGGACCGCCGGCAGCGGCAGAACTGCTGGCAAAGTTAGGTTTTGCTCCTGACGTCTGCGAGCGGGTATGCTATTTGATTGGGCATCATCATACTTATACCAATATCGATGGTATGGATTATCAGATTTTAGTGGAAGCTGATTTTTTGGTGAATTTTTATGAAGATGGCATGAGTAAGGAGGCTATCCAGACTGCCTGCGGGCGAATTTTTAAAACGGCGTCTGGTATCAGGATGTGCCGCCAGATGTTTGGAATTTGAATGATGTATAAAAAGCACTTGCCGTAATGAAGCAGGCAAGTGCTTTTTCTGTTATAAATAATCGTGGGAGCCTGCGCCTGCAGGAGCCGAAAATGGAACAGACCCTTATGGCAGCGGCTTATGCCGACTGATCGTAAGGGTCTGTTCACTATGTTAAGGAGAGGGGAACGCTTATTTAACTGCCGTCAGATATTTGTCAATGGCGGCTGCGGCTCCGCGTCCCTCGGCAATGGCCCAGACTACCAGGCTTTGGCCGCGGCGGGCGTCGCCAGCCGCAAAAATACCGGGGATCGAGGTCATATAATCATTATCATTGGCCGCAATAGTATTGGCCTCTGATCTGGCAAATTTAAATTCGTCAAATAACTGTGTTTCAGTGCCTATAAAACCCATTGCCAGAAGCACCAGCTGAGCTGAGACTATTTGTTCTGTTCCGGCGATCTCGACAGGAATTAAACGCCCGTCTTCCTTCTGCCAGTCAATCTGGCAGAGCCGCAGCTTATCGACTTTCCCATTTTTGCCGATAAATTCCTTGCTCATGATACAGTAGTCGCGCGGATCCTGGTGGTACAGCTCGAAGGCTTCTTCCTGCCCGTAATCAGTTTTGAAAACACGGGGCATTTCCGGCCAGGGGTTATCTGCAGTACGGGAGTGGGGCAGGCAGGGCATGATCTCGATCTGTTTTACGCTTCTGCAGCCCTGACGAATGGCTGTCGCTACACAGTCGGTGCCGGTATCGCCGCCGCCGATGACGATAACGTCTTTCCCCTTGGCGGAAACAGCTTTTTTATCCTGCAGGCTGCTGTCTAAAAAGCTTTTAGTGACGCTGTGCAGATAATCCTTGGCAAAGTGGATGCCCTGCAGCTCGCGGCCGGGGATGGTCAGATCACGCGGTACGGTACTGCCGGTACAAAGGGCGATCGCATCGAACTGTTTCAGCAGTGTTTCCGAAGAAATTTTGTGGCCGATCTCACTGTTCAGTTCAAAGGTGACCCCGGCCTCTTCCAGAAGCTTGATACGTCGTTCTACCAGATGCTTGTCCAGCTTCATATTGGGTATACCATACATCAAAAGCCCCCCGGCGCGGTCGGCACGTTCATAGACGGTGACGCTGTGGCCTGCCTTGTTAAGCTGGTCGGCACAGGCCAGGCCGGCCGGGCCGCTGCCGATAACGGCAACTTTTCCGCTGCGGTGAGCCGGCTTGTTGGGTTTGACATAGCCTTCTGCAAATGCTGTTTCAATGATATATTGTTCAAGATTGCGGATACTGACTGCACTGCCTGCCAGGCTGGCACTGCAGGCTCCTTCACAGGGAGCCGGACAGACGTGCGAGGTGAATTCCGGGAAATTATTAGTTTTATTCAGGCGCGCATAGGCGAAATGATCCAGCCCCTGATAAACAAAGTCGTTAAATTCCGGCATCAGATTATGCAGCGGACAGCCTGATAAGGCTTTGCCCAACATTACGCCGCTGTGGCAGAAGGGAATACCGCAGTCCATGCAGCGCGCAGCCTGTTTTTGCAGTTCTTCTTTGTGAGGCAGACTGCTGGTTTTGATTTCTTCCCAGTCTTTGATGCGCTCCTGAGGCGGGCGCAGCGCAAGTTCCTGCCGTTTGTAATCCATAAATCCGGTCGGTTTACCCATTATGCCTGCACCTCCTCAAATACTTTGATCGTCGCTTCCTGCTCGCTCATACCGCTTTGCAGGTATTGGGCGACTTTTTCGGTAACGCGCTTATAATCTTTGGGAATGACCTTGACAAATTTTTTGACGTAACTATCCCAGTCTGCCAGAATCCGGCGGGCAATACTGCTGCCGGTATATTCTGCGTGTTTCAGGATCATTTTCTGCAGCTGCATGGTATCATTGATTTCCTTCAACTGTTCCAGCAGTACGATTTCTTTGTTACAGTAGCCCGAAAAGGTACCGTCTTCATCTAAAACATAGGCAATACCGCCGCTCATGCCGGCAGCAAAGTTCCGTCCGGTCTTACCCAGAATAACGACGGTGCCGCCGGTCATATATTCGCAGCCGTGGTCGCCGACACCTTCGATAACGGCATTGACGCCGCTGTTGCGAATGCAGAAACGTTCACCGGCAATACCGGAAATATAGGCTTCACCGCTGGTGGCGCCGTAGAAGGCAACGTTGCCGATAATGATGTTTTCGTGAGGATTGAAAGGCGCTTCTGCAAAGGGATGGATGATGATTTTACCGCCGGAAAGACCCTTGCCGACGTGGTCGTTGGCATCGCCTTCGAGACGCAGGGTGATACCGGGCGGTAAAAAGGCTCCAAAGCTTTGTCCGGCCGAGCCTTTGAAGTGCAGTCTGATCGTATCTTCCGGCAGGCCTTCCAAACCGTAAAGGCGAGTGATCTCACTGCCGAGGATGGTACCGACGACACGGTCGGTATTTTTGATAGGCAGCGTGATATCGACCTGTTTTTTGCCGGCGACAGCGGTTTTGCAGATTGCCAGCAGCTCGCGGCAGTCCAGCGATTTTTCCAGCTGGTGGTTTTGTTCGGTGGTGCAGACCTGGCTGGTGCCCGGTTCTACCTCCGGTTTATAAAGCAGCGGCGCTAAGTTAAGATTTTTATTTTTCCAGTTACGCTCCGGTTTAGCCAGCAGTACTTCCGTACGTCCCACCATTTCGTCGATACTGCGGAAGCCCAGTTCGGCCATATATTCGCGAACCTCCTGGGCAATGAAGTGCATAAAGTTGACGACATACTCCGGTTTGCCCTTAAAGTTACGGCGCAGCTTCGGGTCCTGGGTAGCGACGCCCATAGGACAGGTATTCAGATTGCAGACGCGCATCATAACGCAGCCCAAAGCGATCAGCGGCGCAGTGGCAAAGCCGAACTCTTCGGCACCCAGCAAGGCGGCGATGATCACGTCGCGTCCGGTCATCAGCTTACCGTCGGTTTCCAGAGTCACACGGTTGCGCAGGTTGTTGAGCAGCAGCGTCTGATGGGTCTCCATCAGTCCCAGCTCCCAGGGCAGTCCGGCGTGGTTGATACTGGTGCGGGGCGAAGCACCTGTGCCGCCGTCGTAGCCGGAGATCAGCACTACATCGGCACAGGCTTTAACGACGCCTGCGGCAATGGTTCCGACGCCAACCTCAGAAACCAGCTTGACGCTGATTTTGGCACGGGGATTGGCGTTTTTCAAATCGTGTATCAGTTCGGCTAAATCTTCGATCGAATAAATATCGTGATGGGGCGGCGGAGAGATAAGGCCGATACCGGCAGTAGTCCCGCGGCATTCGGCGATCCAGGGATAGACTTTACCTCCGGGCAGCTGACCGCCTTCACCTGGTTTGGCACCCTGGGCGATCTTGATCTGGATCTCATCCGCGTTGACCAGATAATTGCTGGTAACGCCAAAGCGGCCTGAGGCCACCTGTTTGATAGAACTGCGCTTACTATCGCCGTCAGGCTGGGGACGGAAGCGGGAAGGATGTTCGCCGCCCTCGCCCGTATTGGACTTACCGCCGATACGGTTCATAGCGATCGCCAGACATTCGTGCGCTTCCTGGCTGAGCGAGCCGTAGCTCATTGCGCCGGTTTTAAAACGTTTACAGATGCTGTCTACAGATTCTACCTGTTCGATAGGTATCGGCAGCCGCTGCGGAGTGAAGGTCAGCATACTGCGCAGGTTCTGATTGGCAAAAGCACTGCTGTTCAGTTCGCTGGAAAAGCGTTTGAACATAGTGTAATCGTTTTCGCGGCAGGCCTGCTGCAGTGCAAAAACAGTCTGCGGATTGAACATATGCCGTTCGCCGCCGCTGCGCCATTGGTAAACACTGCCGGATTCATAGCTGCACAGATCAGACGCATCAGCTTTGAAGGCCGGCAGGTGACGCAGCTCTACTTCTTTGGCGATCTCGTCCAGGCCGATCCCTTCCAGTCGGGAAGGTGTGCCGGTGAAATATTTTTCGATCACACAGCTGCTGATGCCGATAGCTTCAAAAATCTGGGCGCCGCGATAAGATTGCACTGTAGAAATACCCATTTTGGAAAGGATCTTGGCGATACCGTGGGTGCAGGCGTCGATATAATTTGCGGTGGCCTGCTCTACTGTAACGCCGGTGATCATACCGTTAGAGCACATTTCTTCGATCGTTTCAAACGCCAGGTAGGGATTGATGCCGCTGACGCCATAGCCAAGCAGCAGTGCAAAATGATGCACTTCGCGCGGTTCGGCCGATTCGATAATAATAGAAGCTTTGAGCCGGCTGCCGCTTTTGATCAGATGATGATGCAGGCAGGCGCCGGCCAAAAGGGCAGGAATAGCCGCCATTTCTTCGTTCATTTCACGGTCAGATAAAATCAGAATACATTTATCCTGTGCGATCATAGCGTCAGCCTGTGCACACAGACTGTCAAGTGCGTGTTTGAGCCCTGTGCCGCCGGCGGCTACCGGGTAAAGCATCGGCAGTGTCGCCGCCTGGAATTTAGGCTGCTGGATATTTTTGAGCTTGGCCAGCTCGATATTGCTCAAAACAGGCGATTCGGCTGAAATCTGCCGGCAGCTGTCAGGCTGCGGGTCGATCAGGTTTTTCTCCGGGCCGATGCCGCTGGTCGTATCAGTAAACACTTCCTCGCGAATAGCGTCTATAGGAGGATTGGTGACCTGGGCGAAAAGCTGCTTGAAATAGTTGTATAAAAGCTGCGGTTCTTCGGATAAAACGGCCAGTGGAGCGTCGTTGCCCATCGCTCCCAGCGGATCTATCCCCTTAGTAGCCATTGGTTTCAGAAACTTGGTCAGGTCTTCCAGCGTATAGCCAAAAGCCAGTTGCCGTCGCAGCAGGGTTTTGGGATCGGGCTTCGGCAGCTCGGTAGTGAGCTTGATCGCATTCAATTTAATAAGATTTTCGTCCAGCCATTTGCGATAGGGCTGTTCGGTAGCTATTTTATGTTTGATCTCGTCGTTGCCGATGATGCGGCCTGCTACAGTATCGATGACCAGCATCCTGCCCGGCCGCAGACGGTCTTTTTTGACAATGGTCGCCGGATCCAGATCGACGACGCCGACCTCGGAGGCCAGAACGATCGTATCATCCTGAGTAATGTAATAGCGGGAAGGCCGCAGGCCGTTGCGGTCCAGAGCGGCGCAGATAGTGCGTCCGTCGGTAAAGGCCATGGCGGCAGGTCCGTCCCAGGCTTCAATCAGAGAATTATGGTATTCAAAAAAAGCTTTCAGATCCGGATCGATATGGGGATTTTTGCCCCATGGTTCGGGAATCATCATCATTACAGCATGCGGCAGGCTGCGTCCCGACATGACAAGAAATTCCAGACAGTTATCGAACATTCCCGAATCAGAGCCGGTTTCGTCGATGATAGGCATGATATCTTTGATCTTGCTGCCCCAGAGGCTGTTGCCGCACATCGTTTGGCGGGCGCGCATCCAGTTGATGTTGCCGCGCAGGGTATTGATCTCGCCGTTATGCATCAGATAACGGTAAGGATGGGCGCGTTCCCAGCTGGGAAAGGTGTTGGTGCTGAAACGGGAATGGACTAAAGCCATTGCTGTTTCCATAGAACTGTCCTGCAGGTCAGAATAAAAAGAACCCAGCTGCTCCGTAGTCAGCATCCCTTTATAAACGATAGTCCGTGAAGACAGGCTGGCGATATAAAAATACCTGCCGCCGCGCAGCCTGCCATAGCGAATATGATTTTCGGCCTGACGGCGGATGCTGTACAGCTGTCGTTCAAAGGCATTATCGTCGATGCTCAGCCGGTCGATGATCTGTGGGCTGGCCTTGATAAAGACCTGCGCCATGAACGGCTGGCTCTGGCGTGATTTTTCACCCAGTACCTCCGGGTCGACCGGTACGTTACGCCAGCCTAAAAGCTCCTGTCCGTTTGCAGTAACAAGCTTTTCAAAATGACGCTGGGTGTTTTCTCTCTCTACAACGTCAGGCGGCAGGAACATAAAGCCAACGGCATAATGGCCGGGCTGTGGCAGTTCGATATCGAGCTTGGCACATTCTTTGACCAGAAAGGTGTGCGGCAGCTGAAGAAGGATACCCGCGCCGTCGCCGGAATTCATATCGGCGCCTTGTCCGCCGCGGTGGTCCATATTGCGCAGCACCACTAAAGCCTGCCGCAGGATCTTGTTGGATTTACGGCCTTTGATGTTGGCGACGACACCCAGACCGCAGGCGTCGTGCTCGAACCAGGGATCATAAAGCCCCTGCTTGGGCGGTAATGAAGTATACATGTGATTTTCCCCTCTCAAAGCAAATTATATCTATATACAAAACTGCAAGTTTAATTATAAAATACGCAAAAAAGAAATGCAAATTGTATACATTATATTTTAAAGTCTTTGACAAGCGGAATAAAATACTGTAAAAATTAAACAAAAACAGCTTGCAGCAAGTCAGCAACTGTAAAAAGACAGAATATTGAAATGTTTGTGAAAAATAAGTAAGAGCGGCTTTTGCACTATACAAAGTTTATTTAATAGTGTAATATTAAATACTGTAAGGCAATGAATATTGCAGATAGGGGAGATGAAGATGAGTAAGGCCGCAAAATTTGATGAATTTTTAAGTTCCAATAATATCAACTGTTTTTCAAAGGAAGAAATCGATAACGAAATGCACAGCATCGTTTATCGTGCCCATATGGAAGTCAGCAGTCAGAATCTGCCGACGATGATCGTGCTGGACGACAGCATCTATACGATGATCCGGTGCGCGTTGCCGCTGGCGTTGTCAATGCCGGCAACCGCGAAGGCGTTTTGATGCATATCAACGAGCTTAATAAAAAATACAAGGTTTTTAAATACTATGAAGGCGACAACGGGGATATCTGCCTTGACAGCTGCATCACTACGACTGACGAAGGCTTTGAAGCGCCTGTTATCCACACAGTGATCGATGTTATTTTAAAACATCTGGTAGAAGAATACCCTGTCCTGATGCGTAAAGTCTGGGGCAATTAATTTATAATCATAAATAGCAATGAAGCTGTGAGGCCTTGGGTCCCGCAGCTTTTTTGTAAGGAGGAGCAAACACAGTGAACAAGTTCGGCTTGACTACTGAAGAAGCGAGCAAAGCATTATCCGAGCAGGGCAATAATGCCCTGACTCAGCCCCCGCGCGAAACCTTTTGGGATAAGCTGTGGGAGAATTTTAAAGACCCTATCATCCGGATCCTGATCCTGGCGCTGTTGGTCAACGTAGTTTTTGTTTATATGGGGCACGGCGACTGGATCGAAACGATGGGTATTTTTCTGGCCATCATTCTGGCGACTTTTGTTTCTACTTATTCTGAGTACAGCAATGAAAACGCTTTCCAGAAACTGCAGGAAGAAGCCAGCCGTATCCGCTGCAAGGTTTGGCGTGACGGCGAGCCGGTTGAGCTGCATATCGATGATATCGTCGTCGGTGATGCGGTAATTCTGGAGGCCGGCGATAAAGTTCCGGTCGATGGTATCTTACTGGACGGCGATGTGAAGCTTGACCAGGCGGCCCTGAACGGCGAAAGCAAGGAAGCCCATAAGCTGATCGCTCCGCCCGATTTTACCTGGGGCGATGGTACTATCGATTTTCTGGACGAGCATAAGCTGTTCCGCGGCAGCGTCGTTGTCGAAGGTCAGGGCATCATGCAGGCCGTTAAGATCGGCGACAGCTCTATCTACGGTCAGTTGACCCAGGAGCTTAAGGATGATGAACGTGACAGCCCGCTGAAATTAAAACTTAAGGGACTGGCGCATCATATCAGCCAGTTTGGTTATGCCGGCGGTGTGCTGATCGCTTTGGCAGTCATGCTGCATAAAGCCTATCTGTACGGCGATTTCGGCGCTTATTTTGCTAATACGCCGCTTTTGCTGTCTGATCTGGTGCAGGCTGTTATCCTGGGTATCATCATTATCGTTATGGCGGTGCCGGAAGGGCTGCCGCTGATGATCGCGATCGTTTCGTCGCTGAATATGAAAAAAATGCTGCGCGATAACGTACTTGTGCGGAAGCTGGTCGGGATCGAAACTGCGGGCAGTCTGAACCTGCTTTTTACCGATAAGACAGGCACGATCACAAAGGGCAAGCTGGAAGTCGTACGGTTCATTACCGGCGACCGTCAGGAATACCCTGCGTTTGACGTACTGCCTGCAAAGCTGAAGGCCTTTACTTACCAAAACGTTGTGCTCAATACCTCGGCAGCCGTTTCTGACGGCGCTATGGTCGGCGGCAATATGACTGAGCGGGCGCTCAGCAACTATGTAGGCAGCTACCGTATGGAAGAAATGCTGCACCGTGATAAATTTATTCCTTTCAACAGCGCCAATAAATATTCTTGGGCGGCAGTCAGCGGTAACGGCGAGCGTTACTGCCTGGCTAAAGGCGCTCCGGAAAAGCTGATTTTGCAAACCAGCCACTACTGGGATGCGGAAGGCAACCGCCAGCCGCTGACCGAAGAAATGAAAAAAACACTGGATGACAGAATGCTGGAACTGGCAGCAGATGCGATCAGGATGCTGGCACTCTGCACCTATGAAAGCGATATCGAAGGCGATGAGCTGCCGGCAGGCGGACTGACGCTGGTAGGTATTCTGGGTATTCGCGACGAAGTCCGTCCCGAAGCGATCGAAGCGATTGCTGAAGTTCAGGATGCAGGCGTACAGATCGTTATGATCACCGGTGACCGCCGCGAAACCGCGGTAGCGATCGCTAAAGACGCAGGCCTGCTGCAGCGTCCGAATGAGTTGGTCTGGACCTCGGCTGAGCTTGCGGAAATGAGCGACGAACAGGTGAAACTGGAGCTGCATAAGCTGCGCGTAGTAGCCCGCGCCCTGCCGATGGATAAATCACGGCTGGTGCGCCTGGCACAGGAGATGAACCTGGTAGTAGGTATGACAGGTGACGGCGTCAACGACTCGCCCGCACTCAAAAAAGCCGATGTAGGCTTTGCGATGGGCAGCGGTACCGAAGTTGCCAAAGAAGCCGGTGACATCGTAATTCTTGACGATAATTTCCTCAGTATCAAACAGGCGATCTTATACGGACGTACGATTTATAATTCTATCTGTAAATTCATCGTCTTCCAGCTGACGATCAACTTCTCAGCCGTAGCGATAAACTTCATAGCACCGTTTATCGGCATCGATAAACCGCTCACCATTACGCATATCCTCTGGATCAACCTGGTCATGGATACTCTGGCGGCACTGGCCTTCGGCGGTGAGCCAGCGCTGGAAAAATACCTGCGTGAAAAGCCAAAAGACCGCAGCGCACCGATAGTCAGCAAAAAAATGCTGTCTACCATCACTATGGGCGGCGTGTATATGACCTTTATCGCGATCCTCTTTTATAAAAGCAGCTATGTCGATCATCTGTTCCGCAATGCGCCCGACCATATCTACACATATACGGGCTTCTTCTGCACATATATCTTTATGGCGGTAGCCAACGGTTTTAACGTGCGTGTTTCCGGTCTTAACCTGCTGGAGCACATCGACAAGAACAAAGGCTTCCTGAATGTAATGGCGCTGATCGTGGCGATCCAGGTGCTGCTGACCTATGTCGGCGGCCGCATCCTGCGTACGACACCGCTGAACCTGCACGAATGGAGCGTAGTTGTTTTGTTCGGTCTGTCGATCATCGTTGTTGACCTGCTGCGCAAAAGCGTTTGCCAAATGCTGGAGAAAAAAATAAAAGCCAACCCCTAAAAAGAGATTATAAAAAATAGGAGTGATGACTGTATGGATCCTCTCGGGTCTATCAAAGAAGTATTTATTGTTATTGTTTTGATTTTAATGAACGGCCTGCTGGCCATGCTGGAAATGGCGCTGGTCTCGGCGCGTAAAAGCCGGCTGGAGCAGCTGGCTGATGAGGGAAGCAGCAAAGCTGCGTATATTTTAAAGCTTGCTAAGGAACCGACTGAGTTTTTATCAACGGTGCAGATCGGTATCACACTGGTCGGCATCGGCACCGGCGTATACAGCGGCGCCATGCTGGCAGCGCCTTTGGAAGGACTGCTGCGTGAGATCAGCGTACTGCGTCCTTATGCCGGCGTAGTGTCGTATACCTTCGTCGTGGCGCTGGTGACCTATCTCAGTTTGATCTTAGGCGAGCTGATACCAAAAAAAATGGCGCTCAACAACCCGGAAAAGGTTGCCATGAGCTTTGCCGGTTTTATCAAGGTCATTATTACCGCGTTTAAACCGCTGACTGTCTTTTTAAGCGTTTCGACCAGGTTTTTACTGAAGGCGCTGGGGCTTAAGCCCAGTGACGAACCTCCGGTCACGGAAGAAGAAGTGCGCGTACTGCTGGAGCAGGGCCGGCTGCATGGAGTATTTAACGTCGGCGAGCAGAAAATGATCGAAAACGTTTTTGAACTGGATGACCTGCGCGTAAGCGAGATCATGACGCCGCGGACCAAGATCACCTGGCTTGACGTCAACGATCCGCTTTATAAGCACTTGGAGGTCATTGCGGAAAAACAGTATTCCTGCTATGTTGTGGCCGAAGAAGATTTGGAACACGTCCTGGGAGTTGTCTATACGAAACGGTTTTTAGCCGATGTCCTGGGCGCTACCGGCGCTTCGATGCGCAGCTCGGTGCAGCAGCCGCTGTATGTGCCTGAAGGTATGTATACCCAAAAGCTGCTGGATATGTTCAAGGACACGCGGATCAAGGTGGCGCTGGTCATGGACGAATTCGGCGGGCTGGCTGGTATGGTGACCCTGCGTGATATTATTGAGCATCTGGTCGGCGATCTGCCTTCCTATGATGAAGAATTTAAACAGGAGATCGTCGAACGTGAAGATGGCAGCTGGCTGGTAGACGGCTTACTGCCGATCAGCGAATTTAAAGACTTCCTTGATCTGGATGAGCTGCCGCTGGAAGAAAAAACGGGTTTCAATACTGTGGCCGGTTTCGTCGTTACCAATATCGGGCATATCCCGACTGCCGGCAACTACTTCCTGTGGAATGGCTACCGCTTCGAGGTTGTTGATATGGACGGCACCCGCATCGACAAAATACTGGTCGAAAAACTGCCGGAAGCGGTAGCTGCAGAGACAGATGTAAAGGACCAATAAACAGAATAATAAAGCCCCGGCCGCTGGCCGGGGCTTTATTTTTATACAGACGCTGTTTTTAAAATTTAAGGGATGCGGCACGGTCTAAAAAGCCGCGCAGAATATCGCAGGAAGCGGCAAACTTGGCTTGTTCTTCGTCAGTGAGTTCGACTTCTAAAATTTCTTCCACACCGTTTTTGCCGATAACGCAGGGAACGCCTGCCGCCACATCGTGCTGACCATATTCGCCGCGCAGCAGGGTCGAGCAGGGCCAGACAAGCTTCTGATCGTGGAAGATCGCGCTGATAAGCATTTTGGCCACATTGGCGATACCAAATTCGGTGCAGCCTTTGCCGTCGATTTCAATATCACCGGCTTTTTTGACCTGCGTTTGCAGATCTTCCAGGCTGATTTCTGCCAAAACCGGACGTTCCCGGCGCAGCTGCAGAAAGGGCTTGCCGCCGATAAAAATACGTGACCAGACGATAAAGCTGGAATTACCATGCTCACCCATACAGAAGCCGTGAATAGAACGGCGGCTGTAGCCGGTGGCCTTGCTGAGTACCCGCAGCAGGCGATAGGTTTCCAGGCTGGTGCCTGTACAGAAGCAGCGGGAAGGCTGCCAGTCCATCTGCCGGCGGATGTATTCGCAGATGATGTCCGCAGGATTGGAAATACTGATCATGATACCGCGAAAATCGACCTGTTTTAAATGTGAAACAACTTCGTTGGCCATTTTGATCGAATCGTCGAACATATCCAGCCGGGTCTCACCGGGTCGACGGCTGCGGCCAAAGGCCATGACCATGATATCGGCATCGTGCAGCTCTTCATAGGAGCCGGCGCGGATACTGATATTTTTGCCGCACAGCGAGCCGCTGACACAGTCATCCAGATCCAGCGCCTGACCGATAGCTTTTTCTTTCAGGATATCTATCAGGACGATATCGTCGGCTTCACCGGATTGGATCAGTGCCAGTGCGACATGTGAACCAACGTGTCCGGCACCGACGATAACAACTTTACGGGTCTTGAACATAAATATTCCTCCTCTGCGATAAATGATTACTTATAGTATAACACTTTTTAGAAACATTGTTGAAATGAAGAAATTTACTGATTTTAGGAATAAGTTATTATTGGGCAGCAATCACAAAAAAGAACGGCAGCTATTGCTGCCGTTCTTTGATCATTATTTAAGCTGTTTACGTTATTGGATCACGCCGCCGGAAACAGTACCGATGATTTCTATATCCTTCATCGTAGCCTTATTGGCTTCGGTAACTTCTTCGGCCAGGACGGTAAAGTCTGCCCATTTGCCGGTCTCGATCGAACCGAGCCTGTCTTCCAGATGCAGCAGCCAGGCGGCATTTAAGGTGATGCAGCGCATTGCTTCATCGGCGGTCAGGCACTGGTCTTCACCATAAACTTTACCGCTGATGCCGGATTTGCGGTTGCAGGCGCACCAGGCGGAAAAGAGCGGATTGACCTCTGTGATCGGGTCGTCGGAATGCACGCCGAAGCGGACGCCGTGGTTGACAGCGCTGCGCATCGGCTCCATGCGTTTGACCTCGTAAGGCCCTACGGTGTATTCAGCATGGACGTCGCCCCAGTAATACAGATGGTTGGCGAAGAAATTAGCGCCGATATTCAGTTCATGCAGGCGTGCCAGCTGGTTTTCATTTGCCAACTGCACATGCTCCACAGTATGGCGGTAGATGCTGGTTGGGTTTTCTTCCCGCAGGCGTTTTACTACGCGCAGTACCTGTTCGGTAGCGCCGTTGCCGTTAGTATGGATAGAGACCGAGTAGCCGTGTTCCTCACATTCCTTCAGGATATCGAACATGGTATCGTCGTCGTAGATCAGCTTGCCGTTTTTGGCGCCGCTGTAATATTCCTTATTCAGTAAATTGGCAGTATAGCCCTGGATCGAACCGTCAGCCAGAATCTTGGCGTGGTTAAAAATGAAACGGTCATTTTCGATCTGCTGACGCAGCTGCTGCAGGCCATTCCAGCCGCCGAAGACACCATCCATATTTTTACTGTAGAAAGGTTCCACAACAAAACGTACAGGCAGCTGTTCTTTTTTCAGAGCGTTAGTATAACCGTCAATAGCCTTCGGGGTCAGGATAAAGCCGAAAGACTTATCAGCGATCGTGGTGCAGCCGTTGTGTTTGGCCATCTTGGCGATATAACGGGTCGCTTTTTCGGCGGTTTCCGCAGCGTCGCCGCTGATCCGCATACCGCCTGCCTTTAAAACATAGGACATAAATTCGGGTTCGGCAACGTTGCCGTTGCAGCTGCCGTCCGGATAACGGCCGATATTGTCGTCGTGGACAGCATCGATGCCGGACAGCTCGATCGCACGGGTATTGACGGTCATCAAATGGCCGGAAGCATGGTTCAGGCAGATGGGTACAGTGCTGGAAACCTGGTCTAGCCATTTGCTGTTGATGTTTTCCAGCTTGGCGTCGCCCAAGATCAGCGGATCGATACCATAAGTACTGAGCCAGTTCTGATCGTTATATTTACCGGGGTTCTTTTCTATTACCTCACGCAGCTTGGCAATGATCTCGTCCGGCGTTTTGCAGCCTCTGGAAATCTCGCCTTCAGCAGTATGCCGGTCAAAGTAGCCGATATAAACATAATTCATATTATACAGGCCGCTTTGCTGAGCGTGCATATGGGCTTCGATAAAACCGGGATAAATAACATTGTTGATAAACGTATCATTGATCTGATAAGAAGCAGCATGCGCTTTAAAATAAGCCTCCATATCGATAAAATCACCGACTGCGATAATAGTGCCGCCGGCAACGGCAACACATTCTGCCCACGGCATCTGCGGGTTCATGGTCACTACCTTCTGCGCGCGGTAGATAGTAACCTGAGCGTTCTGAAAGACTACCGGATCGGAAATCACCTGAAAATTTGCGGACATATACATAAGATCACCTCATTATAAATTTACTGATTAACAGTTAAAATCATTTAGTTATTTTTTCATTGGGCAGCGGTCCGGTGCTGAGCCAGAACAGAGCGCAAATGAAGCCCAGGACATACAGGCCCAGCTGAGTGGAATTTTGGCGGGTGCTGCGGTTGATAGCGGTCAAGACAGCGGCGTCATCGGCATTTGCCGCTTTATCCGCAATATATTTTGCGAAAGCAGCGTCCGGCATAAAGCCGATGGAAGCCTGCTCGCTGATAACGGTTTTGGAAGTACTGCTCAGATCGGCGCTGCTCAAAGCGGCGTCCTTAAAAGTACCGGTGATGGAAAACAGCATGACTACGCCCAGAATAGCGACGCCGATCGCCTGACCGACATTGCGGGTCGCGGTCTGGATACCGCTGGACTGCTGAGCGTCGCGGGCATTGACTGCTCCTGCGATGATATTGGAAGACTGTGAAGCAACAAAGCCCTGCCCGGCGCCGAAGAAGAACAGGCCCACATACATCAGCCAGTTAACTCCGTAAGGATTTAAGGACAACGCCATCGGAATCGTCGAAAGGGCAATCATAGCGATACCCGTGCGGCAGATCTTTTTCGGCGAAGCATCGGGACTGAACTTGGGGATACCCATAGAGAACACGATCATCGGGATCGCCATAGCGCTCATGGCTATACCGGTCATAATGGCGCTGAAACCGGCGACCAGCTGCAGATAAGTGATGACCAGGAAGAACGACCCGCCGAAGCAGAGGAACAGCATCGCTGTAAGATACAGTCCACTGCGTACCTGCGGCGTCGTTAAGAAGGAGGAAGGAATAAGACAGGAACCATAGGTTTTTTCAACATTACGTTCGATACGGACCAGGAGCACCAGAGTGATAAGCCCCAGCAGCGCGATAAACAAAGCCGGTGACATACCGAACAAAACTAACGGACTGCCGCCGATAACAGGCGGCGCGATCGGATCGATCAGGCCCCAGACTGGGATCTTGCTGATACCGATGATCAGTAAAAACAGGCCGGCAACGGCAACGACCGTACCTTTCAGGTCAAAACGCACTTTTTGTTCGGGCAGCGGAACATCGCCTACCAGCAGCGAACCTAAAAAAACGATAGTAAAATAAACGGCCATGCAGCTAAAGGCTATGCGCCAGTCAAAAGTATCGATCAAAAAACCGGCGGCGATAGGGCCGAGGCAGGAAGCGATACCTGTAGCAGCGCCGATAGCCCCGAAAGCGAAAGCGCGGTCATTGCCCTGATACAAACCGGGGATCAGCCCGAGTACAGAAGGGATAAGGAAACTGGCGCCGATACCGACCAGCAGACGGCCGCCCCAGGTGAACATAAAAATGTTGCCGGAGAAAGCTACGACAAGTTCGCCGACGGCGCACATCGCAGCGCCGATGCGGAAAGTTTTTTTCCAGCCGACTATCAGGCCGACCATACCGCCGACGATCATCAGGCAGCCGGCGCACAAAGAATAAATAATGTTGGCCAGCTGGATGTCTGACATTGTCGCATTAAGACTGGCCAGCAGGGAAGCTGTAGCCACGGTAAGCACCGAATTATCGCCGGAAGTGCCGATCTGGGCCATGACCAGAGGAAAGAGACCGAGAAACTTGTATTTACTGAGAGCAGAGTTAGTAGACATAATGACCTCCCCAAAACTTTAGAATTTAAATATCTTGCAAGATTTCTTCTTGTCTTTATTGTAAAACCTGGGGTAGAATAAGTATAATACTAGTTATTGTATGTACTCATAAGCTATTTGTTATGAAAGGTGACGGTCATGGATCTATTACAGCTCAAGTATTTTAAAGTAGTCGCCGAACAGGAACACATCACCAAATCAGCCAAGCTGCTGATGGTATCACAGCCCTACCTGAGCGCTATCGTTGCCCGGCTGGAAGAAGAAATGGGCGGGCAGCTTTTTGACCGCGACGGACGTAACGTAGTGCTGAACGAATACGGCAAGATCCTGTTGCATCATGCCAACGAAGCCCTGCAGCATCTGGAGGACGCCAAAAAGGAAATCGCCGACATGCGCTCGCGCGATACTAAATACATACGTCTTGGCAGCAGCAGTACCATGCTTTCCAAACGCTGGCTGGTGGATTTTCTTAAAGAACATGACGATATCAGGCTGGCGCATCTGCTGGCAGCGCATAACGAGATCATGGACGGACTTCTGAGCGGTCGCTTTGACTTTGGGCTGACAACTGGCAGGCTCGATCATCCTAAAATCATTTCAGTGCCGCTGTGGAAAGACCGTTATACACTGCTGGTCGGAGCCAGGCACCCTATGGCCCGCCGCCGGAAGATCTATCTGCAGGATATCCAAAACGAAAAGATCTGCGCCCTGCCGGAGGATCAAAGCAAGCTGCGGATCGTTGACGAGCTGTGTAAAAAAGCCGGTTTCGAGCCGGACTTTGTTCTGGAAGGCAATGTTGAGCTGCTGAGCGACTATATGCGCGAAGGGCTGGGCGTTTCTTTCGGACTGGCCAGCGTCAGGGATGCTTACCGCGATATCCGTTCCATACCGCTGGCTGACGAGATCGGTGAAGCCAGTATTTACCTGTCGTGGTGCGGCGAGCGTTATCTCACCAATTCCATGCTGACGCTGCAAAGCTATCTGCGGGAAGTAGGCAAACAGATAGAAGCTGAAGTGTAACTGCCGCGTAGTATAAAAAAATAACGTGAAAATAAAAAGACTGAGCCTAGGCTCAGTCTTTTTATTTATATTGCCAGACAGGGCAGGAATGCGCAGACGCCGATAGTTTTAAATCCGCCGGCGTAATGCGCCCCAAGACTCGAAGACGTTTTACACAGGCAACAGTAAGTGTCTTGCGGGGGGGCACAAGTGTGCTATAATAGCTGTAATTATTACAATAAATAAAGTTTTTGACGCCAAACAAAAGAAAAACCATTTTAGTTTCGATATTTCAAACTAAAATGCTAATGTTTTTGAGGGCTGAGGTGAAGTATGTACGATGAAAGCTGCCTGCCGCGTATCGGCAGCAATATCAAGATCCTGCGCAGTACCTGCCTGTTCAAGCAGCAGCAGTTTGCCGAACGTATCGGCATCAGTCAGACCCATTTGAGCAATATCGAGCATAACAACGTGCAGGTCAGTTTAAAGCTGCTGCTGCGCAGCGCCAATGTTCTGGGCTGCACGCTGGAAACACTGCTGGACAGAAAAGCGGCGGCCGAGTGGGCACAGGCACATGATGCCGAGGCTGAAGAACAGGCGGCGGGTGCAGAAAGTGAGCGGGTTACTGAAATTGCCGCCGCAGAAACTGACGAACAGGAGCAGTATTCGCTGGAAGAAGTGCGCCTGCTGCTGAAGCTGCTGCAAAAGAAAACGGTATAAAGCTTGCCTTGAACGCGGTGTTTGCCGCGCAGGAGATAAATTTGTCAGCGCAGGCTGATGCAAAGATGAAAGGGAGTATTGAAAAGATGTCACAGAACACAAAATTGAAAAGAAAAGTACTGCGGACGTTGCTGGCAATGTCGCTGGTATATTCAGGGGGGATATTTGCGGCTGAAAATTTGGCGTCTGCGGCGACGATCACGACGCCGCAGCATTTTGGTAAGGACAGCGCGTATTCTCATAGCGATTATGAATGTAATGGCGTTACGTACAAGTCTGCCCAGGTCTTTGATGACGATATTGATATCGATGCTGCCGGGACAGGCGAGGACGCGCTCAGCCTTATAACAAATTATAATGATAATACTGCGCTTATTACTAAAGGCGATGTCAGAATCAAGGCTGCCGAAGGGAAGTATGCGCTGCTGGCAGGTGAATCGCTATCCGGAAATGCAAGAGATATCATCATTAATCTTGACGGTGACAAAACGTTGCAGATCACGGGTGATATTGCAATATATAACTATCACCCTAATGGCGTATTGGTGAACCTGGCTTCAGCAGATTCGTACTGGGCAGGGAAATTGGTCAATGCGGGTAACGCCGAGGATAGCACCGTTGATTTTGACCTCAGACTCAGTGATCAGGCGGTCTGGTATGCGGCGCAGGACAGTTTTAAAAATGCTGCTTACGGTAACTTGAAACTGACGTCAGACGGCGGTATCATTGATCTTTATCACAGCCAGCCGGGGACGGCGCGGACGGATGTTGCGCCGCGCACTTTTGAGATCACCGGCGACGATAAGATCAGTGTCAAAAATACAACTTTCGTGCTTGGCGCGGATGTGACAGCTAAAACGACGGACGAAGTGAAATTGCTGGGAACGAACAAGAACAGCGGCGAGACTGTAACCAATTATATCCAGCTGGGCGAACTGCCGCGGGAAGTAAGCAGTAAATACCTGGAGACGCCGCTGGAGTTTGGTAAGGCTGTTGTGACACTGGATGGCACCAGTTTCACTACGGCGAATACTCTTTTTGAGGGCAAGACGATCAGTGCTGCTGAAGTAGCTGCTGACGCCGGGCTGACTTTGATCAGGGATTTTAGTATTACGCCGGATCTGGCGGCGGACGGCGACGATACATGGAAAATAGATACGATCACCTTTACCGGTACTGCCAGCAAGGGCGCTGCCATGACGCTGACAGAAAGCGGCGCCGCAGCTGCGGCAGCAGTTTTGCAGGCTAACAGCAACGATCTGACGCGGCGCTTAGGCGAGCTGCGCGGGAATGTGGATACAACGGGAGCCTGGGCCAGGGTTTACGGCGGTGAAAACGAGATCACCGGCGGCGTGCAACGGATCTGAAATATCGCACCTTCCAGGGCGGCTATGACTGGAGCAAAGCTGCGGGCAGCGGCAAGCTGGTCACAGGTGTGGCGGTATCGTATATGAAAGGCGAAAGCAGTTTTGACGGCGGCAGCGGCGATGCACGTTCGACGATGTTCGGCCTGTACGGCAGTTATATAGGCGGCAAAGGGCATTATGCCGATTTTACCGCCAAATACGGACGCATAAGCAATGCAGCGACGACAGCGATGCTGGGAACTGTTTATAAAGGCGATTTTGACAGTAACGCGTTTACTGTGAGCGCTGAATATGGCTATCGCCGGGAGCTGCCGCACGAGTATTTTATCGAACCGCAGGCCGAGCTGACTTATGGCAATATGGGCAGCTGCGACTATGTCCTCAGTTCCGGCGCCAAAGTGCATAACGATACGTATAAATCGCTGATCGGGCGTGTGGGGCTGACCTTGGGCCGACAATATGCCGAGAATAATGTCTATGTGAAATGTTCGCTGGCTCACGAATTCCAGGGCGATATGAATATAGCGGCGGGTTATCAGGGCGTGAGCAAAAATTCCACCCTTGACCTGCAGGATACTTGGCTGGAGTATGGCGTCGGCTTCAATGCCAAGCTGGATAAAAACGTCAATTTGTACGGCGAGCTGGAACGCAGCACCGGCAGCGAGATCAAAACCAAATGGCGCGGCAATTTGGGACTGCGCTGCACTTTCTAAAGCGAATTTTTAAGCAAAGCGGACTGTAAAAAGCAGTGCCGCTGTCGTTAAAAGCTGGCTGTGACGGCCAAAGGAGGAGCATTGTGAGCGAACAGGTCTACCATTTTGGATTCGGTGTCGATGCCCGCTATGTCAAATATGCCGGGGTGCTGATGACTAATCTGGTGCATCAGCATCTGGGCCAGCCGCTGTGTTTTCATCTGGCCTGCGACGGCATCGGCGAGGAGGATAAGCGCCGGCTGGATGCTTTTACCATGCTGTACCGCAATGTAGAGTTATATATCTATGATATGACTAAAATGCTGGACCGGCTCAACCAGATCCGCAGTGACGCGCCGCAGCGCCTGCATCGTTCGGTATTGCTGCGGGTACTGCTGCCGGCGTATGTGCCGCAGAATGTTGAGCGGCTGGTCTATATGGACGCAGACATGATCTGCTTGCGGCCGCTGGACGAGCTTTTCAGGCTGGAACTGGGCGATAACGCAGTAGCGGCAGTAAGTATACATAGTGCCAAAAATAGCGCCGCTTTGAAGCTGAGCAGCGGCCGGTATTTTAATGCCGGACTGCTGGTCATGGCGGTGCCTGTCTGGCGCAGCCGGGAGCTGACGCAGAGGGTAGTGGACTATTACCAGCGGCACAGCGAAAATCTGCCGCTGCTGGAGCAGGATGCCCTGAACGCCGTGCTGGATGGAGAGTTTACAGAGCTGGATGAATGCTTCAACTTTTTGGTAGAAGTGAATAATCCGCTGACGATCAAATATCCTGAAACGGCGGCTGTGCTGCATTGCGTCAATGAAGCCAAAGCCTGGACAAAAGGCTGCATGCCGCAGATCTATGCATTGTACTGGCGTTATGTGCGGCTGTCGCTGTGGCACGACTTGCAGCCCAGCGAGCCGAATACGGCCAAAGCAGTATTTTTGGCAGGGGTAACGGCAGAGCTGAATGGTGAAAAGGATGACGCTATCAAATATTATGGGGCGGTTGCCAAACGGCTGATGGAATATTATTTAGAAGAAAAGCCTGAACTGCTGAATAAATAAAAGCTTAGGGCGGATATAAAAAATCAGCGATATGAAGTAAATTTCATATCGCTGATTTAGTTTGTTATTTGGTGTTATGCTGAAGGTGAAATTTTACTTACAGCGGTTGCTGATAGAGGCAGCTTTATTTTAGCGTTGTGGAAAATTCAGTGGTCATATAAATACAAATTTAACGATGCGTACGTTTGTGCAGGGCAATAACACAATTATATTGTATTCTAAAAAGTTAATATCTGACTTGTTTGTCTGCTGTTGATATGTTATATTTATAATAAAAATAATTGCAATAATTCAATAAAATTGTAAAGGATTGGAAAATATGAATTTTATCAAAAGATATGGCATGGTATCCGGGGTGATAGCCATTTGTTTTTGTGTAGTGGTATATGTTGTTTTTACTACACATTCTATTTTTACAATCAGCAGACAAATCAATTATGTAGCAGAACATCCGTACAAAGCCATGTCGGAAATAAATAAAATCCGTGCCAGGGTTTTTGAAATGAATACGTACCTGCCGATTTTCATTAGCGAAAATGAAAATAATCTTGATGGTATCAGAAGTGTCCTGAGCACCAGTTGCCAAGAAAATGAAAAATCACTGAAAATATTAGATGAAATATATTTAGGCAATAAAGAAGATCTGACAGAATTGAACGGTGCCTTAGACGAACTGAAAAAGGCGCTTATACAAAGTGTGGAAAATTCTGAAAATAATAAGCTGGACAGACCGGCAGTCCAAAAGTACTTTGATAAAGAAATAGAGCCGATAAGGGTAAAAACGGATACAGCTATTCAAAAGGTTATTGATTCGGCAGACAGACGTGTGCTGATCATACAGGAAAGCACGGAGGAAAAAGCTGAAGCCGCCATCCTTTATGCTGCTGTGATAGGTCTGTTGATGATCGTGATTGTTATTTATGCTTATAAATTACGTAATGAGTATCTTATTAATGACGAGCTTAAACGACAGCAGAAGATTTTACAGGATGCTCTGCTGGTAGCGCAGAAGGCGAATGACGCCAAACGTGATTTTCTGTCGCGGATGTCGCATGAGATCAGAACGCCGATGAATGCAATTATTGGAATGTCGGCGGTTGCCTTTAATTATTTGGATGATAAAAAGCGTACTGCTGATTGTCTGAGTAAGATAACTTTTTCGTCGAAACATTTATTGATGCTGCTCAACGATGTTTTAGATATGTCAAAAATCGAAAATGGAAAGTTGAATATTCGCCAAGAACTGTTTGATTTAAAAAATCTGGTTACTTCTTTAGCTGATATCAATTATGGACTTGCTACAGCCAAAGGTTTGGCCTTTGAAATTGTTATTTCAGGATTTAAAGATGAGCTGTTGCTCGGAGATTCGATGCGTGTCAACCAAATCCTGCTCAATTTATTGTCCAATGCAATTAAATTTACGCCTAAAGGCGGCAGTGTCAGGCTGGAAATCAGAATGCTGCGTTCAGCAAGTGACAAGATATGGCTGAGGTTTATCGTGAAAGACAGCGGCATCGGGATGAAAAAGGAGTTTTTGGAACATTTATACGAACCGTTTGAACAGGCGGATAATGGAATTGCCAGAAAATATGGCGGTACTGGCCTGGGGATGGCGATAACCAAAAACCTTGTTGCGATCATGGATGGAACTATTGAGGTTGAAAGTCAGGAAGGTGCAGGAACTACGTTTATGGTAGACCTGCCTTTTGGAGTAAGTAAAGTTGATAAAAAAACTGCGGCTGAGATGGAGGAGATGCGGGTACTGGTTGTCGATGACGATAACGATACCTGTGAACATGCAGCAGTATTGCTGAAAGGCATGGGAGTCAATGTTGACTGGGCTCTGAATGGTTTTGAGGCTATTGAAAAGGTAAGAAGCGCCTGTGAAGATGACGGGCGTTGCTATGATGTTTGTTTCATTGACTGGTGTATGCCGGAACTGGATGGAATAGAAACGGCCCGTCGGATGCGGAGCTATGTCGGCCCGGATGTTTTGATCATTATTATCAGTGCTTATGACTGGTCTGGTATCGAAGAACAGGCAAAGGCAGCAGGTGTTAATGCCTTTATAGCTAAACCGTTTTTTGCTTCAAATTTATACAATATGTTGTTAACTGTTTCGCGGAAGCCGGAACTGGGATTTTCTGCAGTAGGCAATAAGGAGACGTATGATTTTGGCGGCAAAAAGGTATTGCTGGTGGAAGATAATGAGTTAAATATGGAGATTGCTTCAGAGCTGTTGAAGTTTGTGAATTTACAAGTTGAACATGCTGAGAATGGTAAAGTTGCGGTAAATATTTTTAGGAACTCGAAAGAAAAGGAATATGCCTTGATTTTTATGGATATTCAAATGCCGCTGATGAATGGCTATGACGCTGCCAGGTGTATAAGGTCGTCAGAGCATCCTGCTGCCGGTACGATACCGATTATTGCCATGACGGCCAATGCTTTCAATGATGATGTTCAGGCTGCGTTTACTGATGTGCGATAAAGAAGTAATAGAAGTGTAAAAAATTTTGCCGTTCCTATCCGG
>ENA-OWPJ01000672-OWPJ01000672.1-human-gut-metagenome-genome-assembly--contig:-NODE-672-length-25676-cov-5.30135_pt1 | contig 25676 bp, 25 predicted proteins | sample MGYA00248264_ERZ651846 | MGnify/ENA primary metagenome ERZ651846 (study PRJEB26924, sample SAMEA4378271) | human gut metagenome | biome: human gut; feature: human-associated habitat; material: faeces...
TTTTTTTCAATTATTTTCAAATATTTTTTATTCTTTTAAAGAACCCTTTATTTTACTGGATTTTAAAAGGATAAAAAAATTCAAATAAATTAAAAAGGGCTGTCTGATATTCATAACTTATCAAACAGCCCCCTATCTTATCTCTTCTGTGTTCAAAAATTCCTCCCATTTTTTATAGCTATCTATATCAATTTTATTTCACATATCCTTAAATTTTTATTATTACTTTCAAAGAAATTATCTACACATTTCTTAGAAGATCACTAGTTCTTCCAAATGTTAAAAATTTCTTATACTACAATAAATCTTATAAATTAATTTGTTTCCTCAGATATTTTTTATTATTAAATCCTTGATTTTATTTAGTAAAAAATAATTTAACTAGATATAATCCTTTAATAATTTTATATTCATCTGCAATTTTATTCTTTAGATAAGAATCTCTTAAACTCTTAAAATTATATTTCTCTATAAACTGATTCTATTCTCTATATATTTCTACCAAATATAAAAGGTTAAATATAATTTTGGTTTCTGTATTCTTCTCTAATTTTTAAAAATTTTATTAAATTAATTATCTCCAAATAAGTTTTTTAGTTTTATAAAACCTCTTTCTATTTCTTTTAGTAATATTTATCCTATTCACAACTAAGAAATAAAAATTAATTTCTATAAAAGTCCTAAAATAACTTCTTTAATTATAAGGATAGTGATTTATTCTAAAGATTTTTTTAAATATCTTTTATGATAAAGATATTTAAAGGTAAATATACTAATTTTTTTACTTTTATTATAACCTTCTGAAAAAAGCTCTTAATTTGATTTAAGTTCTTTTTCCTTTACCTTTTATTTCATTGGTCTCCCCTCCTTTAGATACAATTTATTGTCTAGACTCATGTATCTTTTCTTGATATATTATTACCTCATAAAATTCATTTTGTCAATAGCCGAAACTGAAAAAAATTTCATTTTTTTAAATTTCAAAATTAATTTTTCAAAAAGAAATATTAATTCATACAATTATTATCTTAAATTCTAAAATATAATCTACAAAAATATAAAAAGGCTCAAAAAGTAAATAAGTTTCAAAAACTTTTTTTACTCTTGAGCCAATTTTTTTAAATTATTTTACTACTATATTAACTATTTTTTCAGGAACAACTATAACCTTTGCTAAAGTTTTTCCTTCCATATGTTTCTTAACATTTTCTATTTCTAGAGCTAATTTTTCAACAACTTCTTTTGAAGTTCCTCTTTCCACTTCTACAGTTCCTCTTACTTTTCCATTTACCTGTACAGCTATAACAACATCTGAAGATATTGTAAGCTCTTCTTTATAAGTAGGCCACGCTTCATTGAAAAGATATCCTTTATTTCCCATTTCTTCCCATAGATCATCACAGAAATGTGGTGTAAAAGGTGAAAGCATTAGTATTATATTTCTTACTACTTCACCAAATATTTTTTTAGATTCAGAAGTAGATTTTCCTGCTTCTATTATATTTGTTTTGAAATCTTGAGTTTCATTAATAAGTTCCATAGTAGCTGCTATAGAAGTATTGAAATGATAATCATTTTCTATAGATTCAGTTACTTTTTTAATAGTTTGATTTAATTTGATAATAAGAGCTTTATCTTCTCTGCTTACGGCAGTAAGATTTATTTCTCCAAACTCCATATTTTCTTTGTGCTCCATTACCAGTCTCCAGATCTTAGTAAGGAATCTATATGCTCCTGCCAGACCATTTTCATTCCATTCAAGCTCTTTTTCAGGTGGCGCAGCAAACATTATAAATAATCTAGTAGTGTCTGCTCCATATTTTTCTACCATTTCTTCTGGATCTACTCCATTATTTTTTGATTTAGACATTTTCTCTATTTTACTGATAAGTTCCTCACCAGTTTTTTTTGAGTATGCCTTTTCTCCTTTAACTTCTACTTCTTCTGCATAAAGGAATCTATTTTCATTATTTGAATAATAAGAAGCTCCTAATACCATTCCTTGTGTTAAAAGTCTTTTAAATGGTTCATTTGATGAAAGCAATCCCATGTCTCTCAATACTTTATGAAAAAATCTTGCATAAAGCAGATGCATTACTGCATGCTCTATTCCACCTATATATTGATCTACAGGGAACCATCCATCTACAATATTTTTATCAAATGGCAATTCTATATTTTTAGGATCACAATATCTTAAGAAATACCAAGATGAGTCTACAAATGTATCCATTGTATCAGTATCTCTTCTTGCAGGTCCACCACAAACTGGACATACTGCGTGTTTGAAACTTTCAGAAGTCTCAAGTGGATTTCCTGTTCCAGAAAATGAAACATCTTCAGGAAGTTTTACTGGAAGGTTTTCATCTTTTTCCATAACAGTTCCACATTTTTCACAATATAATGCAGGAATAGGTGTTCCCCAATATCTTTGTCTAGATACTCCCCAGTCTTTTAATCTGTATTTTACAGTTCTTGTTCCATATCCATTTTCTTCTACAAAAACAGCTATATCTGTAAGTGCTTTTTTAGAAGGGATTCCATTAAATTCTCCAGAATTTGTCATTATTCCCATTTCTGTAAATGCTTCTGTCATTTTATCTGCTTCTAAAATCACTTCTTTTTTAGTTTCTTTATCTATAGGATTTATTACTACTTTTAATGGAAGATTATATTTTTTAGCAAAAGCAAAGTCTCTTTCGTCATGACAAGGAACTGCCATAACTGCTCCTGTTCCATAATTCATAAGAACATAGTCAGCTACCCATAATTGTACTTTTTCTTTTGTTACAGGATTAATTACATGCCATCCTGTAAATACTCCTCTTTTTTCTCTTCCTTCTGCTGATCTTTCTATTAAATCAGTATTTTTCATTTCCTGTACTGCTGCTTTTATTTCTGAATTTGTTTTCAATATTTCAGAAACAATTGGATGTTCAGGTGCTACAACGCAATAAGAAACTCCATATATAGTATCTATTCTAGTTGTAAACATTGGAAGCTTTTCTCCTGTTTCTTCTACTGTAAATACTATCTCAGTTCCATAAGATTTTCCAATCCAGTTCTTTTGCATTGTAAGAACTTTTTCTGGCCATCCATCTTTTATTTCTTTATGTCCTTCTAGTAATTCATCTGCATAATCTGTTATTTTAAAGAACCATTGCTCTAACTCTTTTTGAATAACTGAAGTTTTACTGTGTCTCCAGCATTTTCCATCTTCAACTTGTTCATTTGCCAAAACTGTATTACAATCTGGGCACCAGTTAACAAGTGATTTCTTTTTATATATCAATCCTTTTTCATATAATCTTTTGAATATCCATTGATTCCATCTATAATATTCAGGTGTATATGATGCTATCTCTCTCTCCCAGTCATATGAAAACCCAAGCATTTTCAATTGTCTTTTCATATTTTCAATGTTAGATTTAGTCCATACTGCTGGATGTGCTCCATTTTGAATGGCTGCATTTTCTGCTGGCAGTCCAAAAGAATCCCATCCCATAGGATGAAGTACATTGTAACCTTTCATTCTTTTATATCTAGATATAACATCTCCAATAGTATAGTTTCTGGCATGTCCCACATGAAGTTTTCCAGAAGGATAAGGCAGCATCTCGAGCACATAATAATTCTCTTTTCCTGGAACACTGTTCTCAGTTCTGAAAATATTTCCATCTACCCATTTTTTTTGCCACTTAGCTTCTACTTCTTTAAAATCATACTCTCTCAAAAATCTCACCTCTGCCATTTACTTTTATATATTCCAATTCAATATATCATATTTAAATCTCTATAACAATAGAAAATTTAATTATCCATGTTTTTCTTGATAACTACTTATCCATAGTTCACTTTTTCTCTTTATTCTCTGAAAACTGTTATCTATTGTTTTCAAACTTTTGTCCATCTCATTTGCTATTTCTCTATAAGAATAACCTTTTATCATATAATCAAAAACCTCTTTTTCAAAAGAACTAAAGTTTTCATTTACAAAAGATCTAAAATTATTGAGCTTTTCTTTAGTAAGAAATATCTCTTCAGGGTCATAATTTACATATGATTGCAACCCCTTGCTATATTCTATTTCTTTTCCTCCATCACACTCTATATAGTTTCCTGATGCAAGATTTAAGGCTGTATTTTTTTGTGTATTTGATGCCTTCACCGCTGTTAATATCTGTCTTCTTATACAGATCATCGCAAAAGTCTTGAATGATGATTTTCCTTTTTGATAAGCTTTCAATGCTTTAAGCAATCCAATAGTCCCTTCTTGTAGAAGGTCATCCTGCTCTGCTCCTATTATAAAATAATTTCTTACATTAAGATAAATAAGATTTCTATATTCTCTTAATATTATGTTAATTGATTCCTGATCGCCCAGCTGAGCTTGCTTTATCACATCTTCATTTACCAACTCAATAGCCATTTCTTTCCCTCTCTTGTATGTCTTAATTTAGAATGATTTTACTATTTCAGAAAGAATTATTCCTCCAGCTACTGATACATTCAAAGAGTTTATCTTTCCATACATAGGTATTTTTATCAAGACATCACAATTCTCTTTTACTTTTTTTCTTATACCGTTTCCTTCACTTCCAAGTACAAGAGCTGTTCTGCTTGGGTATTTCTCCTTTGAATAATCTTTGCTTCCTTCTCCCTCTGCTCCATATACCCAGTAATCTAATTTTTTCAATTTAAGTAAAGCTTCTGAAATATTTGTTACTTTCACTATATCTACATGTTCTATTGCTCCTGTAGAAGTTTTTACAACTGTTTCATTTACTCTTACTGCATTTCTCTCTGGAATTATTATTCCTTTTACTCCAAATACTTCTGCACTTCTTATTAGAGCTCCAAAATTTCTTGGATCTTGTATTTCATCTAAAATGAGGACAATAGATTTTTCCATTGGAGCTATTTTTTCTAAAAATTCCCCAAATTCTACATAGTAATCATATTCACTAATATATACAGCAACTCCTTGTGAATTTTCTATTTTTTTATCTGTATAAAATATCTTGATATTTCTTTCAGATGCAATTTTTTTTATTTTATTAAGTTTTTCATCTTTATTTCCTTTAAACATTTCTAATTTTTCAATATTTTTTTCTTTGTTCTGTAATACTTCTATTACAGGGTTGACTCCTATGATTCTCTCCATTTATCCTCCAAATTTTATTATATTTCTGCTTTTATTCTTTCTATATCTGCACCAATTTTTTTAAGTTTCAGATCAAGATTTTCATACCCTCTGTCCACATGGTATATTCTGTTTATAATACTTACTCCATCAGCTTTTAGTGCTGCAAGTATTAAGCTGGCTCCAGCTCTTAGATCACTTGCCATTACCTCTGCTGAAGAAAAGTTTCCAACTCCAGTTATTGTAGCTGAACTGCTGCTTATATCTATTTTTGCTCCCATTCTATTTAATTCAGGGACATGCATAAATCTATTTTCAAATATAGTCTCTTTTATTTCACTTGTTCCATTTGCTAAAGACATTAAAGTCATTATAGGTGATTGAAGGTCTGTTGCAAATCCTGGATGAGGCATAGTTGTTACTTTTACAGGTTTTAAATCAGAAAGCTTAGAAAGTACTCTCAATCTGTCTCCCTCTATATCAAATTTTACACCCATTTCATCTAATTTCATAAGAAAACTTCCAAGGTGTTCTTTAACTACACCTTTTACCTCTATCTTCCCATCAAACATTACAGAAGCTATTATAAATGTTCCTGCTACTATTCTATCTGGAATTATTGTATGTTCACATGGAAATAACTTTTCAACCCCTTCTATTTCCAGTCTGCTTGTCCCTATTCCAGTTATTTTAGCCCCCATATCATTTAAGAAATAGCAAAGGTCCTCTATCTCTGGTTCTCTTGCTGCATTTTCTAGAATAGTTTTTCCAGTAGCCTTTACAGCAGCCATTATTATATTTTCTGTAGCTCCTACACTTGGAAAATCAAGAATTATTATTCCTCCTTTTAATTCCTCTGCTTCAGCATCCACATATCCATGATCTATTGTAAGTTTTACTCCAAGAGATTCAAATCCTTTTAAATGAAGATCCACAGGTCTGGCTCCAATAGCACATCCTCCTGGAAGAGATACCCTTGCCTTTTTTTCATGTGCAAGCATAGCTCCCATTACTAAAAAAGAAGCTCTCATTTTTTTTACAAGTTCATATCCTGCTACTAGATTTGTAAGTCCATTATTTACAATTTTATATGAATGATCATCTAATTTTTCTATTTCCAGCCCAAGACTTTCTAATAATTTAACTAATGTTCTTATATCCATTAAATTAGGTACATTTTTTAAAACATATGTCCCTTTCTCTATAAGTGTTGCAATCATTATAGGAAGAGCTGCATTTTTTGATCCTTCTACTTCCAATACTCCTGAAATTTCTTTTCCACCTATTACTCTGAATGCTTCTACCATCGATTTAATCCTTCTCCTTTTCTTCTTTACATATAGGACATGTTCTTCCTAATAATCTGTCTAATAAATTAAGTTCTTCAAACTTACCTTTGTATGATGGCATCTTTTCAGAAAGCAATTTGTAATGTTTTGAACATAGCTTTTTCCCTAAACATTTAGGGTATTCTCCACTTAAACCTACTTTTCTGAATTTTTCCTCCTCATCTTCCACTATTACTTCTCTATCTGTATTATCTATAGCGTCTTTTGAAACAACAACTAAAACTATATCCCCCTTCATATCCAAAGCATCTACTAATGTGTACTGAATACCTGCTTTTTCTGCCTCCATTATATAGGGATTAAAATCTTTAAGAGGAACATCTCTTCTCATTTTTATACCTGCTGTTCCTTCCTTTTTCATCTCATCTATAACTTCAGTGTAAATTATCCCAGACATAATTTGTTTTTTTGTAAGAGCAAGTATTACATTTTCTTTAAACTCATCAAGATACAGGCTTTTTTCACCTAGAGTTTTTAAAAAGTTAATTTTTGTGCTATTTTTTTTATCTATAATATTCTCACTCATTTTCTTCTCCTTGATAATACACTTTTACTTGTGATTATATCATATATCTAATACTTTTTAAATACAAAACGATTAAAAGAAAAAAACTTTAAGTTTAGAATAATATAAAAAAATGCTATAATAAATTCATTCAAAGTACTTATTCAAATAAAATATTTTTTGAACATACATTATTACATAAAATTATATTTATGGAGGAAAACATGCTGAAATTAACATCTTTTTTTCTTTTGCTTATTTTAACAATTAATTCTTTTTCTAAAGATATTTCTATAAAATTTAATACATTAAAAGGTAATGTAAAATATTATAAACCTGGAGATAAAGAAGTTAAAAGTATAGATTTTTTTAATGGAGAAATTAAATTTTCCTTAAAAGATGGAGAATATATTTTTTTATTCACTTCCCCAGAGTATGCTCCTATCGAAAAAAATATTAACACTAAAAAAGAAAATAATTTTTCTATAGAATTTTCAAAAGCTGATACTGTTGTGGTAAATGGCACTGTTCAAGCTGATAATATGAATATTGGTGGTGCTGAAATCTCTTTTGTTAACAGTAGAAATAAAAGCTACACTGTTACAACAGATTTTTTAGGAAAATTTACTGCTTATATTCCTAAAGGAGATTATAGAATAAAAACTAACAGATTTGGATATTCTCTAGACAAAAAAAATGCTCTTGTATATGAATTACATTCAACAGGAAAGCCTTATAATATCATTATAAACCTCCATGAAATATCAAGTTTTATTGAAGGCAGAGTAATTGATGAAAAGGGAAATCCAGTGGCTAAAGCTGATATAACCGTTAAGAATGGTACTGAAACTTCTAAAATAGAAACTGATGAATTTGGAAAATTCAGAAAAAGAGTAGAAGCTGGAATAGTTACTCTTATCTGTAAAAAAGAGGGATTTATACAAAATGGGCTTATAAGAAAAATAGATCGACAGTCTTCTATTACTAATTTGGAAATCGTATTAAATAAATCTAAATTTAATGTACAAGGTATAGTAACTGATGGAGTAAAAGCTCTGATAAATATTCCAGTAACTATACATGATGAAGATATTAATAAAATTTCTACTGTTTTATCTAATGAAAATGGATATTATGAATTTGATGGCATAGATGGGGATAAAGATGTGTTTATCTCTGTATCTGATCCTAATTATAAAAGGTATAAAACACCATTATTTAGACTTGATAAAAATATAACAGATAATAATTTAATTTTAGAAAAAAATTAAAAAATTTGACATAATTTTATTTTCTTATTATAATTTAAACAATTAAATAACTTTAGAAATATTTTTCTACGGCGTCCAAAGTACTCGTCAGGTTTAAACCAATCTTAACTATGGGCGAATTGTAATTAAAAACCAGCCCAAAAGGCTGGTTATTTTTATATATAAAGGGAGGATTTATGAAAAAATTATCATTATTATTTTTAGTTGCTGCTTTATCCATTTCAGCCTTCTCAGCAGAAAAAGCTGATGCTAAAGCTGGAGCTTCTGTTACAGAATCTAAAAAAGTTGATATGGCAAATATCGATGCTATTACTTCTGCTTCTATTGTTCCTGCTGCTATTGTAAAAGAATATATTCCAAAAGGATTTACTGATTCAAAAGCTAAAAAAGCTTTATTTGTAATAGGAGATCCAAGACATAACAGTGTAACTTTTGATATGGCTTATACTGCTATGAAATTTTTTGAAGAAAATGGGATAGAGGTAACTCTTCGTGATCTCTATGCTATGAAATGGAATCCAGTTCTTTCATTCGATGAATTCTATTATCAAAAAGATGGAATAGGAACTCCTACACAAGATGTGGCTGAGGAACAAAAACTTGTAACTCAAGCTGATTATATTATTTTTGTATATCCTAACTGGCATGATAGTGCTACTTCTATTGTAAAAGGATATCAAGAAAGAGTATTTGCTAAAGAATTTGCTTATACAGCAGATAACAATGGATTGAGAGGTTTATTAAAAGGAAAAGGTCTTTTTACCATGATGAATTGTGGCTTCCTTGGTGGCGGAAGAGGATTTATTGGAAATGGTGTTGGAATATCTGATGAGAAGTGGGATTCATATATGAAGGCTTATAAAGTTTTTGATGATGATCTTGCTGACTGGTGGGGAATGGATAACTATGGAAGATTTATGAACGACAGATATCCAAAAAACCTTTCTGAAAACTATCCTAAGGAAATTGAAAAATTAAGAAATGACCTTAAAGCTTCACTTCAAAAAACTTTTATTGATAAAAAATAACTAATTATATTAAGGAAGGTAAATTTTACCTTCCTTGTATTTTATCAATTTATTAAATTACCATTTGAATAAAACTATAAAATAATTTTATTCCATAAAATATTATAACTGCCCCACATACTATGTTTATTATCCTCAGTACTTTTTCTGTAATCTTACTGCTAAAACATGTTATAAATATTGTCATTCCTATAAACCACATACAAGAAGCAAAAGCTACCCCTGATATAAATTTCATCCCTTCACCTGGCGGAAGAGAAGCTCTAAATGCTCCTAACATCATACTTCCATCAATAATTGCTTGTGGATTAAACCATGTAACAACACAAGCTGTAGTTACAACCTTTATCAAAGGAATATTTACTTCTGTAGAATTATTGAGAGAACCTTTTGCTTTTACAAGACCTATTCCTATATAAATAACAATAAAGCTTCCTACAAGAAGTATTCCTCTTTCTAGAAGTTTTGACTTTTCCATTATGCTTCCTATTCCAAAGAAACATGCCAACGCAAGAGTTACATCAAAAAATATAACAATAAATGCTGTTATAAATGCTCTGCTTCTCTTTTGAGTAAGAGCTGTATTTATAACAAATAAATTTTGCAGTCCTATAGGAGCTACATATGCCAACCCCATTGTCAGACCTTGTAATAAATATTTCATTTTCTTTTCCCCTTAATATTTTTTATTTTTATCTTTCTCTATATCTTACCATTTTTTTAAACTTCCTTTTTCAAATAACCATTCAGGAGTTACAAGCTTCTCATCTTCTATTTTATACCATGGAGAAATATCAAAAATACTTTTTAAAATATGAAGTTCCTGAGATGGCATATAACTTTGAGCCAGCATCATAATTTTTTCTCCTGTTTTCCTATTTACAGCAATATCTACTACTATTACAGCATGTCCTGGAGATCCACCTTGAATAAATACATCTCCTATTTTTATATCTTTTATATCTGCTTTATTCAATTCTCTTGACAATGAAAGGGTTCCTGCATATGTATATATAAATTTCAGATATTCATCAAATACTTCTCTTCCATGTCCCGTTTTATATTTCCCTTTTATCCATACAGTTTTATTCCCACTGACTTTAATTCTTTCCCCATTCACAAATTTTGAAAATGGAACTTTCATACCATTTGTCAAATCAAAAGATATTTCATCATATTTTTTTTGACTATATAAATATTCAGCCCTCAGCTTTATAACTGCATCAGCACACTGAATTAGATCTTGAGGTAAGATAGGCATATCTATTACTGAAATATAAGATTGCACAAACTTTTCTCTTCCATCATATAAAAGTACTGGTGCTCCCATCTCTTTAAGTTTCAAGCTTCTTAAGTAAGTACCAAAAGAATCTTCTGGATAATACTCTCTCTCATATTCTGATGGAACAAGAAATCTGCTGCTTATAGTTTCTCCATCTTTAACTATCAAATTTTTAGAAAATGTCATTGCATGCAATATAAAAAGTATAAAAACTACTATTTTTTTCATTATGTATCTCCCTTTTCAGATGACCTTTTATTTATTTTAATCCACACTAACTTTGAAACAACATTTTTTTGCTCCACCTAAAACTGTCTCAATTATCTCTATATTTATATTTTTATCTGGCAGTAAGTTTCCAAGAACATATAAAATACTTTGTCTTGAACATTCACAATGTGATATACTACTTATTTTTCCTGATAATACTTCTGGACAAACACATTTAGGATAACCGATTTCATAAATATGACCTGCTTCAATTATATTTGCAAAAAATGCCTCTGTGTTTCCATATTTTTTATATTGTTCATCTAAATTACAACCGCATTCTTCAAATTGTTTTTTTTGTTCCAATAAAACTGTATCTTTTACACAATTTATTGCTTTGTTTTTATAATCCATTGCTCCTCCTCAAATGTTATTTTTTTGTAATTTAAACCACCCCTAGATTTATTATAGCATACTTTCTTTTTCTTATCCTTAGTTATAGAGTTTCATAACTATTTCCATCTTTTTCTCAACTATAAAAAACAGCTCTTTATAATTTTATTTCATCATAAAAAGCTGTTTTTATTTTGGGCTATCTAAATTTGAGAGTTAAATTATTTTTTATTTTTCATCATTATATTTTATCATTAATATCGAACCAGGATTTTGTAATTTAGTAGTTGGTTTTAAATCCATGTCTCTTGCTGATCCTTCACTATCAGTAAGAATATAAAATGTTTTTCCATCTGGGCTTACAGCTATATCACGATAACGATTTGGTGTATGGAAAAATGTTGCTATCTCTCCCTGAACATTATCTTTTTGATTATTTAATTTTATTCTAAAAAGAGTCCCTGCTTTTAAAGTAGTCATTAAAATACTGTTATCCCATCCTTTCATAGGTCCACCAGCATAATAATTTATACTAGATGGCGCCACTGTTGGCCATTCAACATAAGAAATATCTCCATAGACATCTCCATCATGATAATTATATCCTTCTCTGACTGTATAGAAAGTTTTTATAGGATCTTTATAGTTTGCTGGTGCTTTCCAATCTGATTCTAATTGTACTTTTACACGAGGATCAGGTACATTAGGATCTACTGCTGCATCTTTAGGAGCTGTTGACCAGTCTATAAATTTATATGATTGATTGTCTTGAAATCCTGCAACATATGGCCATCCGTAGTTTCCTCCACTTACAAGAATATTCAATTCATCATCTGAAGAAGGTCCATGTTCACTAGAGAAAATCTTATTTTCTACAACTACAATACCTTGTGGATTTCTGTGTCCATATGTAAATATATGACTTTTTACTCCATTGAGAACAGGGTTGTCTTCTGGAATAGATCCATCTGGGTTCATTCTTAAAACTTTTCCTACGTAAGCATCGTGATTTCCTTCCTGAATTTCTTTTGCTGTTGGTAATCTTTGAGCTTCATTTTTTTTGAAAGCATTTTTACCTTGGTTATGACCTAACTCACCAAGAGTCAAATACAATTTACCATCAGGACCAAAAGTTATTCTACCTCCATTATGGTCATCTCCAGCTGGAATTTTATCTATAATAACTGTTGGATTTTTTAAAGTTTCAGATTTTGTATCATATTGATACCTTACAAGTTTTTTATAACCAAATTCTGTAGTATTATCTTTAGGAACATATGTATAGAATACATATACATAATTTTGACTATCTTTTTGTAAAAAGTCTGGGGCTAATGCCATTCCTAAAACACCAAAGTGCTGTCCTTCAGCTCTTGCCTCATCTATAGTTAATGCTACTTTTTTTACTCCTGTTTCAGGGTTTACTCTTACTATACGCTTCCCTGTTCTTTCTGTAACCCAAAGCATATTATCAGGACCATAACGTACATTCCAAGGATTAGATAATCCTTCAGTTAATACCTGCCCTGTAAATGGTTCTTCTACTTTAACAGGCTTGAGTTTGGCTAAAGCCATATTTCCTGAAGCCAAGAATGTAAAAGCAAATGTAAAAAATGAAATCATAATTTTCTTCATAATATACCTCCTTTAAAAAATTTATCTAAAATATGTCTATAAACTTAATTAATATAATTATTCCAGCATAAAGTTAGATTCCTTCTTTTTCTTCAAAAGAATTTTCAAAACAAAATTAGATATTTTTTTATTAAATTTTATATTTTTTATAAATCATCAATAGTTTTCTAAAATATTTCAAATAATAATTCCTATTAATTAAGTATTATTATTTTATAAAATAAAAAAGTTCGTACTTAGATAAAAACACGAACTTTAATTCAATTTAAAAATAATTTTATATTTTTGCTATTTATGTTGTTTTAGTTACTCTCTATATTTTTACTTTTTTACATTATTTTATACTAAATATTTTTTCACTAGCTCCATAAAATTCTCATTTTTTTCAGTTATATATTTTCTATAATCCATATTACTTTTTTCAAGTTCTATTGCAAGTTCTCCTATAAACTCTGGTATCTGACTCATAAGCATAGTCCCAAGTTTTGTTCCTAATATTGTTTTTTCTCTGCTTACCATACCTCCAATATAGATATCAAAAACATCTTCAATTTTATCTCCTACTCTTTTCTTTCCTCCTGCAAATCCCATATCTCCAACTTGATGCCTTCCACATGAATTTTGACATCCTGAAACATATACTGATGGAAGATTTTCTTCAGAAATATTATTTTTTTGAATATATTCAAGAATATTTTTAACTAAAGTTTGGCTTTGTTCTATTCCTATCTGGCAAGTAGGAATTCCCACACAACTCATACTTTGTTGTATTTTTGTTTTTTGTCTAAATTTATCTGTAATTTTCAAAAGAACTTTAGCTTGCTCCTCATTAAGATTTCTCACATACATACTTTCAGTCATACTCAATCTAGCTTCTGCATTTTTATTTTCTTTTATAAATACTGCTACTTTCTCAAAATCCTTTGATGAAATCTGTCCATTTAAGGGATGAATAATTACTGTGTATAATCCATCCTGTCTTTGATGCACCAATGAAAGATTTTCTTCCAAATTGTGAGAGTACTCTTCTTGAGTCTCTGATAATACAGCTTTTATATCTAAATCAAGATTTTTTTCCTCTTTTACTTTTATCAAATGTTTTTCATAAGCTGCTAAAAATTCAGCTATTCCCATTCTTCTTGGAATATATCTTGTTCTTGCTTTTGCTCTATTATTGTAATCTCCTTCTGCTATAAAAAGATTTATCATTGCTTCTATATAATAAAGTATTTCTTTAGGAGCTACTTTTTTGTCATAAGGTATTGATATTCCTGGATTATTTCCAAGTCCCCCTGCCAAATACATTCTAAAGAATGGTTCTCCATTTTCTTGTGCGGCTATAAATCCTAGATCATTAATTGTTGCTCCAGCAGCATCTCTATCACTTGATGACAGAGCTACCTTCAATTTTCTTGGAAGTTTGTATTCTGTTATTCTATTCATAAAATATTCACTTATCTTCAAAGCAAATTCTGTTACATCAAATATTTCTCCCTTTTCTACTCCTGACATTGGAGAAATAGCTACATTTCTAGGATAATTCCCTCCACCACCACGAGTATATAGTTTGTGTTCCAAAGCTGTTTCCATAATATCACATATGTCATCTATTTTTAAATGATGCAGTTGTATTGCTTGTCTTGTAGTAAAATGAATATCTTCTATTTCATATTTTTCAGTAAAGTTTTTTATTAACTCAAGATGATCTATTGACATCAAGCCAGAGTTTGTTCTAAACCTTATCATAAAGTCCTGTCCACCACGTTGGGCATATACCCCCATTCCACCAGATATTCCTTTAAAATCCCCTACAGAGATCTCTTTATTTACAAATTTGTGTCCTGCTTCATGTAATTTACTTATTTCTAATTTTAATATTTCATCTTGTTTATTCACTTTTTACTCCTTTATTTTTAAATTTTAATTTTATTTTTAATTTTTTCAAAACCTTTTTTAGAGTATCATCTTTTCTTTATAATTAAAAATAAAAATATATTATCTATATATAATAAAAAATTATATTTACATTATAACATTCTCTTTTTCATATTCTTTTTTATTTTAGGTTATACAACAAAAATTTTAATTTCCTGTTTAATATTTCTTTATTTTTATTTTTTAAATATTATTAATGACTATTTTATTTCATATTAAAGAAACTAACTGCTTCTATATTCAGTTTTTCAATTAAAAAATTAGGAATTTATTCTTTTTAAATGGTATAATTTTTTCAATCCAGTATATATTTATTTAAATTTTAAAATAGCAATGAGGTGAAAAGATGATACTGATAGTAGAAGATACTGCACATATAAGAAAGTTAATAAAAGCAGTCCTAAAAGATGAAAACATAGAAATTGAAGAAGCTGTTACTGGGGAGGAAGCAATTGATAAAATTCAACAGGGAAAAAAATATGAACTCATTCTTATGGATATAATGCTTCCTAAAATAGATGGCATCAGTACAACTCAAAAAATAAGAGAAATAACAGAAACTCCAGTAATCTTTTTAACTGCACTCTCAGATGAAAAAAATCAGATTATTGCCTATGAATCTGGAGCTGATGGATATATAACCAAACCTTTCTCTAAAGAAATACTAAAATCTATTGTTAGAAGATATGTCTTTAAAAGCGGTGTAATAAAAAAATATGGAGATTTAGAAATAAATAAAAAAAGTGGAAAGGTTCTATTGAATAAAGAAGAAATAACTTTAACTATAAAAGAAAGAGATATCCTATTTTATCTGGAAGAAAATAAAGGTATAGTGAAAACCAGAGAACAGATAATTTCAGGGGTATGGGGTTATGATTTCATTGGAACAGATCGTACTGTGGACAAGCATTTAACAAGATTAAGAGAAAAATTAAACAGCTGTTCTAAATATATAAAAACTGTAAAGGCTATTGGTTATAAATTTGAGGAGTAACTATGAAAATAAAAAATAAATTAATTTTAACTCTATCTCTTATCCTTATGATTTTATTAGCAGCAGAAGTTATTTTAGGAGAATTTTATTTTGAAAAATATTTTAGATACAGCAAGATGAAAGAATTAGAAAATATAAATTTTATTGTAAATAATAAAATAAACTATGATCTTTTAAAGAAATATCAAGAAGATAATAAAGGATTTGCATTGATAATAAAAGATAATGAAATTCTTACACTAAATAATTTTTTTCATTTAACTTCAATTGATGAAAAAACTGGTGATAAAAAAGTCTTTTTATTAGATGAATTATTGGATAATCTCTATTCTGAAGAAAAATTTGATATAAAAGAGGAAGATAGCCTAGCTATAACCAGTATTCAAATTTTGGGGAATTACTATATTCCTCTAACTATAAAAAAAGGAAAAGAGGATTTTATAGATTACAAAAATATACATAGAAATCTTAATGTAGAAAATTTTCAAGGAGTTGTAAAAGAAGTTGGCATTCCTAACACTATTTTTTCTCAAGCAGATGATTTCCTAGAATTTTTAATAGCCAAAAATATTAACGAGGTTATAACTGATGACTATATTGATGATGATGGTGATGATGAATTTAGAATAATAAATAAAATGATTGAAGACTATAGAGTTATAATTTTTTATTCTTATGAGGATATGAAGGATATCTTTCCTACTATAAAATCTTATTTTTATTTTAAAGGTATCATTATGATAATTATCGTTATTATTATAGGGAGAATTCTTGGAAAAAATATAGTTGACCCTATTGAAAAGCTTTCATTAATGGCTAAAAATATAGGTAAACTAAATTTTGAAAAGAAAGGTTATCGAAAAAGTAAAGATGAAATTGAGGAACTATATAAAGAAATATACAGAATGAGTGATAATCTTGAAGGTATAATTAATCTCTATAAAAAAGAATTAGAAGAAAATAAAAATATCAAAAAAAATATTGAAGAAAAAGTAAGGTATTTTACTCATGAAATAAAAACTCCTTTATCCGCTGTTATTGGCTTTAGTGAACTGCTCTATGAAAGGGATAAAAGTGAAGAAATAGAAATAATAAATACTGAAGGAAAAAGATTATTAAAGTTGACTAATGAGCTTATTAAAAATGATAACTTTAATAATGAAAATTATATGAAATTTGAAACTTTTAATCTTTCCCAAACTCTACAGATGATATTAAAAATATATGAAAAAGAATTGAAAAACTTTATTGTCCATATAAATTACCATGAAAATATAAGAGTAATAGGAAATAAAAATAAAATAGAACAAGTTATCTTTAATTTTTTAACCAATAGTATCCAACATGCAGAAAAAGAAATAACTATATCTGTAGAAGAATTTAAAAAAGAAGTAAAAATAAATATTGAAAATGATGGAAAAAAAATAAAAAAAGAAAATTTAAATAAAATATGGAAAAAATATTTTACAACAAAGAAAAATGGAACTGGCTTAGGATTGTATGTATGCAAAGAAATTTTAGATGCTCATTCTTCCAAATATAATATAGAAAATACTTCAGCTGGAGTTAGAGCAACTTTCACTTTAAAAAAATATACTAATGAGACATAGAATAGATATTGGGGTGTTATTATTTTATATAATCATAAAATAATAACACTCTTTTTTATTTTAAGTATAGTTTTTAAGGAGAAATATATGAAAATACTTATAGTACGTTTTAAACAAATTGGAGACTCTATTTTAAGCTCTGTTATATGTAATACTCTCAAAAAAAGTTTTCCAAAAGATGAAATTGATTATGTAGTGTATGAGCATATTGTTCCTCTATTTGAAAATCACCCATATATTGATAATATTATTCCCATAACAAAAGAGGAACAAAAAAATCCTTTCAAATATTTAGCTAAAGTCTGGAAAGTAACAAGAAAAAAATATGATATAGTTATTGATATTATGTCTACTCCTAAAAGTGAATTTTTCACTCTCTTTTCATTAGGAAGCAAATATAGAATAGGAAGAAAAAAAGAATACAGAGGGATAACATATACTCATAAAATTTCAGAACCTTTAAACTCAAAAGATAAGGTTGATAAATTTTTAAAAATGCTAGTTCCATTAGAAGAGAAATATAAAATAATATATGATAATAACTACACTACTTATATAACTGAAAACGAAAAAGAATATATGAAAAATAAAATGCTGAAAGCTGGAATAGATTTTAAAAAGCCTATCTTCATTTGCGCTGCCACTTCAAGAAGGCCAGAAAAAATTTATCCTATTATAAAAATGGAAAAGACTATAAATAAAGTTGTTGAAGAATTTAATGCCCAAGTAATATTGTTTTACTCTCCAGATGAAAAGAATTTCATTAAAAATCTTCATAAACAACTTAATAGCAAAAATATTTTTGCAAATATAGAAACGAAATCAATAAGAGAGTTAGCTGCACTTATTTCAAATTGTGATATGTTTTTTGGAAATGAAGGAGGTCCTAGACATATAGCTCAAAGTCTAGATATTCCAAGCTTTGCTATTTTTAGCCCTAAGAGCAGTAAAAAGGAATGGCTTGGAAACTTTAATGAAAAGCATCAAGGGGTAGAACCTAAAGATATTTATCCTGATTGCAGTTCATTAAGTTATAAAGATTCCTATTTATTAATTCAGCCAGATTATATTCTTAGCAAAATAAAAGAAATTTATTCTCAGTTTATAGAAAACAAGGAGGAAGAAAAAAATGAAAAATCTTCTATTTATACTAATAATAGGTATGTATAGTTTAACTTTTACAAGTGATAAATATGATATTCTTGAAGATAGAATAGAAAATAATCTTGAGTACAACTTCAAAACTTTAGATGATGGAAAAAAGAAATTAAAAGTTAAAGAATATGATGTTGATATTTTTGAAGATTATGTAAATTTAAAAGCTGAAATTAATTCTACAGTTAAAAACTTTGATTTTGATAAAGCTTTTATTCCAATTAGAGAAGAAATAAAAAATGAAATGAAATCAAATCCTGAAATTAATATTATAGTAGAATTAGAAAAAGTTTTAGGAGAAGATAAAATAATTTATAATAAAACTCTTTAAAAATAAAACAGCATTTTTTAGAAGATTATAAATAATTAAGATGACAAATTATCTTTTTAATTATTTTTAATCTTCTTTTTTATCTACACTTTTTTAACTTTTTCATGTATATTATATAAGTAACTAATATGCAAGGAGGAAAATTTAAAAATGGTAGGAATCAATATAGGTAATATTAAAAATGAAAGTCTAAATACTCTAAAAAATAACTGGGGAACTGGAGTATTAATACATATTTGCTTCTTTTTAATTTCTCTTCTTTTAGAAGTATTAAATTCTTTGGAGGAATTAGTTTTCAACCAAGTAGAAAATAGTTTATTGTTACTTTTAATTTTTCTTGTTATCTTTATTATTATGAATATTTCTCTTACAAATGCAAATGTTATGGGAAGCCTTAAATGTTTTCTTGAATTAGCTAAAGGAAATAAATTAGAAATTAAACATTATTCTTTCGGTTTTAATTACATGTTTACTGCTTTTAGAGTAGGTGGAGCTTTTTGTTTATTTACATTTTTATGGTCTCTCCTTCTTGTTATTCCTGGAATTATAAAAAGCATTAGCTACTCTATGTCACTTCTTATAGCAATTGAATATCCTGAAATTTCAGGAAGAGAAGCTTTGAAATTAAGCATGAAAATAACAGATGGATATAAATGGGATATTTTCCTTCTAGGTTTATCTTTTATAGGATGGATTATTTTATGTGTTCTAACTTTAGGTATTGGTTTCCTATGGCTTAGTTCATATATCGATACTGCTTATTGTATTCTCTACTTAAAATTAAAACGTAATAGAATAGAATTGTTTGAAGAATTGGATTCAGAAAAAGAAATTTATCTTTAATCATATTAAGCAAAAAGTGGAAAGCCTTTAGTCAGCTTTCCACTTATTCTTTTAATATAAATCTTTAGTTACATCTAATGTTGCTATTCCATTTAGCTCAAGCCCTGCAAAGCAGTCCTCTTTTTTCTCAGCACATTTAAGTTTAAAGTATGCTGCCTCTGCTATCATAGCTGCATTATCTGTACAAAGCTTCATTGATGGATAATAAACTTTTATTCCAAGTTTTGCCCCCTGCTCTGTAAGCTGACTTCTCAATAGAGAATTTGCTGCAACTCCACCTGCAAGTATTATAGTCTTAACATTCTTATCCTTAGCTGCTTTTAAAGTTTTTTTACAAAGAATATCTACTACTTTTCCTAAAAATGAAGCTGCAAGATCTTCTTTTTTAAACTCTTCATTTTTCATATTCATCTTATTTACAAAGTTGATAACAGCAGTTTTTATTCCTGAAAAACTAAAATCATATTCTCCTACTTTTGGTTCAGTTATATGAAGAAAATTTCTGTCTCCTTGGTAATACATTTTATCTACAATTGGTCCTCCTGGATATCCCAATCCAAGTACTCTTGCCACTTTGTCACAGCTTTCTCCTACTGCGTCATCAAGAGTTCCACCCATATTTATAAATTTATGATTTTCATCCATATACACTATATTAGTATGACCTCCAGATACAACAAGAGCTATACATGGAAGCTCTATATCATGCTCTAAAAAATTAGCATACATATGCCCTTTTATATGGTGTACTGGTATGATTGGAATATTATGGGCATAAGAAAGCCCCTTTGCAAAAGATACCCCTACTAAAAGGGCTCCTATCAATCCTGGTGCATAAGTTACTGCTATATAATCAACATCATCAAGAGTTATTTTTGCTTCTTCTAACACCTCATCTAATATGGCAGCAATATTTTTTATATGCTGTCTTGAAGCTATTTCAGGCACTACTCCTCCATATTCTTTATGTATCTCTATTTGAGAAGATATCTTATTAGTTAATATATCTTTTCCATCTCTTAATATAGCTATTGAAGTTTCGTCACAAGAACTCTCTATTCCTAAAATTATCATTTAGTTCCTCCTTTTTTCTTCTTTCATCTACTGATTATTATATCACTTTTACAAGAAAAAAGCACTCTTAGTTTTTATATACCTTTAAATCATATCTTTAGTTATAGAATGTTAGCAGTATGTTAGCTATAACAATGTTTTTAGAGATATAAAATAACACTTTGAGTCTGTGATATAATACAAAAGTAAAAAATAATTTGACAAACCCAAATTTTTATAATACAATTAAAGTACTCATAACCCGGTGGGTTAAATGTATAACATTAAGAGTTACAGGTTGTGTAATTATCGCTAGGAGGACTATTATTAGACTAAGTTTATTTTAATTTAGCAAAAAAAAATCTAATAATGGAAGATAGTTATGAGCACTGAGGTTTAGAAAGAGAGAATTTTATTTCTCTCTTTTTTTGTAGTTTTTACATTCCTCTTTTAGTTTTCTTTTCCATTTTACTGATGTTATAGGAAAACAAGTTACATAATAATACCTATAGCCTGTCCCATACTTTACCTTTTCTATAATAGCTAAATAAAATTCTTTACTATCTATATAAATAAATTTCATTCTTCTTCTAAAAGAACCATTTTGAGTTTTATCTTCACTTGGAACTAAATGTATACGTTTATCCCCATTTTTATATAATTTTATCATTTCATAAAAAATAAATATTCTTGCTAATCTATAGCTACAATACATTCTTTTTTTATCTCCTTCTTGATAATCACCAATAAATCCATCAATACAATCTCTTTTACATCGAAATAAGTCATTTTCACAAGGATGAGTATCATATTTTTTTCCACCTTCATCTTCACCTCTACTTGCTGTATGAGCAAAGGCCTTTAAATATTTATCTGTGTTAATACTTTTTGGAGAAAATTTAATCTCTCCATCTTTTTCTTCTTCTATATCATAAAATATTATTTTTTCTTCTAAATACTTTTTTTTAAATTCTTTATTACCTTCATCTAAAGCATCTTTCATCTCAGAAAAATCATTTGTATCAAAAAAGGGGAAATCATTCATTATCAACACCACCTTTTAAATCAAATGTAACTATTCTGAAAACTTTACTTCCATTAACTCTTCTGTTTTTATCATAATTTATAAACTGCTTTGAAGTAAAATACTCTATCAATTCTATTTTAGGACTATCTTCTTTTAATTGTCTGAAACCAGTGTAATAACCCAAAATTCCTAATATTAAATCTAATGCTTGTAAAATATTTGATTCTTTAGAATTAATCTGATAAATTCCTATGTATTTTCTATAGTAACCTTTTTTTATATCTCTCTTTTTTAAATATTCATGCAAGCTTTTTATTCGCTTTCCACCTTTAGTATCTTTTATATCAACAAAAACTTTATTTTCTCTCTTAAACTTTTTATTAATAAAAAATTTATTACTTAGAAGAAAGTAATACATTTTACTATACCATTCATCATGTGTTTGGTTGTATTTTTTATGATTTATCAAATGTTTATTTTTTACAATTATAATTCCTATTTTCATATCATAATTAGAAAAAACAAAATCTAATATTTCTTTATAAAGAGACATATACTTTTTTGATACTTTAGTCCATTTTATTTCAGAATTACTTCTAAGTCCATGACTTAATTTTAACTGCTCTATTTTCTTATTTATAATATTCTTCTGAGCTTTAGGACATAATATCCCTCCCAAAATCATTATATCTAAATTATCATTTTTTAGATAACAACTCTCATCACAATATATATAGTTCATAAATTATCTCCTTCATTTCTAGCTTTGAATTAATTATCTTTCTACTGTATGCATTATAACATAACTTTTACAAAATATAGTGTTTAATTTTTCAAATAAAACTATATATAGCATGAATTTGATTTTTTTATATTTTTAAATTAACTCAATTATATATACTTTCCCCATCATTTTTTCCCTTTTTTATTTTTTTTTTAAATCTATTTTTTCAAATATTTCAGTTATAATATATACATATTTTCAATAATAATTTTTAGCTAAAATCCTACTCTTCATTGACTTCAAGTAAATAAAAGGTGTATATTATATATATTATGAATTTTGGGAGTTTTTTTTATGAATACAATTATCCATAGTGAACTTATTTAAAGAACTAAGATAAAATTTTATTTTTCAGCTTCTAAAGCTGATATCCTTTCACTATGGCTATCAACTTTTCTCATTAATTCTACCATAAACTGTCTATGATTTTCTCTATCTTTATAATCATTATACAAAAAATAAGCTGCTACAACTCCTAAGCTTCCATAACTCATCAAATACTCTATTATTTTATCCATTTATCTTCTCCTTAATTTCCTATTTTTTTATCTAAATGTTTCTTACCTAGTATAACAGCTCCTAAACTTCCTACTAGAGCTGTTAGTTCTCCTGGAATAGGAAGACTGTATATTTGTACTCCTGTAAAAGCAGATATATAAGGTGTTATTATATGGTGGAATATAACAAGTAGACTATAAACATAAAATAAATGTAATATTCCCCCTCTTTCTAGGAGTGAAGAAAATACTTGTAATCTCTGTTTTTCTACATCTGCCATTACTTGATCCACTTGTTCTGGTTGCAAGTATTTTTTTAAAATATCTGGTAAAAAATTACTAACAATATTTAAAACTGTTTTTTGTAACATTTAATCACTCTCCTTAATTTTCTAGTTGAAAATGTGGTCCATCTATCAAAGTTTTCCAATCTCCACCCCAAGTAATTTTTAAACCTTTTTCTGCTGCTGTTTCTTTTACTATATCAGCTATCTCTTTATAATATTTTAAATCCCATGTTTCTTTTCCATCTTTGTATACAACTATATCTACAGCTTTGCCTTTTAAATGGTAACTATTCATAGTCTGAGATTTTCCTGTTCTTACATATTCTTTTTGTTTTTCTATTGTCCTTAGTCCTTCAGTTATCCCAAAGTCGTATGGAGAAATAAATAATACTTCTTTCATGAGTTTAATAAGTCTCTCATCTACTCCTTTTAAGTTATCTAAACTTCTTTTACTAAATTTATACATTTCCAATCCCCCTATAGTAATTTTATTTTTTCTGCTAGATTGTTTATACCTACTTCTAGCAATTCCATCTTCTCAACTATCATCCTAATTTCTTCTTCAGAAGAAAATCCACTATCTTCTAAATCCTTTTTATCATCTTTTAATTTTTTATATTCTAGTATTTTATTTTTTCTTTCTTCTATTAATTCTTCTCTAGTAGCTCCCTCTTCCCAAATATGCACTTCTTTATTCCAAACCTTTTTTATAAGGTTCTTTGGAGCTTCTACAACTGTTATCTTTCCTGCTTCTACATATTCCCCTTCTTGTAATAATTCCAATTTATTATCAATCAAAATTAATTCTTCTCTAGTTTTTTCTCTTATTTCTCCTGTTCTTTTATCTAAAACTGGATTATTATATTTTTCTAAAGAAGCAAACATAGTAGTTTCCCAACTTGGAAAATATTTTATAGGATTTTTTTTAAACTCTGTATAGTCCTTTACAAAAGGTTGTCCTATTAATTCTAAATTTTTATTGTAGATATATATTATTTGTTCCATTTTTTTACCTCCAGTGTAATTTTATTTTTAATTTTTTCTATTTTTTACCATGCATAAATTATTCAATTTACACAATTTTCTATAAAGTTTAAAAATTGGAATGCCTTGATTTTATTGAATTTATAAAGTTTTTAAAAAATTTTACTCTTAACTTTTAAATCAACTGTAACTTTATTTTAAAACTTATAAATTCTTATTATTTCGGAACTTTCGAAATATACTTGAATAGAATTTTTGATGAAATTGAATAATTTCACTAATTTTTTGACTTAAATTAAGCCCTTTTCTCTTCTAATTTGAAGTATTTTGTTTCTATTTTCTGTACCTGTTCGTGCTTTTATATAATGTTCTGTTGTTGTCTTTGTATCAGAGTGATGAGCAAATTCTGCTGCTGTATTGATATCACTCCAATTCTTTAAAAGATTGATTGCTGTTTTTCTTAAAGTATGGGGATATAATTGGTTGTATCCTATAAGCTCTCCTATCTTCTTTATCCTGTTTCTTATAGTTGATTGAGCCATTTGCCTATATTCTCCATTCTCTTTTGTAATAAAAATATAATCTACATCAATCCCTAACTCCTTTCTTTTATCTATCCATTCTCTTAAAATCTTCTCTGTATTATCTAGATAAATAACATCTACCATTTTATTTCCCTTTTCTCTTACACCAGTAAAATAACCATTTCTCAGGTCTAGTTGACTAAATGTTAGATTCTGTATAGCAGATATTCTACTAGCACTCTCTAAAAATAGTTCCCATAGCAGTCTAGATTGGATATCAAATTTTTTATAATTGTGCTGCATAAGTATTCTAGCTTTTATAATATCCTCCATAGTTAAAAAATAGCTTTCTCTACGCTTGTCAAACGCCCCTTTTCTAAGTCTATCCAGCTTATGCATAAAGGGATGATGGGATATAAGATCTCTTTTAACACACCATATATAAAAGCTGCTTATTGCTGTCAATTTATTATTTATGGTTTGGTTATTATTTCCAGCTTCTCTACAAAAATTTATATATCTCTCTAAAATAGTTACACAATTCTTTATTGTACTGTCACTTAATAGAAGCCTATTTCCTTCATATTTCTGTAAATACTGCATATATTGCAACATATTACTTTTATACACTCTGTAAGTCGTTTTAAGACTTTCATAATTCCTAGCCTTGTTACTTTCCAAATACATTTCATAAATCTCTAAATTAGCCTTATTATAAGTTCTCATCTCTGTTTTCCTCCTGCTTTATATGTAATTAATACATATAGTATAGCAAAGAGGTAATTACAGAATTTATTCTATTATAATAGACAAATTTTTAATTATTATAATATGGT
>ENA-OWPJ01000677-OWPJ01000677.1-human-gut-metagenome-genome-assembly--contig:-NODE-677-length-25585-cov-425.96_pt1 | contig 25585 bp, 35 predicted proteins | sample MGYA00248264_ERZ651846 | MGnify/ENA primary metagenome ERZ651846 (study PRJEB26924, sample SAMEA4378271) | human gut metagenome | biome: human gut; feature: human-associated habitat; material: faeces...
CAGTCGCTATTGTTGTATATAAAGGTTTAATACCTGTAGTTGGCCGAATACTTACGAATCTTTAGTCAATACTCTTAATGATATAAATAAGAACATAAAAATAAAATAATAATGAAAGAAAGGAGAAAGAGAAGAAGTACCAAAGACATAGAGGAAAGCATTATTAATGCGGCAACCCGTTTTATTGAAACTGAAGGATTTTCTAATCTAACAGTTACAAGTATTATGCGACAAGCTGAAATTGAGCCTGTACAATTCTATAACAGATATGATGATTTGAATAAGTTCATTGACGAGTATGTAAAAAAATACGACTATTGGTTTAGCGATATTGTAAAATCACAAAAACAATATAGTAACGATAAAGCACTATATATGAACATTCTTGTAGGCTTATTTCAATCTTTATCAGAGAATAAAATCATGCAAGAACTTCTAAAATGGGAACTAGCTAATAACAATGAAACTAGTCAACGTACCGCTCAACTACGGGAATTGCATACGTTACCTCTATGCCAAAAATTCTCAAACATATTCTCCAATACAGATATTGATATTGTGACTATATCTGCACTAATAATAGGGGGAATATATTATCTTATTTTGCATGATAAACTTTCAACTTTCAGTGGAATAGACTTAAAAAAAGAATCTGACAAACAAAAAGTTATTAAGGCTATAAGCAAATTGTCAGACATTTTATTTACGTTTATACCTTCTTCTATTACTAAAGAAAATATTGATATTATAATAAAAATGAGAGAAGATAATATTCCTGTAGAAAAAATAGCATATTATACAGGAATCCCTAAAGAAATTATTGTTTCTATCTAAAATATCCGTCCAATGAGGAAAAGCCCATTGGACGGGTCTAGCCTAACCTAAAATCTTTTGTTTCACAAAACGACCCTTTTTCTGTACTAAAGAAAACGGTTCTTTTTTTGCTTAATCAAAGAACTTATGTCATTACGGTGTTTAGTTAACCAATCTTCCAAAATAAACGAAACTAAAGATGAAATAGGTATTTTGGCTTTAGCTTTGAGCAAGCCAAACACCTCTTTTACATCTGTATCAACATATAGAACTTCCTTGCAATTATAATTTTTTCCTTTAATGTACTCTAATAAGTCCGTCAAATCCATATCACTAGAGCCATTAAAATTAAAAACTTCCGAAGAAGTTGTTTCCATTTCTACATGAGGTGGTTCTTTCTCCTCTTCAACTTCACATTTAGCTTCTTGAATAGGAGTTTCATTTATACTACTCCCATGCGATTCTTCACCTCTTATCATTTTAGCTATTTCCAGAACACTAGAAATGCCTTCATTTTGCTTTTTCCTTAATTTATCAGCCATGCGCAAATATATACAATAAATGAATAATTTTATAACAAATATCTATAAAATGAATATTTTATTTTATTGCTCCTTCTTGAATGATATAATCATAAGCATTCTTCACCTTATCAATACACTCATTACTAATTGCTAATGTATTTATACGTTCCATCGCAACAGAAGCTGGTATTTCATCTGTAACAAAACCAACTTGCTTAAGAATATCAACTACCTGTTCTTTCGTCTCATATCTTACCGCAGTTCTCATATTGTTAGGCAAAAAGAATATTTTAGCTTTTACATTTAAATACTGTAACACTTGGATAAAAAAGCCTGTACTATCCATTGTAAATTTATCGTATTTAAATGGGCATATTATTATATCCGCAGCTTTAAGAATAGTTCCCAAAGCATCATCATCAATCTTACCGGGCAAATCTATTAATAGATTTCCTTGCTCAACCTTAGTAAAATCACTAATAATTTTAGCAACATTAGATATATCGGTTTGTATAACCTCATATTTAGGTTCATTATCATAGGTCGCAATATCTTCTTTTCTTCTATCCGATAATGAACGCTGAAAATCTAAATCCAATACTAGAACTTCTTTTCCTTTTTCTACTAGATAGTTGGCAAATTGTATGCAATTAGTCGTTTTACCACAACCGCCTTTCTGATTTCCAAATAATATTATCATATCTTATTCTATTTATTAATTAATTTTGTTGCTGTCCTCTTTTCTTTTTCCTGTTAGGAGATTTATCTTGCTGTACATTTATATGCTGGCTAAGAATATCACAAATAGCATCAATCAGATTAAATCCCCTTGCCAGTTCTGAATCTTGTTCAACATTTATTCTTTCCATCTTATCAAGAGTAACTAGAGTAATCCTATCTTTACTATAGCCATCTTTTATAATATTGATTCCTAAATCATCAGTACTTATGATTACTTTATTCTTTTTATCTATTAGATAAACTAAATTATCATCTTCAACAAAAAGAATTCCTTTTTCTCTTAATGTAGAATGTAAATCTGAACTATGAGCCAAATAACTATTTATCATATCAGAATAGACAGTATTTTTTTTATCCATATGCTCTTGAATCAAAATATCATCTTTTTTCACATGATAAATTCTACTTAACAACTCGGCTTCTTTAACTGTAGCAACATTAAATTTATTTGCTTCATACACTCTGCTATTATATCTAAATTCTTTCAGCAGTTTTTTATCAAGAACCAATAAAGCCTTATCATCACCATTTATAAATATTGTGCCATTCATTGAAAACCTATAATCGTAATCTAACATTGATTTCTTGAAACTATCCATTGTATATTTTGTTCCATCTTTCAAAAGAAGATTAATTATACTATTACAATGTTCTACTTTTGCTTGTTTATTAGGCTCTACTAAAAGTTCCTTCAAATCCATAACTTCCCCACCTTTCAAAACTCTCTTATTTCTATAATCAATTAATGTATATCCATAAGGTTTAGTATGTCCTTTTCCTGTATGAAAGACTAAATTTATACCAAACTTATCTTTCATCAAAGTTTGAAGTTCTGTATAGGAAAGTCCTTGCTTATATTTAAATAAAAGAGCTGTTATCTGTTTTCTTCTTTCTTCATCAGGTGTATATTGTTTAGCTTTATCTTTTATCTGCTCTAATTGAATTGAAGCGTGCTTTTCACCACCCTTATACAAAATTAATAATCCATCCTTTTCTCTTAATTTCCATCCTGATTGTTCAAGTAACAACTTATATTGCTGCACTGTAGAAAAAGAAAACTCCATGTATTTTGAAATATCATCTTTAGCCTTCAAAGCTAAATCAACATTCATTATTTGATTTATGACTTTCTGTGAGCGCACAGCTTCCATATTATCTTTTACCTTCTGTCCGTTCTTCTGTACTCGTGTAGAAACAATATGTACATGATTATTTTCTGTATCAGAATGAAAATATATCATATAAGGATTATTTCCATAACCCATTTTATTTATATATTGCAAAGCTACATTTTTCAAATCATCTGCCGAATATTCACGCCCCTTACATGAAATCACTGCATGAAATTGTTTTGCCTTGACCGCTGGATTAGTCCTACAGACAGATTCCATATAAGCTATATAATCCGACTTCTTCAAATTATCTGGATTCATAGCAAAATTTTCTGCAACAAGAAGTTCACTCTTGCCTTCCTCATTCTTTCGCTCATTATAATCAATACCAGCGAAAGAAGTTGCCGCTTTTAAAACTACTACTACCATATTTATAACTTCACACCGCAAATATACAAACAAATATTCAATAAAAGAATATTTCAATATAATTTATTCATATAATAAATATACAAATATTATATATTCATATATTATTTATATATATAATATTTTTCCCTAAAGTATTGGTATCATAACAGTGTTCTTTTTTCGTCCATGTCCGGGAGAACCGGGAAAAGTACGGTATCAAATTCCTTTCCGGCTTTTCTCCAGTGCAGGCAGAAAAGGTATCAATTAGATGCAATCCTTTTGCTGATGGGCGATAGTTCCTGAATGGTGTCGGTATCGTTTCTTTTATGATGCAGCCGTTTTCCTGTATTCAGGTATAGAGAGAAACGACACAAAGAACTTTAGGGGAAAGAAATAGTAACGCTGTCTTTATCACTAAAATTATATATATCAATATTATATATACATATATTATTTGATTGACATCAACTTACGCCAAGTAACATTCAATTTATCTTGCATAATTACATAGTCTGCCATTTTCTTTTCTACCTCATTAAGAACCTCTTGATTAACTTCTTCCTTATGAATATTTACATACCTAGCCAACTGATTTATATTATTTCCTATACGTTTCATTTCCAAACAAATTTCATCCATCGAACGAATAAATTCTTTAGGGTCAATAAGACCAACTCCTTTCCTAAAGACTCTCTGTCTAAAATAATCTGACATACATTTGCTAGATTTAGAAGCTTTAGTTAGTTCTTCATATTCTAAATTCGTTAAGCGAACTTTCACTATTCTATCTCTTTTATTTGCTTTCATACTATGATACTAAATAATATATGCCCCCAAGTTGCGAGGGGGCTAAACTCCTGATTTATCAGGCAAGATTTGGTTTTTGTGGACACAAAAACACATCTTGCTATTAATTTCTACAAACGCAAATATATAAATTCCTAAACACCCTACCAAACAAAAGGGAAAAGAATACTATAAGATTATTTTTTGGTATCATAATAATGTTCTTTTTTCGTCCATGTCCGGGAGAACCGGGAAAAGTACGGTATCAAATTCCTTTCCGGCTTTTCTCCAGTGCAGGCAGAAAAGGTATCAATTAGATGCAATCCTTTTGCTGATGGGCGATAGTTCCTGAATGGTGTCGGTATCGTTTCTTTTATGATGCAGCCGTTTTCCTGTATTCAGGTATAGAGAGAAACGACACAAGGAACTTTAGGGAAAAGAAGATTTTTCGTGTTGCTCTTTCTGGAAGTGGAGTATATTAATCATATATTATATGTTTATAGGTTTATATATTATATATTCATATATTATTTATATATATAGTGTTTTCTCTTTGTTTTTTTCCCTATAGTTTTATATCAAAAGACCATAGGGACAAAAACCCAACTTTTTAAAATACGCTTTTTTTAGATAGGGACAAAAACCCAACTTTCATTTGAGTAGTTGTATCATATAGAGCCTTTTTTAGTTAATATATGTTCTTTTCCCTAAAGTTTGTGTTAAGATAATAAGAAAAGTTCCTTTTTTAGGGGTTTAGGTGATAAGAAAAGTTCCTTTTTTGTGTTTGGTATGATTATCAGGTTTTTTTTATCAGCTAGTGATGGTAGTACCCTTTAAAATGAAAAGGTAACTGTTTAAAAATCAACGATTAATCACAAAAAGCTAGGGACAAAAACCCAACTTCTTAGGGACAAAAACCCAACTTCTTAGGGACAAAAACCCAACTTCTTAGGGACAAAAACCCAACTTTTACACCATCCATAGGGACAAAAACCCAACTTTTATTCATCTTCTTTTTCTTCTCCAATCATTCCGGGGAGTATTTCTACCTCTTTTAATAATACGGATAAACAATATTCTGCTTTATTTGAAATTTTATTCCAGTTATCTCTAACATATTCGCCTAGATAAAGCATCTTAGTTACTACTGCTTTATAGTTGTTTAAGGTAATCTGTGGAATAAACTGCTGCAAATGTTCGTCCTTCATTGCAAAGTGCAAAGAACAAAAATTCGTTATCATCTTCTTTTGTCCTTTTAATAGTTCTTCTTCCTTCTTTGATAATGCAGACTTAATAACTTTGAAATTAAGTTTATAAGGCTGTGTATCGCCTGAATTACGATAAACTTCTGCCATTTCAAACCAGCAATCAGCCTGTTCAAACAAATCTTCGTAAACAGGGCGTATTACACGTCTATATAAATCTTTAAACTCGGGGTATTTATCCTCTAGTTTTAAGAATTTCCGAAATCTATCCACATAAATAGAGAAACCACCTTTTTCTTTCCACGAACTAATCAGCATATACATTCTTATTGTATATCTACTTTGCGCTCTTAAGGCTATCTCTTTTATATAGCGTGTAAAGCCTCTATCAACATTAATGAAAACTTTAGCGACCTCTCTATCCATTTCTAAAGAAAAACCTCTTGAATAAGGAGTTTTAGGTATATTTGCCTTTGTAAATAAACCAGTAATAGACCAACTTTCCTCACCTGTTATGGGGTCTTTGACATCAAACTCTACAGGAATACTGATTAATTTACGAACCATACTTTTTACTTCCTTGTATTGGTCTGGACTAACGCCCAAATCCCGATATGCAATATCTACTCTTATACGGTCTGAATATTCTTGAAATAAGGATAATTGCTCGCATGGAATAGATGTACCATATTTATCTAGATGCTGAATACTTAATTCTATGACATTCTGTAATTTCTCTATAACAGCTATTAAGATTCTAATCTGTACTGTCTTAAAATCACCAGCCATTAATGTAACCACATTAGGTTGTTTCAGCCATGTGGGATTTTCTGGGAGTTCCACAGGAAGATTTGTACGAGGATGCCCTTTTCTAATTCTAACAATCTCACCGTCTATTTCTTCTTTTTCTTCTTTCACCGCACGTTTTCGGGCTTTTATTTCTCTATTTACCATCGCTTATTATTTTGACTGATTAATACACCAAAAAAAAGTAGAATAAAGAACATAAACATAAACTTGGCTATATAAAATAGCCCTATGAGAATCATTCTAAATATAGCAATGATAACTTCTAATAGATTTCTTATTATGTTCCTCCAGTTCATTTTCTCTGTTTTATAATTCCTGTCGCCAAAGCTCCGGCTGCACTATTGTATAACCAGCACTTTGCAAATATATTCTTTTAAATTCATCAGGCAACGCTCCTTCAAGGAATAACTTTTTATGCCTTGATGCAGTTCGGCGGTCATATGGACTATTTTTAGACCAACCTCTTTTAAGGATTAGTTCCTTAAAGCATTCATCTAATGTTTTTGCTTTATCTATCATAATCTTTTCGTAAAGAAATTATAGGGTTTTTCATCCCTTTATACATTTCACAAGGATTTCCTAATAGTTCGCACATAACAAAATGTATTATCTTCCCTTCATCCAATGGTGGATTTGATTTATTTGCTAATTCTACAACTAATGTATATTGATAACTATAATTCTCAATAACAATTTCTTTTTCATTAGAAACTTCATTATAAATCTTCCTGTACTTATGCCATAAAGATGTATTAAAAAGCTCTACAGTAAGGTAACTGTTTACCTGCTCTGTTGTATAGTCTTCTGGTAAACGTTCCCCTGTAAGTCTATAAATAGCCTCTATTTTTGCTTTTTTCCCTACAAACATTTTCTTTCCAATCATCTGACAAGAAGGGAGTTCATCCCTAGATATAAAAGGCTTCAAATCTGACATCTTACGATATACCTTATATTCAATAAACATTCTATCTATACTTTGATTATATGACATCCATTCCCTTTAACACAATTCGATAAAATTATAATCATTTATCCCAATCGTAATTATCGTAATCTATTTCTTTTCCCTTGGCATGGCATTCAGCAACATAATCAGCCCATTTCTTTTGCCTTGTTACGTTGAAGGGCATCGAGCGGAAATCTTCCCTCCATGGCAGGATGTAGGAGGCAAAGTCGTGCTTGTTGGTTATCGCCTGTACAGCGTCTCTGATTGCGTTGTATTCACGTCCTTCTTCCAGCAAAGGTTCGTCACCCAGTTTGGAGTATATGTTTGCCACTTCCCGAAGCATCTTTCCAAATTCTTTGTATGTGGCAAAATTCTTTTCTTTTTTATCCATAATCATTCTTTTTTGTTTTGAGTATTAATTTTTTTCGATGAAAGTATTGGTTGTATTCAACACCCCGGCTGAATCTCGACTTTTGCCATCTCTTATGAAGATTCCTTCTTCTTTCAACCGTTCATAATCAAATTCATTCATCATGATAATGACAATATTTTCATTTGTATATAGCTTACACTTCATAAATTGAGTACCTTCTATTTTTCCAATTACGTCAATTTGAATTTTTGTTGCCATTTCCATTATATTTTTAGTATTAAACAAAAAAATCACAATCATAGACATCTTCACCGGATGGGAACTTTACTCTAACGCAGTAGTTTCCACAAACAATGAATCTGTCAGATATAATGGTTCCGACCTCTCCTCTGTCACCTGATAGCCGGGCTTCATCTTATTAAGTTCCGACTTCATTTTATCAGAGGTAAAAACAGTAACATTGCAACCACATTGCTCATAATATATCAGTCCCATATCAAGTGAATTGGTGAATTGGTGAATTGCTTAACCATTTCCTTTATTTCCTGTTTACTCAATACAGTATCAGTTTCAAACTGCTGCACCTTAACATCAGGAAACTTCTTTATAAAATCTTGCTTTGTCATACCATTATTATATCTATTATAATCTAATTTCTAAAATCACTTAAATAAATTTCAGGTAGTATTTCTCTATAATTCTCTGGACTTGTAACATAATGTATTGATTCTATTATATTAGCCTCACAAATGACATCATATACCCATGCTTTAAAATTTCCTTCCAAATCACTCTCATTATCATTGAATTTATTAAAATCATTTTTGGCTTCATCTGTTAGATATTTTAATACATTATGATAGGTAAATTCTTCCTGAAACATTATTACATGAGGTGAAATCCGCTCACCTATTCTTGGAAGATGCGGTAAATTCCAATTTGCTTTTACCCTCATTCTAAACAGAAAAGTATTAATTACAAATATTACTTTCATACACCATTTCTCATTTTATAATGCTTACAAGGTTTCTTTCTCGCTGTGATTCGCTTTTGAAGCATACGACAGTACATAGTGAAGTTCGTACAAATTTCATAATGCTTGCACTGGCTACAGTGCTTATCATCAACGACAGGGAAAACAGAGTTGATGAACTCCAACATGGTTTCAGATTCAAAATCTGATTCCATCTGGGATTTCAGGCAATCTTTCTTTGTCAAGCCTGATTCTTCTATTACCTGTTTAGCCAGTTCAGTTTCATTGTGTGAACAAACAAGAAACTGAACGGCAGACCATATTCCATTATTGAATTGCTTTCCCATCACTATTTTCTCTTACTTCATAATGCTTACAAGGTTTCTTTCTCGGTGTGATTCGCTTCCCTAACCAATGACATTGCATAGTACAATTATCATGCTGAATATAGTAATGCTTACACTTACTACAGTTATCTACACCATCTTCCTCAAAGGCATAATCAATAAAATCTAATGTTTTTTGACAGACTAAACCAAAATCTGATTCCAGTTCCAAACAGTTACTTTTAGTCAATCCGGCACAATGAATTAATTTCTTTGCATCATGCTTATTGTCAAATTGCAGAAGTACCCTAACAGAATACCAGATACCTCTGCAAATATCTTTTCTCATTTCAAATTTTCTTTTTTTCATATCATTATCTTAATTTTACTCCTTTACTAAGATTCCTAAGTTCTTTCTCGCTGCTTAATTATAAAGTCATTAGGAGTTATATATCCAACAGACTCCATACGGTCTATTATTTCATGCACATTCATTTCTGAACCGTTAAATTCAAGTATACAAAAAATACTCTTTTCCTGCTTAAAAGTACGATTTAACACAGAACTAGATAATCTGAAAATTTTCTTCTCTACTCCAATCATAAATTAATCCTTTCACATTTCTAATAATTGACTATCAATCTGTAGTTTTCTTCAATGCTTCAAAAGAAGACAAGTAATCATCAACAGCTTTATTTAACGCTGCATATTTATCTTTCCACGTTCTTATTTGCCGTTGTGTTTCAATATACCTATCATTCAAAGTTGCATAATTCTGAATAGCAAATCTAATAGCTTTAGCATCTGTTTTTTCACCAGATAATTTTTTTAGATTTTCTAACTCTGCACAGGCAGCATCGTCTAAGCGTAATGTAAACTCTTTTTTCATAAAAAAATGATTAATGAATTAATACTGAAAAATAGTCCTAACAGTTGGCTACGAAATGGATTTAAGAAGCAATGTTTCATAATTTTGTTTGCTGTTCTTTATACTGGCAGCCAGACCAGCTTTAAAGGTTTGTTTATCTCTTTATTTTCAATACTCAAAGATAGCAAATTTCTATAAATGTCGCAAATAATAAGACAATTATTTTTGTTAAAAATGGTTTTAGGCTTATCGCTTGCCGAAGTTTTATTTTTCCCTAAAGTATTGGTATCATAACAGTGTTCTTTTTTCGTCCATGTCCGGGAGAACCGGGAAAAGTACGGTATCAAATTCCTTTCCGGCTTTTCTCCAGTGCAGGCAGAAAAGGTATCAATTAGATGCAATCCTTTTGCTGATGGGCGATAGTTCCTGAATGGTGTCGGTATCGTTTCTTTTATGATGCAGCCGTTTTCCTGTATTCAGGTATAGAGAGAAACGACACAAGGAACTTTAGGGAAAAGAAGATTTTTCGTGTTGCTCTTTCTGGAAGTGGAGTATATTAATCATATATTATATGTTTATAGGTTTACATATTATATATTCATATATTATTTATATATATAATATGGTATTTTGTTCCTGTTCTTTTTCCCTATCGTTTTATGGTATCAATTTTTTGTGTCCGGCTTCCGGCAACTTTTTGTATTTGGTATCAAAAGGTCGTTCTACAGGGTGTGCCAGGAATGAAAATTCGGTATCATTTCATCATGCCATGTTTGCCCATCAGTGCCGGAACTCCGAAAAGTACGGTATCAATTTCTTTCCCTATAGTTCTTATTGGGTTAGACAACAAGACGCATTAAAATGTATTCTCAAAGTGAGAATGTATTTTAATTTGCGTCATGTTTCCGCTTCTGCAATGCTTACTAAAGTGGAGTTACCTAAAAGGTAGTGGAACTTTACTAAGGATTGCAGAAGGGATAAAGAAACATACCTTAGAAGGGTGGGTGGGTTTATCGATAGCAAAACTATTGGAGCGTAACAAAGTGAAGCGATTAAGCCTTTTTGGTTCTTTTTTGGCGTTTGAAAAAAGAACTCCCCCCATTTGGGAGGGAGGAATCTTTAAGCAACCTTTGTATTTTTCTCTTCTTCTACTTCTTCCACATCTAGTCTTATATTTAGATGCTGGGCTATGAACTTACTACCTTTAATAGCATCTGCCAATACAGTAAATAAAAATTTAGGTTCTTCTTTTATTGCTTTGCACCATGATTTTAAATAAGCCGCATTTTCTTCTCTGACGGTTACAGAAATACCCAAATATACACCAGACAAAGCCGATATTAATTCTGCTACAAGTTCTTCACGTCCATAATTGAATTTATCATTTTCATAAAATCCTTTTCGATTTAGTCTATTTTTAACACCTGTACTATGTCCCATTTCATGTAATTCTGTACCATAAAAACTTTCTCCGTCCTTAAATTGGCTCTTTAAAGGTAAAGTAATACTATCATTTGATATTGAATAGAACGCACTATCACTAGAAACCGTTTGAATAGGACACACCCAATTTTGATTCTTATTCATTTCATCAAGTATTGGATTTACATACATTTCTTTCTCTTCTTGTGGCTGTTCCTCTCCTGAAAATTTAGCCTTTAATATATCCCATCTATTGGGATATTTTTCCGCAAAATTTGTTTGGTCTAAATTAAAAACTTGGAAATATTTTGTATAAGCTGCTAAACGGTATTCTTTTTGTTCTTCTTCTGATAATTTTTTATATTCATCATATGAAATTTTTTCATTTGTCTGACGATGATAAGCACAAAATAATGTATAATAAACAGGAAAAGCAGCAGCACCTTTTAGAACATTAATACCTTCGTTTCGTGCTTGATTGAATGTCAAAAAAACAGGAGTTTGATAATTATATTTTTCACACAAGAAATAAAGTAAAAAAGCGTTTCCACCACTATAAGTACGCCCTGTTAAATTTTGCGGTAAAAAGTTCTGCTTAGAATTGACTTTAGAGAACCAAGGTTTTTGCCAATTCATAGACAAACTTTCAATTTTCTCAACCATAAGGTTTACAAACTTCTCTGCATTTTTATCAAAAGTAGATTTCATAATTTTGTTTGCTGTTCTTTATACTGGCAGCCAGACCAGCTTTAAAGGTTTGTTTATCTCTTTATTTTCAATACTCAAAGATAGCAAATTTCTATAAATGTCGCAAATAATAAGACAATTATTTTTGTTAAAAATAGTTTATAAACAACTGATTTTCAACGTATTATCTTTTTCCCTAAAGTTTTATATATTTGGGGTAAGAGATTAGGTTTTATAAACGGAATATTCCCTTTAGGGAACATGAAGTCTATAAAACCGAATATCCAATGCCTTGTTTTTGTAGGTGCTTCGTAGAAGCGGTGGAAAAAGCAAAGCATTGGATATACCTTAGAAGGGTGGGTGGGAAAAATGCGTTAGGGATTGTAGCGAAAAGCCCACAGCACAGCGAGGACTTGCAGCGAAAAGCCCGACCTGAAAGGTAACGCCCTATTTATTTCTTCTATTCATCAATCTTACTTTTTCATAACGTAAATACCTATACAAAGTAGCCTTACTTCCAATGTGTAATATCCTGCATATTTCACCTATAGAATAATCCCGATTTTCATATAAACGTTTTGCTGCTATAGCCTTTCTTTTTGCATCTTCCGATAATCCTATAGGTCGTCCCGTAAGTTTCCCTCGTTCTTTTGCAGCTTGTAATCCAGCCCTAGTTCGTTCTACTATTATTTCACGTTCATATTCTGCCAATGAAGCAAAAATCCCAAATTGACACCTTCCTAAAGCACTATTAGTATCAATACCATCAACTATGCTTTTGAATGCAACTTTTCTTTTCTGCAAACAATCAACTATATAAACTAAATCTTTCAAAGAACGTCCTAATCTATCTAGCTTCCAGATAACAAAAGTATCACCTTCTCGCAAATACGCAAGGGCTTTATCTAATTCGGGTCTATCTTTTACTCCTGATACTTTTTCCTCAAATATAAGTTTGCATCCGGCTTCTTTTAAAGCATCTAGCTGCAAATCTAAATTCTGTTCCCTCGTTGAAACACGAGCGTAGCCTATTATCTCCATTTTATTTAAATCCAAGTTTCATTAATTCAACTATTCGCGAAACTATTTTAAACTAGGGCTTTTTCCCCTGTTATTACCTCTAGTACTATTATAAATCAAAAGTACAGAAAAAGGGTCGATTAATGAAACTTTTAAATTTAAGAATATGAGTTATTCACAATTTATCATGGCTGTATTTGCCATTTATGTAGTTTACTACGCTGCAAACATCCTGTATGATGCTTTCCTAAAGCAAAGCAAAACCAATACAGGTGAAGAAGAAGAAATTATTTCAATAGGAGAGGAAGAAGAAATACCTCACAAAGTTGTAGATGAAGATTTTGAAACAGGCTCATACGAAAAAGAGGATGAAAAAAAAGAATCTGAACAAAATTATGTATCTGTAAATGAATCTATTGAAATGGATGTTGAAACACAAGGTATTCCAATGGAACAACTTCTTGCTAAAGGGAAAAGTATGTTTTCACACGTAAATTTTAATAAATAAACAACCAAATTTTATTCAAATGAAAAAGTTTTTTTCAAAAATCGCTCAAAGAGCATTCGCTTTAGCCATTAGCACAATGGTAGTAACTAACACTTTTGCACAAGGTGCTGCCGGAATTGATGCAGCCAGTTCTGAACTTGCAACCTACATGGACCCCCTAGGAAACATGATGATGATACTAGGAGGTCTAGTAGGATTAGTTGGAGCAGTGCGAGTTTATTTAAAATGGAACTCTGGTGACCAAGATGTACAAAAGGCTGTTATGGGCTGGATGGGGTCATGTATCTTTCTAGTTGTATCAGGTGTTGTCGTAAAAGCATTCTTCGGAATCTAATATGTCGAAAGAGTATCCAAGTTACAATGTGTATAAGGGGCTGCAAAAGCCCCTTATTTTCAAAGGATTTAAAGGCAAGTTCATATATATCGGTGGAGCTTGTATTATTAGTGCTTTACTTTTATGTGCTATTGTTTCTACTCTGGCTTCTTTTATGTGGGGAGGTATAACTCTTGTAATAGTTATGTTTGGAGGGTTAGGAATAACATCGCAATTACAAAGAAAAGGGCTTCACAGGAAAGATAAACGAAAAGGCATATATATAGTATCACGCACTTTTGTAAGAGATAGAAAAAAATAAAGCTTATGAAAAAGAAAAGTGAATTTGAAGCTCCTTATATTGGTATTGAAACAATAGACAATACTCCTATATTCTATAACCGAAGGGGCGACTATTCTGTTATCATTAAATGTGAAAATCCTATAATACAGTATTCAGCAGATATGGATGCTTACTATGATTTTCACCACTTATTTACTAATATCCTCAAAGTATTAGGAACCGGATATACAATACAAAAACAGGATATTCTATGTAAAAAATCATTTTTACCACCCCAGAATAGGAAGAACGACTATTTATCAAATCGTTATTTTGAACATTTTAAGGGACGAATATATACTGATATTTCTACTTATCTTGTTATTACAGGAGAAGTAGAAAGGTCTAAATTCTTTTCTTTTGACCCCCGAAGGTTTGATACTTTTATTAGAAACATCACAAAAGTATTAGGACTATTCGCTAACAGAGGAATAAGGGCTAAACTATTAAATGAAAATGAAATAGAAATATATATAAAAAGATTTCTATCTATCAATTTCAATCAGCAAACAGTAAGCCTAAAAAACATCAAAGCGAGAGAAGAAAATCTTATAATAGGAGAAAAAAACGTACAGTGCATTTCTCTTGTAGATATTGACGAAGTTAATTTCCCTTCTGTTATAAAACCATATAAAGAGGTCAATATTGGGCTAAGGTTTCCTGTTGACTTACTTTCTTTTTTGCATGAGACGCCAAGTATAGACACAATTATCTATAATCAAGTAATAAATATTCCAGACCAACGAAACGAAGCAAACAAATTAGAAGGCAAAAAGAAAAAACATAAAGGAATGCCTGACCCTGCAAATGATTTATGTGTAGAAGATATAGAACGAGTGCAGTCGGATATTGCCAGAGAAGGGCAAATGCTTGTATATGCACATTATAATATCATTCTTGCTGGTCTTGATGATATTAGTAAGGCTGTCAACTATGTTGAAACATCTCTTTTTGATTGTGGTATTATTGTGAATAAACAATGTTTCAACCAATTAGAATTATTTGAATGTGCACTGCCGGGAAACGCAATCAACCTAAACAGTTATGACAAATTTCTAACAACTTCCGATGCTGCAATTTGTCTTTTATTCAAAGAAAAATTACAAGTAACAGAAAACAGTCCTTTTCTTACTTATTTTACTGACAGACAAGGATTGCCTGTTGGAATAGATATGTCCGGAAAAGAAGGTGAGAAAAAATATACAAATAACTCTAACTTCTTTGTTTTAGGTCCAAGTGGTTCTGGTAAGTCTTTCTATGTCAACTCCAAAGTAAGACAATGGGTTTTAGATAATACTGATATTGTATTGGTAGATACAGGGCATAGTTATTCAGGAATGTGCGAATACTATCATGGCAAATACATTACTTATTCTGAAAGCAAGCCAATATCTATGAATCCTTTCCGAATTACTGAAGAAGAGTATAATGTAGAAAAGAAAAACTTTCTTAAATCATTAATTTTCCTGATATGGAAAGGTGCAAATGGTGAGGTCAAAAAGCAAGAAGAAGAAATTATGGATATTACCATAGAAAAATACTATTCTTTCTACTTTCATCCTTTTAATGGTTATTCAGATGCGGAAAAAGAAGCCATACGTGAAAATTTACTACTCGAATTTCAAGTCAATGAAGAAGAATTTGAAAACGAAAGGGAAAAAGAAGAACGCAAGATACTTTCCGAAAAAATAGAGAAATTACAGCAACTAGTAGAAAAAGGAGAAGGCGGAGAAAAAACCAACGCAGAAAAAGCGATACAAAACATTCTCATCGAAAAAGGATTTACACGCCAAGAGCTTGATAATCCTGAAACTAGATTACTTTCTATAATAGAAAGACGAATCCAGAAGAAAGAAGATATATTGAAAGAAATAAAAGTTGAAAGCCTATCTTTTAACTCATTCTACGAATTTTCCCTACGCATTATACCTATCATTTGCAAAGAGAACAAAATTGATTTTGATATTACTAACTATAAGTTTCTATTAAAAAAATTCTATAAAGGAGGACAGTTAGAAAAAACTCTTAATGAGGATTTTGATACTTCCCTTTTTGAAGAACCCTTTATAGTTTTTGAAATTGATGCAATTAAAGATGACCCTGAATTATTTCCAATAGTAACCTTAATTATTATGGACGTTTTTATTCAAAAAATGAGATTAAAAAAGAACAGAAAGGCATTAATAATTGAAGAAGCATGGAAAGCCATAGCTAGCCCTATGATGGCTGGCTATATACTCTATTTGTATAAAACGGTTCGTAAATTTTGGGGTATGGCAATGGTTGTTACTCAAGAACTGGAAGACATAATTAGTAATCCTGTAGTCAAAAACTCTATAATCAGCAACTCCGATATTATATGCCTATTAGACCAAAGTAAATTTATAGACAAATATCAAGAAATAGCAAATCTTTTATCCCTAACGGAAGTAAATCAAAAGCAAATATTTACCATAAATCAACTTCCCAATAAAGAAAACCGTAATCGGTTTAATGAAGTATTTATAAAAAGAGGAAACTATGGAAATGTATTTGGAGTAGAGGTTTCTCTGCACGAATATTTCACATTTACTACAGAACGAATAGAAAAAGATGCTGTTGGATATTATCATATCATTTATGATAGTTTCCAAACAGGATTGGATAATTTTATAATAGACCTAAAATCTTCCAAATTAAAAAATACGGATTGGGTTTTACAAGTCAATAAGGTACTAGGGTATCACTCCGATGAAGGAAGCCTAAAAGATATACTTAACATCATAGGAGAACAACCATTATATAAGTATATCCTAGACAAATACAAAAGGATTACAAACCGTTAAAGATAATATCATGAAGAAAATCCTATTTATTTTAGTGGTAGCATCTACTTTAACCCAAGTTGCATATTCACAAAAGGCAGTCTTGGATATAACCTGTATGGAAACACTTATAGCTAATCATAAGGTGCAACATACTTCTTTCTCTAAAGTGAAAGAGAATGAAGCTCAAATAAGCCTTATACAAAAGCAAATCAGTGAAAAAATGGTTCAGATTGAATTTTTCCAAAGCAAATTTTATAATAGCCTAAAATCTGTAGAAGCCATCATAAAAACAGGAAAAGATATTATCTACTGTACTGATATTGCAGCAGATATTGGTAAATATCAAAAACAAATGGTTGAACTTGCTGTAGGTGACCCGGCTTTATTATTGGTGTCAGCAAAAACAGAGCTAGAATTAGTTAATCGTACTGCGGATTTGACACAATACATTTATCAGGTCGCTATTGTCGGGACAGATGTAAACCTTATGGACAATAAGCAAAGAATAGACTTGCTTAAGTATGTTATTAATGAACTAAGAAACATGAGAGGTATAGCATACGCTGTATGCCGACAGATGAAAACAGCAAAAAGAAATGGAGTATTACAAACATTAGCTCCGGGAGTGTTTAAATACAAAGATAATCGTTCAAAATTAGTTGATGATTTATTACAGAATTATAAAGTAAAACCTAAAAGATAATATGAAAAGAGTGCTTTTATTTTTTTCCCTAATGTTGATTATTGGTACTTCTAATGTCTATTCCCAAATGCCTGTAAAGGATAAAGGGAAATGGAGCGTACTTAATAATATGGAATTTATGGATAGAGTACGACTACAACCAGAATGGTATCACTACTGGATATGGTATAAAAAGGTTTTGGGTATTAAAATTCCTTTGCCGGGCTTAGGGTTACACGACAAATACGGAAAGGAAGATAGACGTAATTTCCAGTTACAAGAAATTCCCATGATGGCAGCCGTAGAGTACAATAAATCAGAAACAGAAAAAGAAGGGTATAATGTCGATACCATATATAGACAGGAACTCTTCAAATTTGGAGATAAAGAAATTGATTATCAATATACTTTAACTAAAAATCGCAGAAATGATATTCTTAATGATATAAATAAAAAACTTGTCGAATATTCTTCTAATGGCGGTAATAAAGAACACGTTGAAGTTATAACTGATGAAGTTACTAGAATCAAAAAGAACATAGATATAATCCATGATTCACATATGAGTAACTCTAAAAAGAGAGAAGCCTATTTAGGTTTTGATAAAGAACTAATAGAAGTTCTTTCATTAATAACAAGATTGAATAATATAAATAAAACAATAATGAGCCATGAATGAGTTAATAGATAAATTCTTATTTGAATTATTTGATGGACTAAGAGATAAAACAACTGTTCTGTTCGGAGAATTTATTGCGGATGCGCAAGCATTGGCAGCAATCTTTATGTTATTATATTTTGGAGTAGAAAGCTTCAAAATGATGAGTGGAGATAAAAAATTAGAGATTATCCCATTATTGCGTCCATTCGCACTGGGATTGGTTCTTATGTTCTGGATTCCCTTTATTAATCTAATCAGTTATCCCGGAGAATTATTAACAGCACAAAGCAAGGCTATGTTTACGAACCAGATAGACGAAGTAGAATTACTTTCTCGTAATAGATATGCACTCATTGATAGCGTAGCAGTAGAGTTATTACATACTTCATTAGAAGTTGAAAGAGCCGAAAATGAAGTTAAGGATAAGAAATGGTATGATTTTAGTATAGACTTTTCAGCTATTGGAGACAAGATAGCTGGATTATATGTATATGTAGTCGCTAAGGTTAAAATGATAATGTTTAATATCATTGAATTTATTGTCGTTACTTTTTGGCAAGTATGTACCTATTTTGTCTTTTTCCTACAAATCATATTCACAGGAATATTAGTTATTCTTGGTCCACTAGCTTTTGCATTCTCTGTTTTACCTGCATTTCGGGATGCTTATATACAATGGATAGCTCGTTTTGTCAGTGTTAGTTTATATTCATGTATTGCATATATAGTATTATCAATTTCTTTAGTAGTAATGCAATATGGGATAGAAAGAGAAATTGAAATTTTAGAATATGCGCTTAGAAATGAAGCTGCATTTGTCATGTATGTCGGAATGACCTCTGGAGGTGTCAATAGCTTCCTTCTTACAGCATTACTTGGAGCATTTGCCATGCTTACAATACCTTTTGTTTCTACATGGATTGTAAGTACAACTGGAGTAGGGCAAGCAGTAGGAGGCATGGTTGGAGGAGCAGCCATCGCAACCAAAGCTGTAGCAGCTCCGGCTACAGGTGGAGCCAGTGCAGCTATGTAAAAAGATTCATTAAATTTTAAATTCACATAATCATGATTATTAAAAACTTAGAAAATAAAATCAAATTAGCCGGAATTTTATCCATTGGCTGTTTTGCAACTAGTATAGTTATTTCAGGTATGGTACTAGCCTTTTGTTTCTCTTTAGTGAAAGCTGAAAGAAAAAAAATATATGTTTTGGATAATGATGTCCCTGTACTAGTGAAACAAACTGGTACAGAAGTCAACTTGGAAGTCGAATGTAAAAGCCACATAAATCTATTCCACACTTTATTTTTCACATTACCACCAGACGATGAATTTATAAAATACAACATGGAAAAAGCCATGTATCTAATTGATGATAGCGGATTAAAACAATATAATAATTTAAAAGAAAAAGGATATTTCAACACCATATTAGCGAGTTCTGCAACAGTAACAATTATGACAGATAGTATCAAGGTGGACATGAACAACCTATCTTTTGAATACTATGGCATCCAACGTATAGAGCGAGAAACTTCTATTCTAAAAAGGCAACTTGTAACTACAGGGAAATTAAGACAAATTCCACGTACTGAAAATAATCCTCATGGACTTATTATCACAGATTGGAAAACGATACTCAACAAAGACCTAGATTATAAAGTAAAAAAGAATTTCTAATGAAACTGTTTAAACATAAAAAGAATGATAGAAAAGAAAGTATCAAGACTAAAGCCGAACAAGCTACAGTTGTTCTTCTTACTAAAATATTTCAAAAGTTCGGAGTTAATAACGCTTGTGAACGCTTATTAGCGTGGGCTGCCATACACCGTAAAGCCATGTTTGGAATTACGATTTCATTCCTTTCTTTCGTCACAATTCTATCATTAGTAATGCGTCCAGAAAGAAAGCCAATGCAAGTCTTCAATGAAGAAAAAAGCAAAGTACAAATTAACATTGATAGTAACCTACAAAAAAAACAAGTAGGAGTTCACGACTTGTTAGAAGTGATTAAAATGCAAAATGAAATTAATGAGCTAAGAAAAAATGGGAAATTAACTCCAGAAGACACAGTACGAATAAAAGATTTATACAATAAATTAAATAAATAGCGTATGAAACAGATTGATATTAAAAAGCCTAAGTACATCATTCCGATACTCATTCTACCTTTTATTCTAGGGATAGGATGGCTAGTTAAGGATATGATAAACTCTGCCCCAGCAGAAGAAACTACATTAGTAGAAACGGAAGAATTAAATCTTGATATTCCTGATGCTAATTTAGAAAAAAGAGAGATAAAAAGTAAATTTGAATCACTCAAAGGAGCTTTCAATAAATCTTCTGATTATTCATCAATACAAACCATAGATAAAGAAGAAGAAGTTAGCGAAATTGAAAGTTCTGGTTCTCTTTACTCCAATGATGAAATAAGGCAAATTGACAGTTTAAATCAAGCTTCTAGAATCCGGGAAAAGGAATTGGAACAACAAATAAAAGGATTTCCTACTATAGATGAATCAAGTCAAATAGAAACTAGAAAAGCTCCTGAAAAATCCAAGATGCAAGAAGAAATGGAGCTTTTTAAAATGCAAATGGCTTATATAGATTCATTGCAAAATCCACGTCCTAGAACACCTCAAAAAAAACAGGATGAAAAGCCAAAAGAAATGGCTATAGAAGTTGTAAAAGCGAAAAATCCCGCAGAAGTATATTTTAATACTGTAGGGAAAGAACAAAAAACTTCACTAATCACAGCTATATTAGATGAAACTCTAAAAGTAACAGATGGTAGCCGAGTACGCATACGGCTTCTAGATGATATAATGATTAATGATGCTCTTTTAACTAAAGGTACTTACCTATATGGGAATGTATCTGGCTTTAAAGCCCAAAGAGTACACATTAATATTTCCTCTATAATGGTTGATGGCAAACAAATGAAAGTAGATTTATCCGTATATGATAATGACGGACAAGAAGGTTTCTTTGTTCCTTCATCAGCTTTTAGAGATTTGAGTAAAGATGTTGGAGCGCAAATAGGAAGCCAAACTATACAAATGAACAGCCAATCAGAAGGAGTAGAACAATTCGCTTTAGGTGCTTTACAAGATGCTTACCGTAGTACAACCCAAGCTCTTTCCAAAAACATCAAAAAAAACAAAGCCAAATTAAAATATAACACACAAGTTTTTTTAGTAAACAACAAAGATAAAGAACAATAATATGAGAAAGATTTTTATTGCATTATGCACAATGATTTCTGTTATTACAGGAAATGCACAGAACACCCCTATTGGAGAAAACATCGAGCTTGCAGGTGAAAACCCAGAAGAACTAAAGGTTATATACGTCAACAAAGATGTTTCAACGCATTTTATAGCTATGGAAGATATAAAATATGTTGATATATCAGTCAATGATATTGTTGGCGATATTCCTACTGGTAACTCTCTTAGAATAAAACCCACAAAAGAAGGAGCTAGTGGAGTTATCACCATTGTTACAGAAAGATTTTTCGTACAATATATGCTAGTATATAGTAGCGATTTAGCAAAAGCATACACTCGCTTTAATATCCCTTATGCTGATTTACGTAGCTATATGAATCCAGAAGTGAACTTAACCAAAGCACAAATGTATGATTACGCACATAGAATGTTTATTTCAAAAAATAAATTCTATGATGTTTCCAGTAAAAGTAACCTAATGAAAATTGTACTAAACAATATCTACACATTAGATAAGTATTTCTTTATTGATATTTCTATGATTAATAAAACAAAAATACGATATGATATAGACCAAATACGCTTCAAAATAGAAGATAAAAAACAAACAAAGGCTACTAATTTTCAATCTATAGAAATACTTCCATTGATGCAAGTTAATAAGAATCTTGTTTTCAAGAAGAACTATCGAAATATTTTTGTCTTTGAAAAATTTACTTTCCCAGACGAAAAAGTTCTTACCATAGAAATATCTGAAAAACAGATTTCAGGACGTACTATAACATTAAGAATTGATTATGCAGACATTCTTCATGCAGATGCTTTTACTGAATAAAATTTTACGATTATGAAAAGAATAGCATTTCTTGTTATCACCTTATTTTTTTTCCTAAAGTCAATGGCTGGTGATGGTGATAAGTTTTTTAATATTTCAGGAGGTTGGCAATGGAAAAATACCGTCAATGCAGTTGTAGGGCTGGAGTTTGAAGGTAAATATCACAATGCTTATGAACTATATATTGATTTAGCTACAGCATATGATAAATGCCCGGTATGTAATAAGGTATGCTCTGATAGTTTCTGGAGCTATAAAACATTCGGCATAGGTGCAGCATATAAACCTACAATCTCACGAGGCAAAAACAGTAATTTAAGATGGAGGTTTGGAGCTGATTTAGGAGCTAACAGAAAAGGGTTTCAGGCTTCCATTGATATAGGTTTAGAATATAGCTATTCATTTAGAAATGGAATGCAAGTTTTTGTAATGCAAAAAAATGATTTTGTATTTTGGACACGTGACCATTTCCGAAATGGATTATTAGTAGGTGTCAAATTTCCAATAAATAAATAAGTATGAAAAAAATATATATAATTCTATTATCCATTATAGGGGTAATATCATCATGTACAAAACACGAAGATATTATAGACACATCATTACAGCCGGGTAGTATCTTATGTAGTGATGGAAGTATAGTGCATCCCTCGCTTTTTTCACCCAGTGAAAAAGAAGCCATTGGAGTTGTATTTTGGTGTAATGATGGGAATAATCCAAATATAAAAGAAACCGCTTATGCCGTTTCATTAGAAGATTTAGAAGAAAATCCTTTAATAGACACAGACGAGGATATAGCTAATGTTTCGGAAGATGAAAACAGCTTTGATGGAGCAGCTAATACTGCCGCAATAATGAACTTTGCTATAAAGGATAGTTTAGCTTATCCAGCAGCTCAAAAAGCTATAGAATATGCGCCAAAAGGTGTTACAGGTTGGTTTATTGGCTCTATCGCACAAAACAAAGCAATCTCTAATAATCTTGAAAAGGTATATTCTTCTTTCTCAATCATTGGAGGAACGCACTTTGATGGTTGGTACTGGAGTTCTACAGAAGATGGAGCAGGAAAAGATACTCCTAAAGTGTTTGCACTAATTTCTTCATTAACAAAAGGAAGAGCAACCAGTACAAGCAAAAGAAATTCATTTAAAATCAGACCTATTATAGCAATAAGATAATCATGAAAAAGAAAATAATTATACTAGCAGCCTTCGTTATTACATTTTTTACCGCATGTACTTCAACGCATATGATAACTTTCAGTAACGCTGAACTAAGCGACAAAGAAAAAGACATGATAGAAAATAATAGCAACTATTCAACCGCTTCAATAGTTGGTGGAAGTGCAAAATTAGTTAAGGAAGAAAGAGATAAAGCTATCCAAGAAAAGATAGAAGCTAGAAGAAATAAACTAAAAGCTATTGATGGCTTATCAATCTCCAGCTATAAGGATAAAAATGGAAAAGAACAATTTAAAGCAACAGCTCAAAGTGAAATCTTATTCAAATTTGATTCATATGAATTAAATGAAGAAGCTCAAAAAATGCTTTCTAACCTATGTAATATCATTACTGAAATACCCAATACTAAGATTAAAATAATTGGGCATACAGACAATATAGGAGAAAAACAATACAATATCATACTTTCTAAAAATAGAGCAGCAGCAGTAGGGAATTACCTTAGAACCGCTGGTATAGAAACAAACAACATAACAGAAGATGGGAAAGGATATAGCGAACCCATTGCAGACAATACAAGTGAAGCTGGGCGTGCTAAAAATAGGAGAGTAGAAATATTTATCACAAATGATGAATATTAAAAAGAGAGATTGCTATTAATAAAGACCGGGAGGTAAAACTCTCGGTCTTTGTTTTATAATCTGAAAAGAAATTGATACCGAATTTTCATTCCTGGCACACCCTGTAGAACGACCTTTTGATACCAAATACAAAAAGTTGCCGGAAGCCGGACACAAAAAATTGATACCATAAAACGATAGGGAAAAAGAACAGGAACAAAATACCATATTATATATATAAATAATATATGAATATATAATATGTAAACCTATAAACATATAATATATGATTAATATACTCCACTTCCAGAAAGAGCAACACGAAAAATCTTCTTTTCCCTAAAGTTCCTTGTGTCGTTTCTCTCTATACCTGAATACAGGAAAACGGCTGCATCATAAAAGAAACGATACCGACACCATTCAGGAACTATCGCCCATCAGCAAAAGGATTGCATCTAATTGATACCTTTTCTGCCTGCACTGGAGAAAAGCCGGAAAGGAATTTGATACCGTACTTTTCCCGGTTCTCCCGGACATGGACGAAAAAAGAACATTATTATGATACCAAAAAATAATCTTATAGTATTCTTTTCCCTTTTGTTTGGTAGGGTGTTTAGGAATTTATATATTTGCGTTTGTAGAAATTAATAGCAAGATGTGTTTTTGTGTCCACAAAAACCAAATCTTGCCTGATAAATCAGGAGTTTAGCCCCCTCGCAACTTGGGGGCATATATTATTTAGTATCATAGTATGAAAGCAAATAAAAGAGATAGAATAGTGAAAGTTCGCTTAACGAATTTAGAATATGAAGAACTAACTAAAGCTTCTAAATCTAGCAAATGTATGTCAGATTATTTTAGACAGAGAGTCTTTAGGAAAGGAGTTGGTCTTATTGACCCTAAAGAATTTATTCGTTCGATGGATGAAATTTGTTTGGAAATGAAACGTATAGGAAATAATATAAATCAGTTGGCTAGGTATGTAAATATTCATAAGGAAGAAGTTAATCAAGAGGTTCTTAATGAGGTAGAAAAGAAAATGGCAGACTATGTAATTATGCAAGATAAATTGAATGTTACTTGGCGTAAGTTGATGTCAATCAAATAATATATGTATATATAATATTGATATATATAATTTTAGTGATAAAGACAGCGTTACTATTTCTTTCCCCTAAAGTTCTTTGTGTCGTTTCTCTCTATACCTGAATACAGGAAAACGGCTGCATCATAAAAGAAACGATACCGACACCATTCAGGAACTATCGCCCATCAGCAAAAGGATTGCATCTAATTGATACCTTTTCTGCCTGCACTGGAGAAAAGCCGGAAAGGAATTTGATACCGTACTTTTCCCGGTTCTCCCGGACATGGACGAAAAAAGAACA
>ENA-OWPJ01000678-OWPJ01000678.1-human-gut-metagenome-genome-assembly--contig:-NODE-678-length-25471-cov-2.86469_pt1 | contig 25471 bp, 23 predicted proteins | sample MGYA00248264_ERZ651846 | MGnify/ENA primary metagenome ERZ651846 (study PRJEB26924, sample SAMEA4378271) | human gut metagenome | biome: human gut; feature: human-associated habitat; material: faeces...
TAGCTTTGTATTTGTAAACGATAATTTTCTTAGCTTTACCCTGTTTTTCAACCTTAGCATTAACCTTCACACCTTTTACGTATGGAGTACCAACACGAGTTGTTCTGTTTGAATAAGCTACTACTTTGTCAAATACTACTGAATCTCCTTCCTGAACATCCAGTTTTTCAACAAAGATTACAGATCCTTCTTCAACTTTGATCTGCTTTCCACCTGTTTCGATAATTGCGTACATAATCGCACCTCCTTCTTGTTTTAAGACTCGCCAAATAAGGTGATGAATATCATACTTAATACCTTATGATGAGCGGTTGTAAATCCAATTAGGACATACAACACGTAGTATATTACCATATTTGTTCACATAACGCAAGGTAATTTTTGCATTTTTTCATATGAAATCCCCCATTATACGCACTTTTTTATAATTTTTAAAACTCCAGGATCATATCATACCAAACAACATTCCCATGTGTAGAATCACTGATTCCCATATTGCGGTATCCAAAGCTTTCATAAAAACCAATCAGATGTTTTTTACATGTTAAAATCAAGCCTTTTCTTCCCTCTGCTTTTGCCTTTTTTATGAATGCATGCATGAGCAGTTTGGCATAACCCTGGTGTTGATAATCAGGATGTACATCTAATCCAAATACGCTTTGATAATCTCCATGGGGATCATGTTTTTGCACATCAGCATATAAATCATCTGTAATGGTTTTTTGATTTGTGATACAGCCATTGATCATGCCGATGATATTTTCTTCAACTTCTAACAATAGAAAGCTGTTTGGAAATGTCTGTATCCTTTGTTTAAGCGAACTTTCATCAGCAGCTTCCTCTTTGGGAAAACATAGTGCTTCAAGGGAAGCTGCAGCGGATAAATCCTGTGGTGTTACTTCTCTAATCATTCTATCTTACCTTTCAATTTTCGTCAGTTTTTTTACAAGACAGGAATTTTCTTTATCAATCACACCTTCTACATAAAGATAGTTTCCTTTTACTAGATTTTTTTCATGCACCTCGTATATATTCGGCATGCATACCAAATCGAATTTTCCTGTTTCGTCATTTACTGCCACAAACATCATCATATGTCCGTTTTTCGTACGAAATGGCTTGCATTTTTCTATCTGACAGATAAACTTCACATACCCTCGTCTTTCCTTAAAGAATACGATAGGACGAAGCTGTGGATCGATTTTGTTTCTTAATTCTTCAATTGGATGTGTTGTCAGATAAAAGCCAAGGTATTCTTTTTCTTTTTCTGCGCGAACAGATGTATTTTCTTTTAGATATGTCATGGCTGGTTTACTAACAAGATCAAAATCCAATAATATTTGATCTTCATCTTCGATTTTTACCAAGTCCCCATAACGGATTGCGTCATCCAGACTTGCGACCATAGAAACACGGTTGATTTTAAAATCATCCAGTGCGCCTGCATGAATCAATGCTTCCATCGTTTTTTTATTGATACGATATTTCATCATGCGTGCCACAAAGTCAAAGAAATCTAAATAAGGCCCATGTTTTTTTCGTTCCTCAATAATTGGCTGTGCTACTGTTCTGCCAATTCCCTTGATTCCAATAAGTGGATAGCGCAAGGCATCCTGTTCAATATGATACGTTAATTCACTTGTATTGACATTTGGCAACAGAATTTTAATATTTCTTTTCTTTGCCTCAAATACATAAGCATTGGTTTTACTATCAGCCCCAATCACACTGTTTAATAAGCTGTTAAAGAAATATAAAGGATAGTTGGCTTTTAAATACGCCAGCTGATAAGCAATCATTCCATATGCCACACTGTGAGAACGGTTAAATCCATAATTGGCGAATTTCATGATCAAATCATATACATGCTGTGCCAGCTGCAAGGTGTATCCTTTTGAAACAGCACCCTTGATAAAATCTGCTTGTAATTTGATTAATTCATCACCTTTTTTCTTACTGATAGCTTTTCTTAAGTTATCAGCTTTCCCGAGTGAAAAACCTGCCATCTTTGTGGCTACCTGCATGATTTGTTCCTGATAGATCATAATGCCATAGGTATTTTCAAGAATGGGTTTAAGATCTGGATGGATATAATCGATTTTTTCTGGATGTTCTCTGCGGTCTAGATATTCTGGGATATTTTCCATTGGACCTGGTCGATATAAAGCTATTGTTGCGACAATATCTTCAAAGTTACGAGGTTTCATCTTACGAATCAAATTTTTCATTCCATCACTTTCCAGCTGGAATACCCCGATGGTATCCACATCACGAATCAATTGATATGTCAATGCATCATCTAATGGTATCTTCGTGATTTCTAGTTTTTGCACTGCTGTTTCATTGATATGATGAACGATTTCATCAATAATCGTCAGATTGCGCAATCCTAAAAAGTCCATTTTGATCAGGCCCAGTTCCTCTAGATATTCCATGGTAAACTGACTGGCCCGTACGCCTTCATCCACATCAATCAGTGGGCAGACATTGTCAATATTTTCATTTGATAAAATGATACCAGCAGCATGTAAAGATGCATGTCTTGGCAATCCTTCCAGGCGCAAAGCTATGCGGAATAATCGTTTATATTTTTCTGATGAATTGATGCGTTCTTTGAATTTTGCACTTTCTTCATATGCACCTTTTAATGTGATTTTTAAACGGTTTGGTACCAGCTTGCATAAGATATCAATTTCACGTAATGAAAAATCCATCGCTCTGCCTACATCACGCAACACCTGCTTTGCGGCAAGTGTATTGAATGTGATAATATGTGCTACACAATGTGCACCATATAACTGCGTTACATAATCAATGACTTCATCACGCCGGTTATCTGGAAAATCGGTATCAATATCAGGCATGGATACACGCTCAGGATTCAGAAACCGTTCAAACAAGAGATGATATTTGATAGGATCGGCATGGGTAATGCCCAGACAATAGGCCACAAGAGATCCGGCTGCACTGCCTCGGCCAGGACCGATATAGATATCCTGGGTTTTCGCAAAACGGATAAAATCCCATACAATCAAAAAGTAATCTGCATAATGCATAGAGATGATGACATCTAATTCATAATTTAAACGCTCGATATATACTTTGGGAATGGATTGAAAATTCATACGCTTCGCTAATCCCTTATGACATAACTGACGTAAAAATTCTTCACTGCTGATGCCATAACGATTGGAGAACTCTGGCAGAACAGCTTTTTTTAGATTCATTTGCACATTGCACATCATTGCGATTTCTTCTGTCGCAATCAATTCTTCATCATCGTATAAGGCTTTCATTTCATCAGGTGAGCGAAAATATCGTCCAGAACTGCTGTTTAATGTTTTATCATCTAAGGATTTTCCTTGATCAATGGCACATAAGGTACGATAGCATTCTTCATCCTGCATATCTTCATAATACACGCGTGATAATGCCGCAAAAGGAATCCCGACTTCACGACAGATTTCTTTTAAAATCTGATTTTTCTTTTTTAAAAGACCAGAATCATTTCGGGCAATGGATACATAAAAGCTCACAAAATATTGTGTACAGGCATGTAGATATTCTTTTAAACGATCTCTTTTCTCCTGTAACAGCATGGTTTCCATTGCATCACTGTCCCCACCGGTTAATACAACACAATCCTTTGTATAAGTGCTTAAGTGTTCAATATCAATTGTTTCATGTTCTTCTGTATTCAAATATGTAGATAATTTTAATAAGGACACATATCCTTCATCATTTTTCGCAAGCAGGACAAAATTGAAGACATCGTCATCGTATAAGGCATCTACTTCCAGCCCAAAGATTGGTTTTATGCCCTCTTTTTGGCAGGCATGATAAAATGACATTGCGCCATGCATAACGCCTTTATCACAAAGCGCCACTGCATCATAGCCATGTTTTTTTGTATTTTTTATAATTTTATCAATGGTCAGTGTACTGTTTAATAATGTATAACAGCTTCTGACATGTAAATGTACGCTCAATGTCTTCACCTCACTCTTATTGTAACATAATTCGCAAGATTATGTATACTTTACGCTTCTTTTTTGATATATTCTAAAAAAGCAGGGATATCTTCTATGATCACATCTGCGCCGGCTTCTTCAAATTCTGTTTTGTTTCCATAGCCATATAATACCGCAATACAAGGTAATCCATTTTCTTTTGCGCCAAGGATATCATGTTTACGATCACCAACCATGATAGCATCTTCTTTTTGAATGCCATGTTTTTTTAAGGCATAGGCAATGACATCACCTTTTTTACTGCGTGTACTATCCATACTTGCGCCACAAATATCTTCAAAATATTCTCCTAATTGAAAGTGTTCCATAATCTGTTTGGCAAATACTTCTGGTTTACTGGTTGCGACATAGCATTTCTTTCCCTGATTCTTTAATGTTTGTAGAAGTTTTGTGATGCCTTCATATACTTCATTTTCAAACAAACCGGTAACTGAAAAGTATTCACGATAATATGTGATTGCTTTCTCTGCATCTTCTTTACTCATATGGTAATACTCCATAAAGCTGTCTAACAAAGGCGGTCCGATAAAGATACACAGATCATCTAGATGAGATACATGAATATCAAATTTGGATAAGGCATACGCAACTGATTTTGTGATTCCTTGTTTTGGATCTGTCAGGGTACCGTCCAGATCAAATAAATATACTGATTTCATAAGTTTTTCCTTTCTTCTGATATAAGAAAAGGGCAAAAATCTGCCCTTTTATGCTTCGTTGATACGATCAAGAATTTCTTGAATGATCGTTTGAATTTCTTCATCATCAAGATTTTTTACACCACATGCGAACCGGTGTCCACCGCCATGATGCTTCATTGCGATATCGTTGATGGTTGTATTTCTTGAACGAAGACTTCCGTTGTATCGTTTGATTCCCTGTTCATCAATTTCTTTTTCCACGAATAGTGCCCATGCTTTAAAATCATAAACTCCACCGAATACAAACACTTTTTCTTTTGCTTCATTAAAGGATAAGCCAAAGCGTTCATAGTCTTCTTTGTGAACGATGATATATGCTAACTGGCCGCCTGCCACCTGGCAGTTGGAACGCAAGAAATTTTCATAATGAAACTGTTGTAACGATGTAGAGAAGTTTTCTTCATTAGAACGCTGTACATCCACCCCACAGGATAACAGATATGCGCCTGTGGAAAGGGTTTGAGGTGTAGTGGAAGGAATAGAATAACGTAATGTATCCGCAATCAAACCACTATATAAATATTGTGCAGCAGTTTTTGATAACGTCATGCCTTCTTTCAAAAACATGGTTGCCAAGATTTCACAAGTAGCCCCTGCCATATCTTCAATATATTCTTCATCCGCAAATTTTTCTACGAAAATATGGTGATCGACTTTTAAGCGATATGCAGCAGTCTTCCATCTTCCATCATCAATTCTACTGCCATTGGCAGTATCTAATATGATTGCTAATGATTGCTTCACAATTTCATCATCTACAATATCACTTTCAGGAAAATTTGAAACTTTACTGCCATCATCATTTCCTAAAGCATATACCTTTTTTTCAGGATATGTATCATTGATCCATTGTTTTAGTCCATATTGTGAACCAAGTGCATCTGCATCAGGTGAAACATGACGGTATATGGTAATGATATCATAGTCTTTGATTAGTTCTAATATTCGATTCATTATGCATTCATTAAACGGTAAGTATCACGAGCAATCATCAGTTCTTCATTTGTAGGGATCAACCATACCTGAATGTTACTGTCTTCTGTTGAAAGCAGAACTTCTTTGCCTCTGGATGTTGCGTTTAATTCCTGATTTAATTTTACACCAAATGCTTTTTCTAAACGAGCACAGATCAGTTTACGCATATTTGTGTCGTTTTCACCAATACCACCTGTGAATACGATTGCATCTGCGCCACCTAATTGTGCATAGTATCCACCAACTACATTGATTACACGGTTTACATAAACTTCTGTTGTTAAGATTGCGGCAGGATTTCCTGCTTTACAAGCATCTTCGATATCACGTGCATCTGAACTAATGCCGCTTACACCTAACATACCTGATTTTTTATTCATGACATCATCCATTTCATCTGGTGTCATTCCTGTTTTCTTCATCAAATACGTAACGATTGCTGGGTCGATATCTCCACATCTTGTACCCATCATAACGCCTGCAAGTGGTGTGAATCCCATAGAAGTATTCACAGATTTACCACCATCAACCGCTGTGATGCTTGCGCCATTTCCTAAGTGACAGGTAATGATTTTTGTATCTTCAATGTTTTTATTCATCAATTCAGCACAACGCAAGGATACATATTTGTGACTAGTACCGTGGAAGCCATAACGACGTACTTTATAGTTTTCGTAATATTCCATTGGTAATGGATAGATATAGCTTTCTTTTGGCATTGTCTGATGGAAAGCTGTGTCAAATACAAATACATGTTTGCAATTTGGCAGATTTTCCTTAAATGCGTTATATCCAATTAGTCCTGCTGGATTGTGTAAAGGCGCTAAGTCATTTAATGAAGTAAACTGTTCTACTACTTCATCTGTAACAGGTACTGATTCTTTGAAGATTTCACCACCGTGTACTGCACGATGACCAGCACCAACGATTTCATCTAAGCTTTCTACGATTTTGTATTCTACAAGTGCTTCCAGTAATAACGCAACTGCTTTTGTGTGATCTGGGATTGGTAATGTTTTCTTGATCTTTTCACCATTTACCTTGATGGTAAACATTGCGTCCTCAAAACCGATTTTTTCTACGATTCCACTTGTCAAGACTTCTTCGCTTGGCATTTCAAATAACTGAAATTTTAATGATGAACTTCCTGCGTTCACTGAAATAATTTTTGCCATAATTTCCTCCTGATTTATTCGATTCTTTCCAATTCTTCTATCAATGATAGAACGTTATCGTTTCCGACCGTTTTTATTTTATCATAAATTTGACGTCTTGTTTCATAATTCTTCACAAGATGCAGTTTTTTTTCGTAATCCAATAGGATTTTTTCGCTTCGCTTCACATGATCGCTCACTGCTGCTCTGGATATATGTAGTGTTTCACTGATTTCAGAAAGTGAAAAATCCTCTTTGAAATACAGCGACATAATCTCTTTGTTTATCCGTTAGTAGATTTTCATAAGCATCCAGTAAAGCATTCATTTCTTCCGTCTGCTCAATCATCCTCTAACAAATCCTCACAGATGCCATACAGATAGGAATCAATATCAAATGGGCGTAAGTCATCTTCTTTTTCACCCAAACCAATGTATTTAACAGGCAAGCCTAATAAATCACGTATCGCAATAACGATACCGCCTTTGGCAGTGCCATCCATCTTTGTTAAAATGATGCCGGTCACATTGGTTGTTTCTAAGAATATCTGTGCCTGTGAGATTCCATTTTGACCTGTTGTCGCATCTAATACCAGCCACACTTCATGTGGTGCCCCTGGAATTTCACGTTCACAAACACGACGCATTTTTTCCAGTTCCTTCATCAGATTGGCTTTGTTCTGTAAACGACCAGCTGTATCGCCAATCAATACATCCATCTGGTGTTCCTTGGCATAGCGACAGGCATCTACTAAGGTTGCACTAGGATCGCCACCTTCTCTGCCTTTGATACATGGAACATTTAATTTATCTGCCCATTTGGCTAATTGATCGATGGCACCGGCACGGAAAGTATCCGCAGCAGCCAGCACAACGCTTTTGCCTTCTTCCTGAAACTGTTTGGTTAGTTTTGCGGTCGTCGTCGTCTTTCCACTGCCATTGACACCAACCATTAAAATCACGGTAGGACCATCACTATTTTCATGAAATGGTTCATCTTCTTTTTCACAATACATATCATGCATGACTTCAATCAGACATTCGCTGATTTCATGGAAGCTTTTCAATTTTTGATCCATGGCACGATTTTCTACTTCATCCACGATTTTTTGAGCGGTCTTGATTCCGATATCCGCTTCCAAAAGCACGATCATCAATTCTTCCAGAAATTCTTCATCTACACCGCTGAAGCCTAATGCCAACCGGCGTATCCTTTCAGAAAAGGATTTTTTGGTTTTATCCAGTCCACTTAAATAACGGTCCTGGTCTTTTTCCTGTTTACCGGAAAATGTTTTTTTCAATTTTGAGAATATACCCATTATGCTTCCACCTCTTCTTTCTTGTCCACCATATTGATGGCATCCTGTAATTTTACCTTTAACAGCTGAGAAACACCGTTTTGCTGCATGGTTACCCCATATAAAGCATCACATTGCGCCATGGTTCCCGGACGATGGGTCACAACGATAAACTGGCTTTCCCCACGAAACTGGGTAATATATTTTGCGAATCGTTCTACATTTGCCTGATCAAGAGCTGCCTCGACCTCATCAAAGATACAAAGCGGCATTGTTCTAGCTTTTAAAATAGAGAACAATACACATATCGCAATTAATGATTTTTCACCACCGGAGAATAAACGGATATTCTGCACTGTCTTTCCTGGCGGACGTACTTCAATATCAATTCCGGTATTTAAGATATCACTTGGATCTACCAAAAACAATCTTGCACTTCCCCCGCCAAACAATGCACGGAATACATCATTTAATTCGTTATTGATCTTATCAAACATCTCTTTAAATTGATGAATCATAATTTCATCCATCTCATCAATGGCAACCATGATTTTATCTTTTGCTGCTATCAAATCGGCTTTTTGTTTTGTCAGGAATTCATAACGTTCATTGATTTCTTTATATTGCTGTGGCGCATCTAGATTGACATTTCCAAGGGATGCGATTTCCTGACGCAACTCTTTTACACGAATACGTGCTTCTTGCATATCGGTATCCATCTTTTGAGATTGCGCATATTCAAAAGTCATTTCATATGTTGCGCTTAAGCGTTCCATACTGGTTTCTAAACGTGTTTCTGCTTTTGCCTGGGATACTTCAATATCACGCATATCATTTTGGATGACATTTAATTCCCTGCGCAGTGCTCTTACCTGTTGTTCCTTGCGTTCAACCTCATTGCCGACTTTCATACGGCGTTCCCGCTTGCTTTTGATTGAAGAACTGACTTCATCGATCATACTGTGTGCTTTGCTTAAACGAACAATCAAATCATCTTCCATCAATTCAGAATCAACACCTTTATCTTCATCTGGCGCAACACTTTCATATTCTTCTTTTAAATGCTCCAGTTTTGACCATTTGGCTTTTACAATTGGATCAAGTTTTGCCAAAGATATCTGTATCTGGACACTTTGTGCATTGATTTGATCCTTTTTGGATTGTAACGCTGATAATTGTACTTTTAACTGATCTGTTTTTAGACGCTGTCCTTCCAGACTTTGCATCACACTGTTTAATTCTTTCTGGATCGTCAGTGGTGTTGCATTGTTTTTCTGTTTACCACCTGTCATACTACCGCCTCGATTGACGATATCCCCTTCCAGGGTAACGATTTTATATCCATATTTCAGCATCTTTGCGATTTCATTGGCATTGACAAGGTTATCGACGATGATCACATTGCCAAACAAAGAATCACGCAAATCATTAAAACGTTCTTCATTCTCCACAAATTCACTTGCGACACCCAAAAAGCCTTTCAGATTCTGGGCTAACATATAATGTTCTTTCATCATACGACGAGGGCGCATGACTGATAATGGCAGAAAAGTAGCACGTCCACTTTGATTCTTTTTCAAAAAGGATATCGCATGGCGAGCACTTGCCTCATCCTTTGTGACAATATGATACATTGCACCTGCCAAAGCATTTGATATTGCGGTTTCATAATTCGTCTGTGGTTTAAATATCTGGGATACCACGCCTTCAATTCCCTGTAATGTATTTCTGGCTTCCAGAATAGAACGTACCGCCTGTTGATGATTAAATGGCTGACGTGCCAGATTTTCTAATACATCTTTACGATTTTCCAAACGATTTAAAATCGCAGAAGCCTGTTGATTTTCACTTAAGCTGAAGCTGATATCACTTTCTACTTTTGAAAGCTCTTCTTTCTTTAACGCAAAATCCGTTTCCAGATCCTGTAAACGTTTCCGACGGTCTTCATATTCAAAGCTTGCTTCTTCCACCATGGCTTTTAATTCTCTGGCTTTTTCTGCGTTGCTTGCGGATTCTAAAGCATATTTACGCTTTTCATCCATCTCAATTTTTCGTGTTTCTAACAGCCGTACCTCTTCATTTGCTTTTGTAAAGCGTTCTTGCAGCTTATTGACTTCACGATCCAGCTGATACATCTCATTACGTAGTTCATTAATTTTATTGTCTTCTACCTGAATCGTAGTTTCATGCATTGCTTTTTGTGTATCCATATCAAATGCCTTTTTCTTCAGCTCATCGATATCTTCACTCAGCTTTTCAATCTCATCTACCAGAACACTGACTTCAATAACTTCCAGTTCTTTTTTCTTTTCGATGTATTGTTCGGCTTTTTTAGCCTGACGTTTTAAAGGATTTACCTGGCGTTCTAATTCCACAATAATATCCTCTAAACGCATCAGATTTTCCTGTGTACGATTCAGTTTTGATAAAGATTCATTCTTTCGTTTTTTATATTTTGCAACACCTGCCGCTTCTTCAAACAGCGCACGGCGTTCTTCTGGTTTTGCATCCGCAAAAGCTGAAATATTTCCCTGTGATATGATCGATAATGAATCACGTCCAAGTCCGGTATCCATAACCAGGTTGACGATATCTTTCAAACGACAAGGTGCCTTATTGATAAAATATTCCCCTTCTCCACTTTGACGATGCAGCTTTCTAGTAACTTCTACTTCTTCAAAATCGACATTCAATATATGTTTTGAGTTATCAAAGACAAGTGTGACTTCTGCCATATTGACCGCTTTACGCTGGGTGGAGCCACTAAAGATTACATCGCTCATACTGCTTCCACGAAGTGATTTTACACTTTGCTCCCCTAACACCCAGCGAATGGCATCATTGATATTGCTTTTTCCGCAGCCATTAGGGCCTACGATACCAATCACATCACTGTCAAAATTGATAACGGATTTATCCGCAAAGGACTTAAATCCTTGTAATTCTATCCGTTTTAAAAACATTCGGATCTTCCTTTCATGATCAATTGACCTAGTTTTACATTCCGTTTTATTATATCATAGTTTTTTGTATGAAAGAAGTCTATCGCAAGAAAACTGCCATAAAACAAAAGAAGCCGCATGTTCATGGCTTCTTTTCATCACTATCCTAATAAAGATTTAGCGAAACGTATGGCATTAGCGATATCTTGTTCGTTTGGATGATGAATTCCTTCTTCATAAGCTTCTAACTGTGCTTTTAAATGAATATCATCCGGTGTCTTCTTTAACATTTCACGATATCGTTCCATTGTTTTTTCGCCAACGCTGCCCTGGCATAAGAAATGTCCGATTACATGAACACCCTGTGCCTGTTCTTCAACCTTCGCCTTTACCATATCATAATATTTTGTGTTTTCTTTTGCACCCAATGTGCCAAACAATGCGACTTTCTTATCCAGCATGTGCTTTAATACTTCTTTACTCTTATCATCGCAAACACCTTTATCAACCCAGTATCCGATCATAAAGAAATCGAAGTTATCCATCATGGATACACGGAATTCATCCACAGAAATTATTTCTGTATCTTCCATTTCGTTCGCAATCGCCTGCGCAAGTTTTTTGGTATTACCTGTAAGTGAAGAATAAATTACCAGAGTTTTCATACGTAACGCTTCCTTTCTATTTCACTGGTACAATTGTAGCCAACCCGCCAAGACTTGTTTCTTTTAATTCAATAGCAAGTTTTTTACCTGTATAGTTCATGGTGTTGACCACCATGTCAAAGCTGACTTTATGATCTCTTAGACCATTTAATCCTTTCGCAAGGATTGCTGCATCCACAGAACGTAAAACACCGACAGCATTTCGTTCGATACATGGGATCATTACATATCCGCCAACTGGATCACATGTTAATCCTAAATGATGCTCAATACCGATTTCCGCAGCATATTCAATCTGTGCACTGTTTAATCCATGAAAATATGCCACCATGGCAGCACCCATACTGACCGCAGCGCCAATCTCTGCCTGACAGCCTCCCTGTGCACCTGATATCGTCGCATTCTCTTTGATCAAATTGCCAAATAATCCAGCAATCTTTAACCCATTGCGCATTGCTTCTTTAGAGTAACCCAGATTACGATGATAATAATAGACAAGGGATGGCATGATGCCACTGCTTCCAAGGGTTGGTGCTGTAACGGTAACATTCCCACTTGCATTTTCCTCACTTGCGGCATAGGCATATGCACTTAACAACAGCTTTTCTTTTTCAATGGCACTCTTACAGCTGTCTGCCTTTGCTTTTAAATCCCCTGCAACACGTGTCAAATGCAGACTACCTGGCAATTCTCCAACCTTGGATAATCCACGATCCACAGTTTCTAACATCGTTGTCATAATTTCATCCATATAATCATCTAATGGATCATATTTATTTACATATTCCCACAACTCCATATGATATTGGTCACAATAATCCAGAATATCTTTTAATGTATGATGTGGATATACATCTTTACCTTCTGTTTTTTCCTGTCCTTCAATGCGAATGGCACCACCGCCAATGGAATAAACGATCCATTCCCCAAGATTTTGATCCTGTGCATCAAGTGCAATCAGCTTCATCGTGTTGGGATGTTTTAAATCATGTCCGGTTTTGAAAAATACAGAACAATTTTTGGGCTTCATGGTTTCAATGATAATGTAATCCGTCAAGTGTCCTTTTCCCGTCAATGACAAAGACCCATAAAGCTCTACTTCAAAATGATCTGCTTGTGGAAATGCTTCTTTAAACAGTTTACTGGCCCTTTGTGGCCCTAATGTATGTGAAGATGAAGGACCTGGTCCTATCCTGTACAGCTCTTTTAATGATTTCATATCTATATACGATCTCCTTGCAATTCTAATAAAAACATCTCAAATCCCAGTTTTTTATCCAGCTGTCCACCCTTCATTTTCTGATCAAGAACAGCTAATTTAGAAAGGATATGAAGCAAATAAGGTGTGGATAGTTTTCTTGCATTCTGCATGGTTATCTGCACACGGTAAGGATGTGCGCCAAGCTTGGAAACAATCATATCTTTTCCAGCTCCCTGATCCATGAGCACTTTTACCTGATACAGAAAGCGAAACTGTCCTGCGAGTAAAGCAGTCAGATAAATGGCGTCTTTATTTAATACACAAAGGTCATACCATAAGCTGAACGCTTTTTTTAAATCACGGTCAACGACTGCATTCACCAGCTGAAACACATCATCCTCTAATGGACGATTGACCAGCTGTTCCACAACGCTGACATCGATTACACCACCAAATAACTCCAGTTTTTCCATTTCTGCTTTGATACTACGAATATCCAAAGGAAGCCGTTGATCCAGTTCTAAAAACGCATTTGGTTCCACAGAAAGATTTCGACGTTTGATTTCTTCCCGTATATAGTTTTGTTTACCTAAAGCATCCAGTCGGTGAAACTGCAATACTTTACAGGTCTTTTGCATCTTTTTTACGATCTTCTTTCTGGCATCCATTTTCTCAAAACTGCCAGTAAATATCAATATCGTAGATTCCATTGGGGCATCCAGATATTTATCCAGCAAAGAGATATCCATGTCCGTATCATTCACAGTAGATAAAAAATTGGCATTTCGGACAAGAATGACTTTTTGTTCAGCAAAGAAAGGAATCGTTGTCGCATCTTCCATAATGGTCTGCATATCACTTTGCAAAGCATCATACGTGATCATATTCAGATCATCCTTCTCAATGTGATGCTGTTTTAAGATACGCGATAATGCGCTTTCTAATTCATATTGTTCTTCACCATATAACACATAATTCATTCTTATCACCTAATTTATTATAACATCATGAACCCAAATACTCCATCATTTCTTTTGTTCATTTTGTGTGTTTTCAAAGATATGGTGGATACAGCCAAACTTGCAATCCGCTGTTTCAAAATATGTAAGAACTCCCTGGAAACGAATCGATATACCACCTTGCTTTTTTGTGATCAAAGGATAGACATGTTCCTTTTTTAAAAGATCCAATACTTCTTTATGCGGATGGCCATAACGATTGTTTCTGCCAGCGGATATCAATGCGAGTTTTGGACGATAATGATGGATAAAAGAGGGTGATGAAGCGGTATTAGAACCATGATGTCCTAATTTTAATACATCAACTTTTAAATCAGCATACTCCTTTAAAATGGCAGCTTCTGCGCCATATCCAGCATCTCCCATAAACAAATATCCAACATCATACATTTCAAAATATGTAATGATACTGTTTTCGTTGGCATTTTTCCCAATATAGTCCTGAATCAGAAAATGAAATGGGACACCTGAAACATCAATATCTTTTTGTTTTTCTGTGATGATTTTATGTATGGGAATCAGTTTTGCCAGCTCTTCTACTCCCCCACTATGATCATAATCCTCATGTGTAACGATGAGTGCATCAATCTTATGTATACCACGTTTTTGCAGGACAGGTAAAATGATGTCTTTAGGTATATCTTTATACAAACTACCCATTGCATCAATCATAATTACCCCCTGATGAAAAGGCAGTGTGATCACTGTACAATCCCCCTGTCCCACATCGATCATATAAATCTCCCCAAAAGGATTTAGATAACAGCCAAACTGTGAAAACAGCAATAATAAAGCAAATCTCACAAATGGATACTTTTTATCTTCACTGATGTATCTTACAAGTGCATAGCCCCATGCCACAAGCCACCAAAGGGCTGGCACATACCAGAAAGTGAAATGAAAAGATGAAAGATATTCCAGACTTCTAACTCCCATAGACAATAAAACGGAAGGAATCGGTAAAGCAATCATCAGGACAGCCAGCAGATACAAGCATGCGGACAGATAACGAAAAATCGAAAACAACAGGATAGATACAACATCGATCTTTTGCATACAAAAAAATTGAATTGGGATCAACACAAGCAATGATACGACCTTTTTCTTTCGTTTTTGTAGCTGAAAAACAGATACCAGATAAAACGCCACAGGTATGAGAAATGATAATTCTAGTGCCATGTATGGGGCAATCATAAGAATCAAAAACATACTACAACCTAGCCGATCTTTCATATCCATATGAGGAAATAAGAAACGAATCAATTGAAAACTGAGGACACGAAGCATTGTAGGGGATAAAACAGTTGCGTAAGCATGTATACCCATACCAAAGAAACAAAGTAATTCCAACGTCTGTTTTTCAAAGAATAACGACAAGAAAGAGCGTATCATCTGCCAAAGGGTTGTGATATGCATTCCACTTGATGTGATAAGATAACTTTCCTCCTCTTGCCGGATACCAAAGAGCATAGAATTTAATAAAGAACGTGTTGTTTCATCTTTTGACTGGATATAGCGATAAAGATCATGTGATAAACCTGTTCCCTCTTTTATGACTTCGTAATCCTTCACATCAAGCGCATATTGGATATTTCTGTTTTTACACCACGCAGGAAAATAAAATTCTGGTGGATTATGTACGCCATCGATCAATTCAAAATTGCCTTGTACTTTTATTACATCCTGAAAAGATACGTCTTTTACATTGTATAAAAGGACTTTTTGATGATCACATTCTCCAATCAAATAAGAGCTTTTGATTTCCTGAATCGTGATGATCTTACTTGTTGGCATTTGCTGAGTATGTGGTTGGATACGAAATATTGCGCCTATCAAAAGGATAAGAAACAATATATGTCCCTTTTGAAAATGGCGAAAATGAAACACGCACGCAACAAACGTTAAAAATATTGAAGCTAGCAGGGATTGGGATATGATCATCCCCCAGATCAGCAATGATAAAAACAACCAGCTTTGTTTCATAGGCAGATCATATTCTGTATTTTCGCATACATGGCATCTCCGATACCTTTTACTTCTTTAATTTCTTCTAAACTTTGAAAAGGTTTTTCCATTCGATAAGCAACAATCCGTTTGGCTATCGCCGGTCCAACGCCCGGTAAACTGTCTAACTCCTCTTCACTTGCGGAATTAATGGAAATAAGTGCTGTTTCTTTTATCTCTGGAATCACTAAGACGCTTTCATCAGGAAGATCCAAGCTTAAGTTTAAGGACGAGGTATCTGCATTATCCAAACAGCCTTGCGCCTTTTTTAAAATATCTTCTACACTTGCATGGGCATCTACCTCATACACACCTGGTGCTTGGATTGCGCCCTTGACTTCAATACTTTTTGTTTTAGATTCATATTGTGACATATCCACAAATTGATATCTGGAACAAAGTAATAATACAAAAAACAAAACGACCATCATTTTCTTCATAAAAAAACACCTCCTATGTATATATATACGTAAAAGGGAGGTGAAAATCCTAAAAAAAATCCGATTTTTTTCGGATTTTTTATTTTAAAGCAATAATTTTTACATCATATGGTTCTTCAACGTTTTCAATGGTAACGATGTCACCGGCTTTATTATCCATCAATGCAGAAGCAAGTGGTGTGATATTACTCAATTTTCCATTTAATGGATCTGATTCGATAGAACCTACAATGGTATATGTTTCCTCTTCATTTGTATCCATATCAAGGATTGTCACAGTAGAACCTAAGGTTACGGTTTTGTTTGCGACAGATGATTTGTCTTCACTGATGATTTCAGCTTTGGCAATCATAGATTCCAATTCACGAATTCTTGCTTCTACACGAGCCTGGTGATCACGGGCTGCATCATAGTCAGCATTTTCACTCAAGTCACCCTGTGCACGTGCTTCCTGTAATTCACGAATAACTTCATCACGTACAACATGAATCAGATTATCCTGTTCTTTGACTAATTCATCATAACCTTCTTGCGTTACTAAAAATTTTTCCTCAGCCATAATTGTTATTTCACTCCTATCGCATGGTATTATACCATGTTTTTCTTAATTATACTACTAATTTTTGTGATCAGAAGATCGATTGCGACCAAGTTATGGCCGCCTTCGGGAATAATGATATCTGCATAGCGTTTGCTTGGTTCCACAAAGCGTTCATGCATCACACGAACCGTAGTACTGTATTGTTCTATCACAGAATCAAGGGTTCTTCCTCGTTTTTTAACATCACGTTTTAATCGCCTGATCAAACGGACATCCGCATCTGTATCAACAAACACTTTAATATCACACAACTCACGAAGTGCTTCATCTTCTAAGATAAACAGACCTTCTAAAACGATGACATCACATGGATAAATCGTTTCTGTAAGAGCACTTCGATTATGCTCCACAAAATCATATGTTGGCTTTTCTATCATTTCTCCATGTAAAAGCGCTTGTATATGTTGAGCCAGCAAGGCATTATCAAAAGCAAAAGGATGATCGTAATTTGTTTTTATTCGTTCTTCCATCGTTTTATCACTTTGATCCTTATAGTAATCATCCTGACGAATAATGGATACCGATGCACTATCCTCAAAGATTTCTTTTAATTGCCTGGAAATGCTTGTTTTCCCAGAGGCACTGCCTCCTGCAATTCCAATCACCATTGTTTTTTTCATACCTGCCTCTTATTTACGAAGATTGTATTTATCAATATTTGCTTCCTGTTCTTCTAATGTTTTAGAATAATACACTTTGCCATCTCCATGAATATCTGCCACAAAGTACAAATAATCACTTTTGGTTGGATGTAATGTAGCAACAATTGCATCTTCCCCTGGATTTTCAATTGGACCAATTGGCAATCCTTCATGGATATATGTATTATAAGGAGAATCAATGTTGGTATTGACTTCACAATCATCCGGACTGGTTAGTTTATCATACATTGCATAACATACCGTTACACTGGAACCTAACGTCATATTCTGATTCAGACGATTATAGAATACCCCGGCAATCATCTTCATATCTTCTGGCTTGCTTGCTTCATACTGCACAATACTTGCCATTGTGATAATATCGTGAAGACTTTTACCGCTTTGCTTGATATCATCTTTATATTTATCATAAATACTCTGGAAATGATTCAGGAATGTTTCTGTGACTTTTTTACCATCCGCATCTTTTGCGAATGTATAGGTCTGTGGAAACAGATACCCTTCCAGTTTTACCCTGACCTGATCATTTAATACATCGTCCTTTAAGAATGTGTAGGTTTTCATTAATTCTTTGATATACGCATCATCATTCCATAAGGCAATCAGATCTTCTGCTTTTAATCCCAGTTTTTTTTCAATCTCTACTGCCATATCCTTTGCCCACATGCCTTCTCGAAAAGTAATCATCACTTCATCACCTTTGGCTTTGTTGGCATCGTTTAATACAGTCAGGATTTCTTTGGTACTCCAGCTTTTATCAAGCATAAAATTACCTGCTTTTACATCCTGCAAACCATTTAGTTTTGCATATAGCTTTGTGATCGTCGTATTGCGAATCAAATCTTTTTCTTTTAGATTTGCGGCAATCACAGACATGCCTTCTCCATTTTTGATTTCAAAAGGAACCTTTTCACTGGTTGTGGTTACAGACTTTAGATTTTGTGTATAAAACAAAAAACCTCCCAAGCCAAGTGCAACAACAATGGCAGCAATCACTGCGATAATCGCTATTTTTTTATTCTTCAGCTGCTTCTTCATCTTCTGCGAATGCTCCTATGACTTCTTCCACCATTGCCCATTCTTCATCAGTTTCGATTGGCAATAAGTTTCCTTCATCATCATAGCGAGAAGCAAATACTTCTCCATCTTCATTGTCTGGGTCTTCAAATACAACGTATTTGTTTCCCTTTTCTTCATCATCAAATGTAAACAAAATCTCCATGCGTTTTTCATTTCCATTTTCGTCTGTTACATATAAACTGCTTGTGTCTAACATTTTCTTTCCTCCTAAAATTCTTAGGGGCTTATCAAGAGCCCCTAATATTTACTATCTAAATAGCTTTGTAAAATCTGTACAGCCGCCATCTGATCAATGACTTTTTTTCGTTTCTTACGAGATACATTGCCTGCAATCAATATTTTTTCTGCCGCAACGGTGGTTAAACGTTCATCCCAAAGCACGACTTCTATACCTAGTGTTTCCAGTTTTTCTTTAAAAGCATAGCTGATTTCACCGCGAATGCCAACATCCCCGTTCATGTGTTTGGGAAGACCAAGAACAGCGGTTGTAATCTGAAATTCTTTGATGTATTTTTTTACCTGCTCAAAAGCAGAATCATAATCATCACTTTCAAAGCGAAGGGTTTCTACCGGGCGCGCAATCATGCCAAGTGCATCACTGACACTGACTCCCAGTGTTTTACTTCCTAGATCCAATCCTAATGTACGCATTATTTATCATCTTCCAGATATGCTCTCACCAGTTCTTCAATGATTTCATATCGTTCCACACTTTGAATAACCGTACGTGCATTGTTATGTGAGCTGATATATGCAGGATCATTGCTGATCAGATAACCGGCAAGCTGATTTACTGAATTATATCCTCTTTCATCCAATGCATCTTTTACTAAGCGTAATACATGCTTGATATTGTCCCTTTTTAAATCATCTGATTTAAAAGACATCGTTTCCGTAACATCTTTCATCGTATTACCTCCTTTGTTCATACCCTTATTTTAGCTTATTTTAACGCAAAATGAAACCCTTATGACAGGATATTTACAATTTCACGCATTGCATCATCAATTTTGGAAGTATCCTTGCCACCAGATTGTGCCATGTCGTTTCTTCCTCCGCCTTTACCATCACAGATAATCGCAGCACTACGTACTAAATCACCACATTTGATGCCGCCTGCAACTGCTTTTTCATCTGCGCCGGCAACAAATACAACTTTATCATTTTGTACACTGCCAAGGAATACGACCACATTTTCTTTTTGTGACTTGATAGAAGATACGATATCTTTCATCGCTTTGGCATCAACACCATCTACACGTTCTACCAATACATTTCGGCCGTTTATTTCTTTACAATGATGGATCATATCATTTGCCTGTAAAGAGAACATTTTCGCCTGTAAAGCAGCAAGTTCTTTTTTCAGCTGAGCATTTTCATCTAACACCTGTACAACTTTTGTTTCAACATTGGCAATGCCTTTCATTTTCAAATCAGAAGCAATTGCATGTAGGGTATCATTTTCTTTTGCGAATTCTTCATATGCGCCATATCCTGTTTTTGCGGTGATACGACGTATTCCTGAGCCGATACTTTCTTCACTGATGATCTTGCATACACCGATTTCCTGCGTATTATTGACATGGCATCCACCACAGAATTCTTTAGATACATCACCCATGGTAACAACGCGTACCACATCTCCATATTTTTCATCAAATAAGGCTGTAGCGCCTGATTTCTTCGCTTCTTCGATTGGCATTTCCACCTTGCTTACGGCGTAGTGACCTGCGATAAACTGATTGACAATATGTTCGATTTCTTTTAACTGTGCATCATTCACTTTTTCAAAATGTGTGAAGTCAAAACGCAAATATTCATCACTGACAAAACTTCCCGCCTGCTGGATGTGATTACCCACTACCTGTTTTAATGCACTCTGTAGTAAATGTGTACATGAGTGGTTATTGGTAATGATATCACGTTTTTGATTATCTACATGCAAGGTAAAAGTATCATTGACATGCATGCTTCCAAATGCGATTTTAATTTTATGCAGGTGCTGTTTATGAGGCGCCTTGATTGTGGTTTCTACCATTGCTTTACAATTATCGTTTTCAATTTCTCCACTATCACCGATCTGTCCACCACTTTCAGCATAGAATACCGTTGTATCAAATACAACATCGCCCTCATCATTGATCTCATCGACTTTGACACCATCTTTGAATAAGCCGATAACTTTTGCTTCTACCACTCTTTGATCATAACCAATAAAGCTGCTTTCTAAAGTGAAATCCATCAAATCTTTAGATTGTGAAGACATAGATTGTGCATCTTCACGCGCATTACGTGCACGTTCTCTTTGTTTTTCCATTTCAGCATCAAAGCCTGCTTCATCAATTGTATAGCCGCTTTCTTCTGCGATTTCTTTGGTTAGTTCTAATGGGAAACCATATGTATCATATAATTTAAATGCTGTTACACCATCAATTAGTTTATCTTGTGCATGTGCTTCCATAACATCTTTCAACAGTTTTTCACCATCAGCCAGTGTCGCATGGAAACGTTCTTCTTCAGCTTTTACCAGTTTTGCGATATAATCTAATTTTTCTTCCAGATATGGATAGTAATCTTTCATGATTTCATAAACCACTGGTACCAAACGATACATAAATGCACCTTCGATTTTTAACTTTTTGCCAAAACGAACAGCACGGCGCAGCACACGGCGTAAAACATAGCCACGGCCTTCATTGGCAAATAATGCGCCATCAGCTAATGCAAATGTGACTGTACGGATATGGTCTGCGATAACACGAAATGCCATCTTATGTTCTGCATCTGCATAACGACACTGTGTATATTTTTCTGTTTCATAAATAATTGGCAGGAATAAATCTGTGTCAAAGTTTGTTTCTCCACCTTGAACAAGTGCAACCAAACGTTCTAATCCCATACCTGTGTCGATGTTTTTCTGTGGCAGTTCTTTATATTCGCTGCGTGGTAATTCTGGTTTACAATCAAATTGTGAGAATACAACATTCCATACTTCAATATAACGATCATTTTCCAATTCTTCAAAGAACAGACGTTCTCCCAATCCTTCAGGATCATACGCTGGTCCACGATCATAGAAGATTTCACTGTCTGGTCCTCCAGGTCCTTCTCCGATTTCCCAGAAGTTATCATCTGTTTTTAAGATATGAGATGGATCCACACCACATACCTGTGTCCAGATACGATATGCATCGTCATCATCTGTGTAAACAGATACATATAATCGCTCTTTATCAAAGCCAATCCATTCAGGGCTTGTTAGAAACTCCCATGCGAAAGGAATTGCTTCTTCTTTGAAGTAATCACCAATAGAAAAATTTCCCAGCATTTCAAAGAATGTATGATGACGTGCGGTCTTTCCTACATTTTCAATATCATTGGTACGAATAGATTTCTGTGCATTGGCAATTCTTGGACTTTCTGGTTTTACAGAGCCATCAAAATATTTCTTTAATGCTGCTACCCCTGCATTGATCCATAAAAGCGTTGGATCATCATGTGGAACAAGGGATGCGCCTGGCTCAATCATATGGCCTTTTGATTTGAAATATTCCAGAAATAACGCTCTAATCTGACTACCTGTCAACTGTTTCATAAAAATTCCTCCTTACAATAAAAAAATCGTTCCATGCATAGGAACGATAAATTGTTTTCTTACCGCGGTACCATCCTAGTTCACTCAAAAAGAGTACACCTTAATTTCTTCATTAACGCCGAAGATCCGCGTATCCACTCCCAAGCAGCCTTCCATAAGTCCTATACAAAAGCTTTCACCAACCGCTTTCTCTCTACCGTATTCTTCCTATGTACTCCTCTTGTTCATCGTGTTTTTATGCGTTTCAATTATAACAAATCCATTCTTTTTTTACAAGGATTTTCTTTCCATCCGCCCTTCCTTTTCTTCCTGTTTCATGGCTTCATCAAAATCCTGCCAGATATCATCCCATTCTCCTACACGATCACTGGTTTTTGCATGCAGATAACTTCGTATGGCAATTTGTGCAATACTGGCAAAAATAGGAGATAAAATGACGCCAATCACCCCAAATAAAGCTTCTCCGATAAAGATGAACACAAAAGATAAAATCGGGCGTACATTCATGGTATGATTAAAAATCAAAGGCTGAATAATATTGCTTTCCAACTGTTGAATACTCCAGACGATGGCAAATGCAAGCCATGGAAATACTGGATAGCTTAAAGCGGCCACAATAGCGATCAAGATAAGACCAAGCGTAGCACCAACATAAGGAAATAAATTTAAAAATGCCAAAATGATTGCGTATAGAAACGCATTGGGAAAATCAAAAAAGTATAAAGTAATGCCGACACTGATCATGATGAAGAATAAATCTAATATCGTTCCTACCAGATACTGATAGACGATATTACTCATCGTATGATAGAAATTAGAATACCGCTGATAATCTGTAAAAAGCTTTTTGGCACTGCGTTTCCAATAATCAAGATCTAAAGATAAAAAGAAAGCTGTGAAAAAGGCGATTCCATAATCTGTAAATGTATTCATGGTTGTTTTTAAAGAGTCAATCACTACCACATAGCCTTCCTGCACATATTTATTTTTAAAATCTTCCATATTCCCATAAACGATATGATATTTTTCAAGAAACTGTTCTACCTTTTCAACCCAGTTTGGTAAAACTTCCATAAAGTCCACCATCTGATGATACAACAAAGGAATCAAACAGATAACAAATAAAATGAGTGATACAATGATAAAAGTATAAACAATAAAAACAGCGATTTTAGCTGAAACATATTTTTCTAATTTATCAATAAAGGGCTGTAGAAACAAAGCAATCAAAACACCGCCAAATACAGGCATCATGCTTTGAAAGATAGATGTCATCCATGGGTAAAGTGCTAACTGTTTCAATAACAGAACCAATAAAAGTGCAGATAAAAAGAAAGGTATTAATTTTTTTGCGTATGTCAGGATTTGAGTAAAGGCATGTTTCATAAAAGAAAAACCCCGAATGGGGTTAATCCATATCCATACATTCGCAAATCGTGTCACCTGCATGGTGCAGCTTTTTCATCATTTTACGCTTTGCTTTTTTTGACTTATGACAGATTTCTTCTAATTCATCTTCCTCATTGTAGCCAATATAAATTCCAACAAGCATACTTAAAGCTGCAGTTACGATATATTTATTCATGTTATCACTCCTGACAATCTTATTATGGAGTGTAATTTACAAACTATCCGAAAACAGATAAGATTCTTTGCGTCAGTGTACTTTTTCTAACGTGTCTGTCCGCTACTTGAATTGCATGTTGAAACAATTCCATATCGCCTAGTAAAACTAGACTTTTTTTCGCACGAGTGACAGCGGTATAAAGCAATCGCTTCTGAAGCATATAGCGATAATCTTTTACAATCGGCAAAATCACGATTGGATATTCACTACCCTGACTTTTATGAATGGATATACAATAGGCATGTGAAATATTATAAAGATTTTCTCCGCTATATTCTACGATATGATCATCAAACTCTACCATTAACTTGTTTTTATTTTGAACATCCTCGCTTGCGTAAATGATTTCTCTTAATATTCCAATATCTCCATTGCTTACCTGATCATCCGGCTGATTTTTCAACTGTAAGATTTTATCTTCTTCTCGAAATATTCGATAACCTACCTTTAATTCACGTTTAAACTCATCTGGTGGATTCATCATTTGTTGTAAAGCATTATTTAAAGCATCAATACCAGCTACACCCTGATACATTGGAACGAGCACTTGAATATCCTTTGTATCATAGCCTTTGCTTAGTGCATTGCTAACTACCTGATTTACAAGATTACGGACTTCAAAATTCTGACAAGGAAAAAATGCAATATCCTGCATTTGATCAAAATCAGGTGTTTCATTTTCCTTGATCATATGCGCAAGAGCGACTACATCGCTGCCTTCCTGTTGACGAAATATTTTTTCTAATCTTGTTAATGGAAAACAATTGCTTTTAATCAAATCCTTTAACACACAACCAGGTCCAACACTTGCTAACTGATCCTCATCCCCGATAAGTAATATTTTCTTTATATCCCGACATGCCAATAATAAATTGTAAAACAGCCATTGATCAACCATGGAAAATTCATCAATAATCAATACATCTGCCTGAATTGGTTCTGTTTCATTTACTAGAAATGTATTGCTTTCTAAATCCCATTTTAATAATGAATGAATTGTGACAGCTCTTCCATCACTTAACTGCGCTAGACGTTTTGCGGCACGGCCGGTAGGTGCGCATAATGATATGATTTGATCTGGATAATACTGCTGATACAAGGATAAAATTCCTTGCACAATGGTTGTTTTACCGGTTCCGGGTCCGCCTGTAATGATAGAAAAAGGCTCTTTAAAGAAGCTTGATATCGCTTGTTTCTGTTTTTCTTCATAAGAAATATGTAACTTGTTTTCAAGTATTGTGATATCATTCTGCAGATGCGTGATATCTACCTGTTCCATTTCTTCATATGGGAAATTTCCAAGAAATACAGCAATGCCTTTTTCAGCATCATATTGGGTATTATGATAAATACGTTCATCCTCCATCATTAATAAACGATCTGCAAACAATTCTTGAAGATATGGCTCTAAATCAATCTGTTCCATGCCATAGCGCTTTTTCAATTCTCTGGAAATTTGAGATGCACTCACATAAGT
>ENA-OWPJ01000703-OWPJ01000703.1-human-gut-metagenome-genome-assembly--contig:-NODE-703-length-24318-cov-7.10394_pt1 | contig 24318 bp, 31 predicted proteins | sample MGYA00248264_ERZ651846 | MGnify/ENA primary metagenome ERZ651846 (study PRJEB26924, sample SAMEA4378271) | human gut metagenome | biome: human gut; feature: human-associated habitat; material: faeces...
GAGAGTATGAAACTTTTTCTGTAAAATAATGTTTATAAGGTTCTTCTATGATACAATAAATATCATTAGGAGGGCCTTTTATTATGGCAAGACAAAAGAAACCTGTACATCGTGTACAAATGACAGAAGGAAAACGAAACATCATCCATCAGCTCCTGGAAGAGTACGATATCCAGTCTGCAGAAGACATTCAGGATGCGCTCAAGGATCTTTTAGGCGGCACCATTAAGGAAATGATGGAAGCTGAAATGGATGATCATCTTGGTTACGAAAAATCCGAACGCTCAGATAATGATGATTATCGCAATGGTTATAAGCGGAAACAGGTCAACAGCCGGTATGGCTCGATGGAAATCGAAGTGCCACAGGATCGCAAATCAACGTTTGAACCACAGGTTGTGAAAAAACGTCAGAAAGATATTTCCGATATTGATCAGAAGATCATTTCCATGTATGCCAAAGGAATGACTACCCGGCAGATTTCCGAAACCATCGAAGATATTTATGGCTTTGAAACTTCTGAAAGCTTTATTTCTGATGTGACTGATAAGATCCTGCCACAGATCGAAGACTGGCAGAACCGGCCACTGGACGAGGTCTATCCCATTCTCTACATTGATGCAATCCATTATTCTGTAAGGGATAATGGCGTGATCCGAAAGCTTGCTGCTTACGTGATTCTGGGAATCAACACGGAAGGAAAAAAAGAAGTTTTAACCATCAGTGTTGGCGATAACGAAAGCGCAAAATACTGGCTTTCCGTTATGAATGAACTGAAAAATCGTGGTGTCAAAGATGTATTAATCATCTGTGCCGATGGTTTAACCGGAATCAAAGAAGCGATCGCAGCAGCTTTTCCAAAGACGGAATACCAGCGCTGTATTGTACACCAGGTAAGAAACACATTGAAATATGTCCCGGATAAAGACAGAAAAGCCTTCGCTACGGATCTGAAAACCATTTATCAGGCCACAGATGAAAAGAAAGCTCTGGCAGCCTTAGAGCGTGTAACAGAAAAATGGACACCGAAATATCCGAATTCCATGAAGCGCTGGAAGGATAACTGGGACGCAATCTCGCCGATCTTTAAATTTTCAACGACGGTCAGAACGGTGATTTATACTACAAATGCTATTGAATCCCTGAATTCTACCTACCGGAAACTGAATCGCCAGAGAAGCGTATTTCCAAGCGATACAGCTCTATTAAAGGCACTGTATCTTGCCACATTTGAAGCTACGAAGAAATGGACCAGTACGATCCGCAACTGGGCACAGGTGTATGGTGAACTGAGTATTATGTACGAAGGACGCCTCCCAGAGTAATGAATAAACAGGCGAATAAGACGGGCGGAAAACCGCCTGCTCTTGACATGCCATTCAACAACTGTTATATATAAAACAAGGGTGAGAAGCCTGATTTTCAGGCTTGCCACCCTTGCATATCATAGAAGAATCTTATTTACAGACTTTTTCTCACAGTCTCCATTTTGAGTACAAAAGTGAATGTGCAATTCTATTTTGAAATCATATCTTTAATATCTTGCACAGCTTCCGCAACTTCATCCATATTTTCACAGTGACTAAATTTGTCTACAATCAAATTTAAAATTATTTTAAGGGATTCATCACCTAATGGAGAGATTACTTGAGTAGGGGATAAAGTTTCTGTTTGTTTCAGGTTTTCTTGGTAATCTGTTATTTTTTTCTTGCAATCATCAGCAAAACTTGATGGATAAGTACCTTTCCATAATTCATAGTTTTCTTCAGATATTTTACCCATTTCTTTTTCTTGCTGTTTAGAATACCAAATTTTTAGCATATTGTCTAAATGTGTATCATCAAATTCGAGTACATAATGCCCAAATTCAGTCTTTCGAATAGCTGCACCATATTCACTTTCTAATTCAAATAGAATTTGATATATATCGTTATAATTATCCATTTTATGATCGGTAAAAAAATATAAAGGAAAGCCCAAAGCATCAGAAAAAACCTTTAATTGGTTTTCACGTGGAGTTCGAACATCTGATTCATATTGTCTGACTCGATCGTAAGACAAATTTACTAAATGAGATAATTCTTTTTGAGTTAGTTCTTTTAATGTACGGGCTAATTTTATTTTTTTTCCAACTTTCATGAGCGTAAATCTCCTTATAAAAAATGAAAAATAGGGTTGACGAGAACAAATAAGTTCGCTAAAATATAAAAAGTAAATATATTGTTCGCAAAACATAAAAAAGCGAACAATATATAAGATGTATATAATAGAAAACAAAATATTATATACATAAATGATAACATGGATATGTTTAAAAAGAAAGGAAAAGCAGAATGATGACAAAAGAAAGAAACTACGTGACAGCGAACGAACTAGCCGAGACGCTTGGAGTATCCACAGGACAAGCCTACAAAATCATTAGGCGTCTCAACAATGAACTCGATAAAAAAGGTTTTATTACCGTATCAGGTAAATGTCCGCGGCGCTATCTGGAAGAGAAATGGTATGGATATGGTAAATAAAGGAGAGATTAAACATGGCATCAAGCGCTAAAAGAGACCCCAAAACAGGAAATTGGATGATACAGTACCGATTTACGGATTGGAGAGGGATTCGTAAAAAATCAACAAAGCGCGGCTTTGGCACCAAAAGAGAAGCTGAGGAATGGTTACAGAAGTTTTTGAGTACACAACAAAGCGATATTAACATGCTGTTTGGTGATTTTATTGAGATATATTACAAAGACATGAGCAATCGGTTAAGAGATCATACTATGCAAACTAAACGGTATATCATAGATATTAAGATTTTGCCCTATTTTTCATCGAAAAAAATCAATGAAATAACACCAGTTGATGTGAGAAAGTGGCAGAATGAATTGTTAAAGCAAAACTATAAACCTACATACATAAAAACTATAAACAATCAATTATCTGCGATTTTTAATTACGCGGAAAAATATTATAATTTACCAAACAATCCGGCGCGTAAGGCAGGAAGCATCGGAAAAAGTCATGCAGAAGAGATGCAATTTTGGACACAAGAGGAGTTTACTAAATTTGAAAATGCATTGATTGACAAGAGACAGTCTTATCTGGCTTTTAAGATGTTGTATTGGACGGGGATGCGTTTGGGAGAATTGCTTGCATTAACAATAGGGGATATTGATTTTGAAAGAAATATGATTAATATCACAAAATCTTATCAGCGTATCAGAAAAAAGGACATCATTACAGCCCCCAAAACTCCAAATAGTAAAAGGACGATATCTGTTCCAGAGTTTTTAATAGCAGATTTAGAAGACTATATAAGTAGTATGTATAAGCCCCAAAAAGAAGATAGAGTTTTTGAGATTACTAAATATTTTTTGGAGCACGAGATGCAAAGAGGAATTAAAAAAAGCGGTGTAAAACGAATCAGAATCCATGATTTGAGACATAGTCATGCATCACATTTAATACATATAGGAGTTCCGATTTTGGAAGTGTCAAGACGTTTAGGACACCAATCACCCAACATAACCTTAGGAGTCTATGGACATTTGTATCCAGACAGGCAAAAAAAATTGGCAGATCAATTACAAAAAGAGTATATGGAGAATTTATAATGAGTGGATTAGATCACAACAGGAAGCGGAATCAAACGATTTGTTTCCGTGCAACGCCAGAAGAACGAAAAGAAATAGAAGCACGCATCAAAGTAAGTGGGATGCGAAAAGGCGAATATTGCAGACAGTCTCTTTTGCATCAAAAAATAGAAATAAATGCAGGGAAGTATCAAAGCGATCGTTTAAGCGTCGAAATTAGGCGTTTACGTGAACAAATAGAGCAAGCGACAGAGGAAGAATTAAAGCCTCTTTTGCAAGAAATTAGAGCCTTATTAGGGCAACTTATTATGATACTTGATGACAATTATGAACTAAAAAGATAAGCCCTTGTATTTGCAGATACAAGAGCCATCCCTATGGATAAAATCCAAATTGTCAATATTATCTTATCATATAGGGGTGGCATTGGCAACAGGAGGAAAAACCAATGGACACGAAAGTGAAGATAATCAGTATGGATGAGATTCAAGCAGAGGAGATTAAATGGCTCTGGAAGCCTTATATACCGTTTGGTAAATTGACAATTATACAAGGAGACCCTGGAGAGGGGAAAACTACATTTGTTTTGCGTTTGGCAGCACAATTGTCTCAAGGTAAAGGATTTGATGAGAGTATGGAGATAACAGAGCCGATGAATGTGATTTATCAAACAGCCGAGGATGGATTGGCGGATACAGTCAAGCCGAGATTGCTTAGTGCAAATGCAGAGTGCTCTCGAATCAAGGTTATTGACGATACAGAGAAAAGTTTATATATGGATGATGAACGGTTAGAGATTGCGATCAGAGAGCAAAATGCAAAGCTATTGATTTTAGATCCTCTGCAAGCGTATTTGGGAGATCGAGTGGATATGAACCGAGCAAACGAAGCGCGAGAAATGACAAAAAAGCTAAGTGCTATGGCAGAGCGGACTGGTTGTGCAGTAATTTTAGTGGGACATATGAACAAAGGGAGTGGAGCAAAAGCGGCATATCGCGGAATTGGTTCAATTGATTTTTTTGCCATTGCAAGGAGTGTTCTTTTGGTCGGCAGAGTGCCCAATGACAGTAGTATCCGCGCCATTGTACAAATCAAAAATAATCTTGAAAAAGAAGGAGAAACGATGGCTTTTAGACTCAGTGACAGTGGATTTCAATGGCTTGGAGAATCGGATATTTCAGCAGATGAACTTTTATCCGGCTGTTCTAGTACGGATAAACATAAGACAGCCGTAGATTTTTTACAAAATGTTTTAAGTGATGGTAAGGAAGTACCTGCGTCATCTATTTTTGCACAGGCGAGAGCATTGGGAGTCTCCAAGAGAACAATGGAAAATGTAAAACAGGAATTGGGAGTTAAATCCATAAAATCGGGTAGTTTGTGGATGTGGAAAATGCCTTAAAAAAGAAGAACGCAACACCGCAAAGGTTGGGGGATAAACACCGCAAAATAAAAAATATCTCCCCCAAGGTATGCGGTGTTACGTTGTTGGTTTTGGGATAGAAAATAGAAAATCTATTTCTTTTTTTCGCGCTTAAATTCAAAAAAATTGAACACGAAAAAGAGGATAGAGTAGTCAATTTTGTGCGCTGGCGAAAGGGAGAAGATACTTAAAATTTAGTATTAGCAAGCAGGGGATAAATGCTCCCACTAACGTTGGAGTATTTATCCGCTTGTTAGCCGTTTACACTGGGGCAAGCCCCCTAAGACCCCCATTTGTTTTTCCAGACACATCACTTATTTTCCCAAACAATAACACCAATTTTTTGTAGCGCTTGAAAAAGAAAGGAGCGGCGTATGAGTGAAAAAAGCAGATACCGAACACGGACATTTAAAGTATATTTATTTAATGAGGAACTACAGTTACTAAACGACAAAGCAACTGCCTTAAACATGACAAAATCTGCCTATATAAGAGATTTAATTTTGTTCGGACAAACAAGGCAAGCAGAGGACAAAAATTATGAAAAAGTGATTTACGAATTAAATAAAATTGGTTCTAATATCAATCAACTTGCGTACATCGCAAATTCGGAATTTAGTACAAATGGAATCGAGATATTATCCTTGATATCCAATTACCAAGAGCTTTTAGAGCAGTTTGATGAATTAACTGCGATTGTAAAAGGATGTGAGGGATAAATGGCAATCACGCATATTCATCCTATTACAGGAACTATTGCAGATACCATTCAATATGCAATGAATGATAAGGTGGAGTCTGTGAAAAATATTGAGGAATGGAAAGCGGTATATGAGAGCAGACAACATTTTGTTCCCTATACTCTTGATAAGCGAACGGGAGAAGTGACATATCATACTTTAAATTCTTCGATCAATTGTGCATATCCATCGGATATTGTCCATTCCATGAGAACCACGATCGAAAATGGTCGGGGAAGATATCGGAGAGAAGCACCAAGAACGAAAAATGGGGAAGAAATTATTTTGTATCACATGTGGCAAAATTTTGGAGAGCCATTATCTCCCGTAGTTGCAAATGAAATCGGAAGGAAACTGGCAGAAGAAGTTTTTCCAGACTTTCCTGTGGTTATTTCTACGCATACAAATACTGCATATACACACAACCATTTTGTTGTTTGTGCGTGGAATATTCATGGAAAGAAATGGAATGACTGTCACCGAACCAAACGGCTCATCCGCAGTGTTTCCGATCGTCTGTGTAAGGAATATGGTTTACAGGTCTTAGAGCATACAAAGGATATGCAGTTGGTCAAATATCAGGATTCAAATGGGAAAACACGGTATTATGAGCCTACTGATCGAAAGAATGTGTTGCTCCAAAATAGAACGCAGAAAGCAACCTGTATGGATGATGTGGGAAGCTACCGGCACACAGAATCATATCAACAGTGGAAAGCTGAGAAATTATCAAATCAGGAGATCGTAAGACGTGATATTGATCGATTACTGCCAGATGCCTGTTCGTATGAGCATTTATTGATGTTACTCCGTGAATATGGATATACCATTCGAGACAAAAAGAAAAATGGTGACTGGTTGAGTCATATTTCTTTTTCTCCGCCAGAAGCAGGGAAAGGAGTACGGGACTCCTCTTTGTCGGAGGATGGACGATATACACGGGAGCAGTTGACATACTTCATTGAAAACAGAGAAAAAGAACGAAAACAGACTCAGCTTCTTCTGGAGGAAGTGAAAGCGGAATTATCGCATGAGGAAAGAGAAAAAAATCCATATTCGACATCTTATCAATATGGAAAAATTGACATTCAATCACTACATCCCAAGTGGAGAAAAACCAGTTCTTCGGAACAGCAGATACTATTTGTGAAACGTTCCGAAGCAGAACAGGATCTTGTTTATGATCTCAAACAAAAAGATCAATCGAATTTAAAATATGAAGAATGTCTGAAGAAGGAAATACAGGATGGATTAGACAGTCTGCATTTTCTGGAAACAACAGGATATGCCACATTACAGGAAGTACGGGTTGCATCTCGAAAGGTGTGGGCAGATTTTTACAATACGAAAGAGGCGATGGAGCATATTGATACGTTGATAAAGAAATTAGGCATTATTCAGACACTTTCTTTGGAATGTGAAAAAACAGAAAAGAGAATCTTATCACACGCAAAAGATACCGTTTACATGCAGACAAAGTATGAGCAGGATTGCGAGTTGCTTGAAAAGTACAAAAAGTTAATCCAGAAATATAAAGTCGAAAATCCAGAAAAAATGCAGGAATATAAACAAAAATTGGAATTCTGTCAAAAGAAGAAACAAAAATTACAATTGGCAATAGACGTTCTGGAACACGAACAGCGGAATTTTGAAAAGTGCATAAAAACCTTAGAGCGGATTCAGGATATGACCGGAAGGGGGATGGAAGCAGAACAGAATCAGAGAGAGAATAAGACGAAAATAGAGACTATGATTGAGGAAAAACGGGAGAAAGAAAGAGCGCCAAATAAAAAGCAAAAAGTGAGTGAAAGATAATAGATATAAAAATGGGATATTATCCTCACAAGTGAGGACAATATCCCAAATTCTTTATGCTTGTCTTCCACCAGATATCAGCTTCCATATGACAGGGCAGTATTTAGACAGAATATTTCCTGTATAACGGCAAAATACAGTTACAATTACAGGAATCATTAAAAATATAAAACCACCAATATACATGCTGTTTCCAAAGGCAAGATTTCCTACTTTATTCAGGAACAACGCCATAATTTGGTGTACGGCATAAATAAGAAACGTGTTTTTCATCCATGTTCGGGCTTCCGGTAAAGGGAGCATACAAATCAAGTACCAGAGAAACGCAGCACCACATATTTTGTAAATATAGATCCAACCTGTTTGAACGTGTACAAAAGCAAATATAAAGCTAATACATGAACCCATGAGAAAAATCAGAGCGGGAATGTATGGCTTTTTAGGGGACACAGCTTCTTTCCAATGAATTCCAAGGTAACTTCCAATAAGATAATAGATACTCCATGAAAACACATCGTTTACATTGATCGGAAGATAAGGCGTTAACATTGCTGAAAAGTTAAGAATTAAAACAGCAAATATCACCATCAGTCCAATCCATTTTTGCTTCAAAATACCATAAATGACAGGACTCAAAAAAGAAAACAGAATCAAGTACAGCATAAACCAGAAAACCGGATTGTATTTGTAGAAGAAAACGGCATTTATGAATTCCGGTAATGAAAAAGGTACTGCGGTATCGAATAATTGTCCCAGGTATGGAATTTTCCGTGCTGTCAAGTGCAGAATATAATACAGAAAATTCCAGATGAAGAAAGGAATCACAAGACTAACAACTCTTCTCTTCAATTTTTCCGGTATTTTCTTCCACGTAAGATTTCTGTAAAAGAGATAACCGGAACACATGAAAAATCCTGGGACTGCAAGACAGGCAATCTGCTCGACTAAAAATGAAATCGAACGATTGATCCATGTTACAGGGGCTATAAAGATGTGCATATTCTGCGCATGAATGCACACAACCAGAATACACAGGATAAAGTTATACCATAGTATTTTGTTCTTAAAGGTTTCTTCTTTCATCATTTTCTCTCTTTTCCTTTTTATGTGGTTTTTTGCAGGCAAGTTCGTATAGTTCCTGTTCATTTTCGTGTAGAAATTGTTCAAAAAACGAGATTTCATTAGTAGAGTAGCCATGCTTAAAAATCCAAGTATACTCTGGTAAGGAACAACGGGCAGAGTCAAAGCCATCCTCGGTAGGGCGTTCAAAATGAACGATTACTTTTTGCACACCGTCTTCTATGATGAGATGTGAATGAACAATTTCTGTTTCATCTGGCAAGGTTTGGTATAGATACATCATACTTCTTTACCTCTCTTTTCTTTATAATGCTCATCTGATTTTAGGCGGAACGTAATAAAAGTAAATGGGAATGAGCACACCTATGCTGACTTACAAAAGTCTTATTACTTTTTATTTGTCATGTTTGAATTTTTGACAAAATAGAAGGATACCACATCCTAACACTAAAATCAATGGGATTATAACTAAACCTCTTTTTTCTGATGTATCATCTGATATGCCAGCTGCTTTTTTGGCTTCCTGCAATTTGTTGATTTCTGCTTTTCGTATAGTGGTTCAGTTGTCAAGACACAAATTTAATCTTTTTATAATGAACAGATATATGTAGTTGAAAAGGGGAAGAATGTCCCCCTTAAGCTGCATACTCAATCAAAAGTACCGGATAATAATAGGATGCCGGAGTTTGATTGTTAATGGCAGAATGACAACGTTCAAAATTGTAGGTATGAATATATTTCCCAATCGCTTTCCGTGCTTCACGGATATTGGCATACTGGTTCTATTTCTCCATTATGAAAAATCTTATAGGCAAGTTCGTATAGTTCCGGTTCGTTTTCGTGCAGAAGTTGTTCAAAAAGGGATATTTCATTAGCAGAGAAGCCGCGATCAAAAATCCCAGTATAATCAGGTAAGGTTCGATATGGATACATCATCAATTATCATATTTCCCTTTTTCTGAAAATATCAAATCAGAAAAGTAAACACAATAATTATATCATATACAACCATCCCATCTAAGCGTTCTTTTTAGATATGCCCCATCCCAGAGAATTACATTTTTTTCTTTTGCTTTTAATCGTGCTTTGGGGCTAAAACTTGTGTTTGTTACGGCAATTGCAATATCTGCATCATAGAGTTTACGGGCTTCGGCAACTTCTTCTATTGCACCACTTCCTTCCTTGAGTGTTTCATCAGCGTGATATTTAAACTGGAATACCACTTTTTGATCAGAATTTGTGTAGGCAAGAGCATCACATTTTTTATCCATAGTCAATTTACTGTTAATATGGGCATCTCGGTAGCCCTTGTCTGGAGTTAATTGACAAATAACACTTTCTACAAATTTTCGTCCTTTTTCGGCAGTGGTGATGCTGACTTCAGATTGAACAATTTCAATGATGCGACTGCGAGGAATATAGCCATCAACGGGGTTCTCTTCTATGAGGGTGTGGTAAATATTTTTTTGTTGAGTTGTAGATTTATATCCAATATAATCAACAGCGCTAAAAGGAAGAAAGCTATCAAGTATTAAATGCTGAATTTGTGGAATACATTTATTCAAAAAGGTTAAATATCTATCAGCTTGAGCCAGTGAAAGTCCTATATGTTCTGCTAAGTAAATTCTTTTGGAAATCTTTTTTTCATGTAACATATTTTGAGCCATGTCTTTTTCATATTGATCTATACATTTTTTGCATTGCACAAGAAGGTTTCGGTATTGTTTGGCTGTATCATTACGTCGTTCATCTATTGTCATCGTATAAACTCCTTTATTTTATGAAGTGGACTGGTTTCAGTCCCATTATACCATAGTTGCCGACTAATATAAACATTAAATGGACTGAAATTAGTCCATTCGGGAGGAGAGTATGGAACAAAAGATTAAGCAAGATATTCAAATAGGAATAAATATTCGTAAAATCAGAAAGAAACGCCGATTAGGGCAAACAGATTTGGTCCGACTTTTGCAAATAGAGGGATGTGATATGACGAGAGAATGTCTGGTGAAAATAGAACGATGTGTGCAGCATATTCAAGCCAGTCAATTGCAGGCTATTAAAAAAGTATTGGATACTACTTATGACGTTCTCATTGATGGGATTGAAGAAGAGACGCAATAAAATAAAATTTGGCACAGAATAGCCAGGAAAAGAATTGAAAAGAAATAACATTACGCATATAATGTAAGTAAAGAATATTGTGATTATATATGAGCCATGCTATAGAAGGAGGTGTTGATATGGCAACTTCAAGTATTACAAAAAATTTTGTCATTTCTGGTGAAAAACAAGTAGAAAAATTTGCTAATGCCATTGAAGAATCCTATCAGGAATCTCTTCACAGAGCAACTACACCTGATTTAAGAATAACCTATTTACGAGGCTCTGATGAAGTGAAAAAATTTATGGCAAGAAGGAAAAAGTAAATGTATAACGATGTAACAGTCTTTAACATTCGTGAATACTTGTCTATCCAAGATGATAGGAATCTCGGAGAGGAAGAGTTGCGACAACTTCTCTCCGAGTTTTCATGTGAGAAGAATCCGGATGTAGAAAGATTTTTAAAAGAACAATCTATAGATTTCACCAAAAAGAATCAATCTGTGACATTTTTAGTGTTTTCCAATGAAGATGCAGCTTTGGTTGGGTATTTTACACTTGCAATCAAGCCGATCAGTGTAAAAGCCAAGAATTTCAGTAACACAATGAAACGCAAAATTGCCAGAGTTAGTGAACTGGATGAGATAAATGGTACATATACTCTTTCTGCATATCTTATAGCTCAACTTGGAAAAAATTTTCGGGATGGTTTGAATGAGAGAATTAGTGGAGAGCAATTGCTTCAGGCAGCTGTCGATACAATAAAAGAGTTGCAGTATATGGCAGGTGGTATGGTAGTTTTTCTTGAAGCGGAGGAAGAAGAAAAATTGATACATTTTTACCAAGAGAAGAATGGATTTAAGAGATTTGACACCAAGGAAGTAAAAGGCAGAACAGAAGATGCACATATGTTGGTGCAACTATTGAAGATTTTGTAGTGTATTGTTACTATGAGTATAGGTGTTAGCCTGAGTTTTATGATAGATCCTGATATTATAGGTTTGTCTTACAGATATAGATGTAAAGGGATTATGTAATCTATGTCAAGAATATTCTTGGCGCAGAACAACAGTGTATAGTTTAGAAAAGAATGGGAGAACTCACAACCTGAAATTGATATGATTCGTGTAATAGTTGATGCACATACTTCACAAAATTTAACCCAAACAGAACTTTCTAAACGTACTGAAAAAGACGATGCTTGAAATGCCGTACAGTATATGCTGTAATGGTGGTATCAACAATTTAAAAAGTTGATACCACCAAGAGCCTTTTATAATATTACCATGTATGGCAGTATCATATTTTTATTATAGCAGTCGGAAAGTACGGTGGTTGTAATAGTACAATTTTTAAAAGCGAATGGGAGTATGTGATGGATGATCTAAAAGAACACTCAAAAATTATTGAAAATTTTGTTGCCAGTGTACGCAGGCAGTTAAAAGATCATGCGTGTTGTGTTTATTCTAATAATATTCAATACAAATGTAATCTAAAAGAAAAAGAAGTGACGGTCGTTCCAGATGCATCCATTAGTTGTCGTGTTTATAATAAAAGGAAGTCTTCTTTTTTTGATATTCCAAGGCTTGTATTGGAAGTTATTTCTCCATCTACAGAGCAATATGATCATAATGAAAAAAAGGAGTTATATAGACAACAGGAAATTGATGAATACTGGATTTTAGATGGAGAAAAACGGAAGATAGAGATTTATACATTAGATTATGATCAGGATGGAAAACCACAGTACTATCTTTTTAATACTGTTACAGAGCAAAATAAAGATAAACTTTTTATTGTTCACTTTCCGCATATCAAAATGTGTTTTGATGAATTATTTGATGTGTTTTCAGACTGATAAATGAGTACATTTTGAGTACAAAAAAATAAATAAAAGGATAAAATAAATAAAAAGACGTAGTTTGGATTGAAAAAAGATAAAAAGAATACGTGAAAAACTAGAATATAAGATTTTTTGAAACGAGTTTGAATAGTAAACAGAGAGCCGGGAAGCCGCATAAACAGCGGACTTTCCGGCTCTTAGTATGTGGCGTGATACCTTTTTGATACCTGTTTTATTGAAAAAATAGATTTTCTTCTTCTTCAAATCTTAGATCTAGATATTCATGGATAGCAATTTCTATATCATTTATATTTTGAATAAGTGCTTTTTCGTTAGATAAGTTTTCTTTATAAAATTCCATATAGGTTGTTCTGCGTCTGACAGCAGATGATTTTTCGTTTGGTACGGGACGACATTTTTCGGGAATTAGATAGGATAATATACTATTTTCTAAATCTGTTAACAAATTAGGGGTGTATAGAATTAAATGATAATTTTGAAACCAATATGCTTCATCTGTGTTATTCTTTAAAGTATTAATATCCTGTTCAGAAAATAAGTGAATGCTAAGATAATATGAAATTAGCACTTGATTTTTTGAACACAAAACTAATTCAGTATTTTCTGCTAATATATCTGTAAGCCCTAATTCACTAATTGCATAAAAATAGTATAGTTGTTCTTCATGAAACGAAGTTTTTAGGGATTCCTTAAACCGTATCTTGAAAAATTTCTTTACTTTATTTTTATCAAAGTTATTCATATGGCTAAACTTGTCAATACAATATAATAGTGATTCTGGAGAAGTTCTAAAAATATAACATAATTGATGGTAGTCATATTCTTTTGTGATGAATTTTTCTAAATTTAGTGTTCTGAAATATTTTGTTTTAAAAAAGTTGTTAATAAATACTCTTTTTTGCTTTTCATCGTATAATTGAGATATACGGTACACAATTTGATTTATAAAAACCAATTTATTTTGCGAACTTTCGCTGCTGTAATGTGTATTACAATGTGCAATTAATTTTTTCCAATATCTCGCAATTACATTATAAGAATTAAATTTTTCATAATCCCATATTTCATATTTGTTTTCGTTTCCTTGCAAATCGAATTGATCTAAAACAGAATAAAATATTTGGATTATTTTACTTACGTCCTCTTTGTTACAAAAGAAATAAAAATCATCGGAAAAATATGTAAAATCACAAACGATATTTTGCTCTACAAGCGCATTTTCAAGAACATAACTTATTTTTGTTAAATGTTGTTCAGCAAAATATAGAGATAAATAGTTACCCATAATCAAGCCGTTTGTAGCTCCAAAATTCATATTTGTAATATAGCGGTCAGGTAAGCCATTAAAATCTAAATAGTGAGTATATAATCGCCCATAGAATTCCTTTATATCTAATTTGATTAGATTGTCATAGACACATAGCTCTTCAAAGTCATTTTCTAATTGAACATCATATTCCCCAATCGCAAAATCCCCTGTATTTAATCGAACAGATAATCGTTTATGAGAAGTGTCAAGTTGTTGCGGATCATCAAAGTGTGGAAATGTTTTAAAATGTTCATAAGCACAAGTTAAAGAAATAATATTGGGAAGCTTCAAGGTGCGAAAGCTATTATCATTTTTTCGTATGGTAAATTTGATAGGTTTTGTCCAACAAGTATCATCAATGTCTATGGAAGCTGGACTTGTTGGGAAAATTATATTGTCTATATTTATAAAATGCCGAATAGGGTTTTTAAAATTATAAATATTATTATAATCCATTATATTTTCTCCAATCATAACTGTTATTTTTCTTGTCATTTCCCTGTTCATCAACGCTGCTGCTGGAAGCAGGCCAGTTGATTTTCCATTCAAAATATTCGTCCTCTGAAATTTCTCCGCCTTTTAGTTGTTCTTTCCGCAGACACCATTCACGCAGAAATTCATTTACCAGACCGTAATCAATCCACATACCGACAGGGGCATGAGCGGGCCATTCATCAGTATCATTATATCGGACAGACTTATCATCGAAGGAATTGCACTTGCCAGGATTGCGGACAAGCTGGAACAGATGAAAAGCATTGCGGTTGTCCTCGTCAAGCCAGAAGAAAGTTTGCATAATATCTTCGGCGCAGCCAGGAACTTCCGTAACAAAGTTTATATAATTGACATTCAAAATTTTAGAAATTTCTATGAGTGTATCTTTTTTGGGAACCCGATAGCCGGATTCATATTGGGCTACACGAACATCAGCATTGCGTTCTTCATATCCTAGCTTTAAGCCTAATTCCCGTTGTGTCAGTCCTCGGAATGTGCGGATTTTTTTTATTCGTTCTCCTAGTAACATAATCTATGTCCTTTCTGAAATCTATAAATGGCATATCATAATCCATTCATCTTTATTTTCATTTACAATTTTAAATCCTAATTTTTGATACATTTGGGCAGCATAATTTGCTTTTTGGACAGAAAGAGAAACACTTTTATATCCATGATTTCTAAGCAAATTCAGCATTTCTTTCATCATGGCAATTCCTATTCCATGTTTTCGGTAGTCTTTATAGAGAGAAATTGCAAGAGAGGGAGTGCTGCTGTCAATGTGTCCGTAATCATTGATAATGCGTACCCAAACAGCACCAACGATTTGTTTTTCTATTTCTGCAACTAACGCAAAATCATCTTTTAATAGTCCGAAATCTTTAATATAAGTCTGTAACTCTGGTAAGGAAATAACACTTCTGGGTGGAACTTCCATACCTTCTGGAATAAAGATTGCTTCATATAAAAAATCTTCAAGCAATGGAAATTCCTGCTTTTTCATTGTCCGGATTGTATAGTTCATAACTTTCCCTTTTTAAGCTTTTGCTGTTTTTTATATTGTAGCATATATGAAATAATAGAGCAATAACGACTTATCAGAAATGCTAAATTTAATAAAAAAGATAAGTTTAACAAATAAGCTATTGACAATAACATAAATGTTAAGTATAATGCAAATATGGGATTTAACAAAAAAGCTATAAGGAGGACGTGTATTTGAAAAATGATTTATTTGTAACGGCCGGAGAAGTGGCTCAGGAATTAGGCATTTCCAAACCATTTGCTTATAAGCTGGTGCGGCAGATGAACGAAGAACTGGAAGCAAAAGGTTTTATCACAATCGCCGGACGAGTGAGCAGAAAATACTATGAAGAAAAATTTTATGGCATGGCGCAGGCGAATTAGGAAAGGAGTGAGATTATGGCGGCGTACAAAGACGAACAGCGGGGAACATGGTATGTGTCTTTTCACTATTATGACTGGACTGGTAAGAATTGCCGGAAAGTTAAGAGGGGATTTAAGACCAAACGGGAAGCAACAGAGTGGGAACGGCATTTCCGTATGAAAGAAGCGGCTGACTTGGATATGACTTTCGAGGAATTTGTTCAGGCATATACAAGAGATATGAAGCCGAAGCTGAAACACAATACCTGGCTGACAAAAGAGCATATCTTGAGGACAAAGCTGCTGCCCTATTTCAAGGACAAGAAAATGCGTGATATTCGTCCGAAAGATATTATCCAGTGGCAGAATGAACAGATTTCCTATCGTGATGAAAAAGGAAAGCCCTATGCTCCGACTTATTTGAAAACTCTGCAATCAGAATTGAGTGCACTGTTTAATCATGCGGTACGGTTCTATGAACTGAAAAGCAATCCTGTTGTAAAGGCGGGGCCGTTGGGAAAGGGAAAAGCGGAGGAAATGTTGTTCTGGACAAAAGAGGAATATCTGAAATTCATTGAAGCGGTAAAGGACAAACCATATTCCTATCATGCGTTTCAGATATTGTACTGGTGCGGTTTGCGAGTGGGCGAACTGTTAGCTCTCACGTCTCAGGATATTGATTTTGATAACAAAGTCATTCGGATAAAAAAATCTTATCAGCGATTGGAGGGTAAAGATGTAATTACAGACCCGAAAACTCCGAAAAGCAAACGAAATGTAAGTATGCCGGATTTCTTATGTGAAGAACTGAAAGATTATATCGGCAGATTATACGGGATTCTTTCCACTGACCGTATCTTTCATCTGACAAAAAGCTTTCTGCACCATGAAATGACAAGAGGGGCGGAAAAAGCGGGAGTGAAACGCATTAGAATCCACGATTTGCGACATTCTCATGTATCACTGCTTATCAGCATGGGATTTTCGGCGGTATCAATCGGAAACAGGGTAGGGCATGAAAGCGTGGATATTACTTATCGTTATGCTCATATGTTCCCGACGGAACAGACACAAATGGCAAAATTGCTGGATGAAGAATTTAAGGAGGGCGCAGAGGAATGAGCGGCACACACAAATATCCGACAATCAGTTTCCGTATCTCTCCGAGAGAGAGGGAAGAAATCGAAGCAAAGATTTTCACAAGCGGCATGAAGAAAAAAGATTATTTTGTCCGTTCCTGCATTTATAACCGGGTGTGCGTGGTAGGCAAGAAAGAAACAGTTTATCAGATTGTGGAACGGTTGCAGGAAATGGAGAATCGGCTGGTGGAACTGGCGGAGCAAATTGATGGCAAAAAGCCGGGGATTACTTCCGAAGAAATCAGAGATTTGCGGGAAGCCTATGAAGATATGCTGAAAGCAATTCTTTGGATGTTGGACGGTGCAAGGTATCTGTGGCAAGGCGAAGAAAAAAGCCCTGACAGCGGCAACTGTTAGGGCTGTGATAACTGGAAAACCTCTGTTATCAACAATCACAATTCAAGTATAGCAGAGGTTTCTTCCGGTGACAACGAATTTTTCAAAAACGGAGGACATTATGGCAGGAACGAGAACAGAATTACAGATGATTAAAATGTCGGAGATACAGTCGCAGGAGGTGGCGTGGCTGTGGTTTCCGTTTATCCCTTATGGAAAGCTGACGATTGTACAAGGCGATCCGGGGGACGGTAAGACAACGCTTGTGCTGAACATAGCGGCGAAGCTGTCAAAAGGCGAGGGTCTGGACAGCAAAATGAAACTGACGGAGCCGCTGAATGTGATTTACCAGAGTGCGGAGGACGGGCTTGCAGATACGGTTAAGCCCCGTTTGGAAACGGCAGGAGCAAATTGTGAAAATATTTCCGTCATTGATGAGAGCATAAAATCACTTTCCATGATAGATGAACGTCTGGAAGAAGCAGTCATAAGGACAAAGGCGAAGCTACTGATTTTAGACCCGATACAGGCGTATCTCGGCGGCGGTATGGATATGAACCGGGCAAATGAAGCAAGGGATATGACAAAGAAGCTGGCGACTTTGGCGGAGAAATATCAATGTGCCATTGTACTTGTAGGGCACATGAACAAAGCGGCTGGAAATAAGGCAGCATATCGGGGCATGGGTTCCATTGATTTCTTTGCGGTGGCAAGGAGCGTCCTGCTGGTCGGCAGAGTGGAGGGCGAAGCGAATATAAGGGCGGTAGTCCAGATAAAAAACAATCTGGCGGCGTTTGGGCATCCGAAAGCCTTTGAGTTGTCGGAGGACGGTTTTCACTGGCTCGGAGATTATGAGATTACCGCTGATGAAGTGTTGGGCGGTATCGCTCCGAAAGCGAATAAGCTGGAACAGGCGAAGCGTCTGCTCCGGGAAGTGGCAGAAACAAACAATGCCATGCAAAGCAATGAGATTCTCAATCTTGCAGAGGAACAGGGTATATCCAGACGGACGCTTGAAAATGCGAAAAAGGAATTGAGTATCAGAGCAAAGCGGATAAACAATTCGTGGTATTGGGAACTGGATAAAATCAAGCCGGAATAAGGCAACAGCGCAACAATGCAGAGTATATAGAATTTGCGGGCTTGGTGTCTGCAAGGTTGCAAAAGACATAGACCTTGCGTTGTTGCGGTCTTGAAAAGGAGGGCGAATATGATACGACAGCCAGAATGGGGAACCCGGAATGTGAACAAATATTTTTACGAGAGTGAAGCCCGGAGAATTGCCGAACTCAATGAAATATTCGGAGATATAGAATTGACTGAGGCAGAAATGCGGATGCTGATATGGCTTGCCGGATGGGATGAATATACGATAGAAAATGTACTTTCGGCTATCCGAAAAGCTATAGCGGCGGAAGTAAAGCGGCGGCAACAGCCGTCCCGTCCGTAGGACGGAAAAGCCCCCGGCAGGGCGCAAAGGCAGCTTTTGATGGATGGAACGGCTGTCAAAAGTGCTTTTGCGTTACTTTCGACGAAAGTAACAAAGCTTATGCGCCGTATCCGGCGCTGATTGCCCGGAAAGGGAGAAAGGATATTGATTGAAGCGAACTATCAGCTTTATGACAGGAAAAGGCTCTGTCAACCATAATAGCAGAAAATTCCATGCAAAGAATACTGACTCGGAGCGAAGCTGTCTGAACGTGGAATACTGCAATGAAAATGTTAAGGACGTATATCACGAATTATTTGATGAAGCACTTGCCTGGTACAATGAGAAGCAGACCAGAAGTGACCGCCGGATTGACGATTATTATGAGAAAATCCGTTCCGGCAAGCAGGAAAAGCCATTCCATGAAATTATTTTGCAAATCGGGGATAAGGACAACATGGGGGCAAAGACAGAGAACGGACAGCTTGCGGCAAAGGTGCTGGATAAATATATGCGGGATTTCCAGCGACGAAATCCTACGTTAAGAGTATTTAGTGCCTATCTTCATATGGACGAAGCAACGCCCCACTTGCATATAGATTTTGTACCGTATACGACAGGAAGCAAGCGGGGACTTGATACAAGAGTTTCTTTGAAACAGGCGTTATCTGCTCTCGGATTTAAAGGCGGTACAAGGCGGGAAACGGAATTAAATCAGTGGGTGGCTTATGAGAAAGAACAGCTTGCCGCCGTCATGCTGGAACATGGGATTGAGTGGGAGAAGAAAGGCACACATGAAAAGCATTTATCTGTTTTGGACTTTGAGAAAAAGGAGCGGGCAAAGGAAGTCGCAGAATTGGAGCAATCTATTTCTGACGGAAAAGAGCGATTATCAGATATTCAGATTCAGCATAGAAAAGCAGTGCAGGAAACAGAGCAGATACGGCAGAAGGGCGAAGCAATCCGGCAGGAAGTGTCGGAACTTTCGGAAACAAGTGATTTGCTGAAGGAGCAGGCGACAACGCTGGCAGAGGACAAGAAAAAGCTGCTGTTTGATAATGTGAAATTGGAGAAGCAACAGAAGAAATTGCAACAAGATATTGAGAAAATGGTTCAGTCTAAGGCGGTTATGGAACGGAACATACACGCTTATGACGAGGACGAGAAGTGGCAGCTGCCTGAACCGGCGGCGTTGATGTCTGCAAAGGCTTATAAGGATAAAAAAGCTTTTCCGCTTGTGGAGAAATTGAAAGAAACGATAAAAGCACTGACAATTAAATGCGTCCAGCTTGCAGAACAGGGAAAGAAACTAAAAGAAAAAGTTACCCGGCAGGAGCAGCAGATCAGTCGCTTGACAGATAAGGTCATGGAGCAGAGCGACATTATTGACCGATTGCAGGAGAAAACGGCAGATTTGGGGCGTTTGGAACGCTATTTCGGCAGAGAACAGGTGCAGTCGATAGTTGAGCGGTCTAAGGCCCTGGAATGGGCAGAAAAGGAAAATAAACGTCCGAAACGTGTATTTGATGTGAGCAGATAGGGGGATTGATAGAATGACAGATATGGAGAAAAAAGTTATGGTTCGGCTGTGTGCGAAAATCCTTTCAGAAACAGATTTGTATGATACAGATATGGAAGTACGCAATCTAATTGACTGGATATGTGTGTCGGAGCAGATAAAATCAAACAATAACGAGATACGAAGTATAACCGGGGAATATAAGCGGATAGAGCCGGATTGCCGGGAGGGAGTGCGGACGCAGTTGGAGCACATGAAGTCACTCTGTAAAGAACGTGAGAGCTTGTATGAGAAGCAGAATGATTTGAAAGGGCAGAAGCAGAAAATCGAGAGAGCATTGGAACGGTAGGGATTTGGGGCATGGCGGCGGCTGTGTCCCTTATTTATTGTGGAAAAATTGCTAATGGTATGCTAAAATCAAGGAGCAAAGATAAAAACGCAACGTAAGAGAAAATCCCTTACAGAGCCGGTAGGTAGCCCGGCCGCATCATCTGGTGTAAGTAACCCTCCCTCCTTAGGGTCGTCCATTCTTTGTTCATACAATCATTTAAGGAGGAATTGTCATGGACAAAGTATTGGGCAGATTGACAGTATTTTTTGAGGAACCATTCTGGATAGGTGTGTTTGAGCGCATATCGGAGGGAAAATTATCTGTATGCAAGGTTACGTTTGGGGCGGAGCCGAAAGATTATGAGGTATACGATTTTGTTTTGAGAAATTACTATCGACTGAAATTTAGTCCGGCTGTGGCAACTAATGTAAAAGAAGCTGGCCGCAATCCGAAACGGGTACAGAGAGAAGTGCGGAAACAGGTACAGAATACCGGGATAGGAACGAAGTCGCAACAGGCTTTGAAATTACAGCAGGAGCAGTTGAAAACTGAACGTAAAGCTGTGAGCCGGGAACAACGGGAAGCAGAGAAACAGCGGCAGTTTGAACTGAAACAGCAAAAAAGGAAAGAGAAGCATAGGGGCAGGTAACGCCTGTCCCGGCGTTCCTTTATCAAATTGCGTAGACTTTGTTGTTACGCTTTAGAGGGTTTGAAACGCTTGTTTTATAAGGGCTTGGAAGTGCCGAAATGATATGGGCGATACTTTATACCTTTACCGTTCAAATTGGATTTTGGTTGCGTAACAGGAGCGATTGCACATTTCTTTGGTGGATATAATTACATGGTGCTAGCACCATGTAGAAATAGGATCAGAAAGGTTAAATGGTGTTTTCATAATGTCTATATCAGTAAAGCTGAATAAAAATGGTATTAAAAAATTACAGAAAGAATTAGAACAAGAAATGAAAAAGAGGACGATAGTGAGGGAAGGCGTAGGATTGCGTAAAGATAGTGAGAAATTTTTGAAAATAGTATTGGAAAAAAGAGAAGAAAATGGGAGTGATATTGTCACTTGTACATTAGATATGTTTAGTGAAATTCCAAACATTGAATTTAATGTTGGAAATATAATGGATGATTTGAAACTACATAATTGTATTAGCAGTAATAGTACAGTATTTATTTCTGGCGAGGTGCAGGTTATATTGACTATAGATGGAATTGAGTATTTTAAGGAGAAGGAGATTCAAATGAAAGAAAATCAAAGAATTACGAATAATACCAATAATTTTTATGGAGAAGTTACCGGTGTACAAATTCAACAAGGTACGGTTAATTCTTCACAATCTCAATCAGTTAATCAAGGGTTTGATTATGCTGAAGTGGCTGAAATCATTCAAAAGATAAAAAAATATGATTCTTTTTTGGATGATGAGTATGGAGAAAATGCTTTGGAAATGCGAAATAAAATCGACGAAATAGAGGATTTGGTGCAAAAGGAAGAAAATCCCAGTAGAATAAAGGCTTTGCTAAATGACATTAAAAACTTGTCCATAGGTGTGGCAGGTAGTTTAATTGCTTCTGGTATTGTTACTCTTTTGAGTAGAGTGTAGGAGGCATATATGGGTGGTATAGTCATTGAACTTCAAAGAGAAGCATTAGATGAAAAAATCTCTATTGAATCATTGATACGAAAAGCATATCTTGTTGCTAAAAAATTAAAATTAAAAGAATTTGAAGAATGGCTTAATCAAGAGCAAAATGGCTATAAAAAGGAGATTCCAGAATATCGAAATATTACAGGAGAAATAAAAGCCTGGAATCCATATCATGGTTGGATTCCAATGATATTACCTGCAAAAGTGGCAGATATAGCTTCAAGAATGCCCATTCCAAACTCAATATCTTCTCTTTTAGATGTATACAATTCTAGCGAAGATAGAGTCGCTTTTTCGGTAAATGGGGCAATAACAGAATTTTTTAATAACAGTACAGATTTTATGCCAACAAAATATGCGTTTTTTGTTTCAAAAAGTGAATTATATAGAATTATGAGTACTGTTAGAAATAAAATATTAGATTGGGCATTACTCCTTGAAGAAAATGGAATAGTTGGGAATGAGATGACTTTTACTGATGTAGAAAAACAGATAGCGATAGATACACCGATAATCAATAATTACATTAACAATTTTTATTCTAAGGTGTCAGATGTTGATATGAAACAAGGATAGTATATTCGTGATACCTGTATGATACCTGTTTATGGTAAAACTGTAAATAAGGTGTGGAATTTGGATATTATGAAGAAATAAATCCGTAAAAAAACAAGAAATATTTAACAATTATGTTATAATTGCAAGGAGTTTGAATAAGTTGGAGTGTCATAAAAATCCAGTGTTTATGCGGGTTTGCGGCACTTTCAAAAGTCTTTTGATAACAAATTGATAACAGTTGCATAAGAGCCATTATTCTTGTAATCCAGTGGTTTTATGGTTAGAGAATGATTGACAGGCGGTTGTGTAACAAATAAATCCATATTATAAACTAAGCCCTTAGCTGTGGGATGAAACTCATAGCTAAGGGCTTTTTGTCGTTGTATTTGAAACGGTTTTGCTAAACACATAGATAATAAATTAAGCTTCGTATTGTCATTTTGAAGTTGTAATTGCTGACAAGTATATTCCCTGTTTTTCCGCTGGAATATAATTCAAAAGTTACTTTGGTGTAATCCATTCTTTCAATGGTTATTTGTGTTGTTGGAACACATTCTCCTAAATCGCATCTGATATAAAGGGTGTCATTGATATTTAAGTCTTTAAAAGTGGATTTAAGTTCCTTGGAAATTAAAGTGAGTGAGCCGTTATCACCAATTTCATAAATAACTTTATATATTTCGATATTTTTAATTCCATAAGGTGAAGATATGGAGAATTCTTCACCAATATCATCAATAATGACCACATTATCAGTGTCATCAATATCGAAATCCGAGTTGAATGGTACTACTTTGAATTTTTCATACCTTGTATTTTTGGTTACAAAAACCTTCCAAATGTGCCCGATAATATAAAGAATGAACAGTGTGCAAGTGATAATTGAAGATATATTTGAAATGATTTGCCACATACAATCCCCTACCTTACATATTTTTAAAATTATTTTTGAACGTTTCGATGAATGCGTCGCTTAATTCCTGTGATGGCACTTTCGCCCACACTTGAGTGGTATCGAACTTTGGATAGTGGTAACGCCAGTTATCGTATTCTTCTTTACTGATTTCTTCGGAAGATAACTTGTCCGCCTGTTCTTTCCAAGCATAGAGCATTTTCAGTAGTTCGTGAGCGTCTTTCCCTTTGTCCTTGTTGACTTTCAGACAGACTTCTCCGTCTGCTTCGCTGACAGTCAGACCATATAAATCTTCAAGGGTAAATAAAGTGTGCATCAGCCCGATATAGCTGTCAATGTCGGGTACATCGAGGGCATGAGGGGAAACATCAAGTGCCTGTGCCAGTGCAGCAGTAAGTTCCGCTTTCGGTTTTCTTGTTCCTGTTTCATATTGTGCCAACCGTACATCGGCACTTCGCTCAGGAAAACCGACAATCGTACCAAGATATTTTTGTGTCATTCCACGCAGAATGCGGAAAAAATGTATTCTCTCTCCAATCGCCATAATCATCGCTCCTTGTATATGTAGTGTAATCAGTATAGCAGATATGTTTAGGCGAAGTCAAGATAATACAAAACAAAAAAGTTTAATATT
>ENA-OWPJ01000705-OWPJ01000705.1-human-gut-metagenome-genome-assembly--contig:-NODE-705-length-24213-cov-27.476_pt1 | contig 24213 bp, 20 predicted proteins | sample MGYA00248264_ERZ651846 | MGnify/ENA primary metagenome ERZ651846 (study PRJEB26924, sample SAMEA4378271) | human gut metagenome | biome: human gut; feature: human-associated habitat; material: faeces...
GCCCGCCGAAGAAATTCCAGGCTGGATGAGCAGCGTGTTACCGCTGAAAATCTGATAAATTCCTCTCGCCCGCACTCGCGGGTTTTTATTTAACGTGACACTGTCACTTAAATGCTGTGATTTCCGCTACGTTTAGTTGGACAACGACAACGCATAGCCATGTCAGAACAATCCCTTCTCAGCCTGATGTGATTGTGCTGACGCATCAGACATTCACGCGCCTGACGCGTCATCCGGCAACGCTTTACGATTTCAACTGGTAATCCAGCGTAATTTCCGCTTTCAGTACCTGAGAAACCGGGCATCCTGCTTTTGCTTTCTGGATAATGCCGTCAAAGGTGGAGGCATCAATACCCGGCACCGCAACTTCGCTCTTCAGTGCGATTTTAGTAATCGCAAAACCGGCATCCACTTTATCCAGCGAGACATCGGCGGTGGTATCAATCGATGTTGGCGTGAATCCCGCTTCCCCCAGCATTAATGAAAGCGCCATTGAGAAACATGCGGCATGCGCTGCGCCAATCAGTTCTTCAGGGTTGGTTCCTTTTTCGCCTTCAAAACGCGTGTTAAATCCATACGGCTGTTGGTTCAGCACGCCGCTCTCAGTAGATACTGTTCCCTTCCCGCGTTTGATATCGCCTTCCCAGTGTGCCTGACCTTTCTTATGGATTGTCATTGTTGCTCTCCTGTGGGCTTAAAAGGAAATTATAGACTACGTGAGAAACAGCACGAGGATAAGCAGGATAATCCGAATAAAATCCGGCGAAAATATAATTTCTGCACTTAAATTAAATTTCCACAATAGATAACCGGAAATATATAACTCAAGAGATATTGCATCAATATCAATCAACTCATCACAATAATAATACCTATCAATATCATGGAGTTAAAATATAAAAATCATCAACCAGGACTAATCTTAACAACGAAGCAGCAAATATTTGCCATGCTGAATGTGCTTTATAAATCTGCGATCCGTAGCAGACACCATAAATACACAGACACGGAGAATCACTATGTTTACTTATTATCGGGCAGAAAATTCAACAGCAGAGCCCGCTCTGGTTAATGCCATTGAGCAAGGCCTTCGGGCAGAGCACGGTGTTGTCACTGAAGATGACATTCTCATGGAGCTGACCAAATGGGTGGAAGCTTCTGATAACGACATCCTCAGTGATATCTACCAGCAAACGATCAATTATGTGGTCAGTGGTCAGCACCCTACGCTTTAAGGTGCTATGCTTGATCGGCAACCTAATTTAGGGGTTTAGCACGTGTTTCTTCGCTACGGCGATGTTGTCCTTAAAACTAGCAACAGGATTGAGGAGTTAAAATGAAATCGAACCGTCAGGCACGTCATATTCTTGGACTGGACCATAAAATTTCTAACCAGCGCAAAATAGTTACCGAAGGTGACAAATCCAGCGTGGTAAATAATCCCACCGGCAGAAAACGCCCCGCTGAAAAGTAATTCATAACCATCAGTCCTCAATGACGATTAAACACCATTGCCTGCGCAATGGTGTTTTTGTTTTTATCTGCTTTATACTTGGTGCCGACGCCCTGGCGGTAATGCAAAGACGATAAAAGCCCCCAGGGATGGATATTCAAAAAAGAGTGAGTGACATGGAACCAAAAACAAAAAAACAGCGTTCGCTTTATATCCCTTACGCTGGCCCTGTATTGCTGGAATTTCCGTTGTTGAATAAAGGCAGCGCCTTCAGCATGGAAGAACGCCGTAACTTCAACCTGCTGGGGTTACTGCCGGAAGTGGTCGAAACCATCGAAGAACAAGCGGAACGAGCATGGATCCAGTATCAGGGATTCAAAACCGAAATCGACAAACACATCTACCTGCGTAACATCCAGGACACTAACGAAACCCTCTTCTACCATCTGGTAAACAATCATCTTGATGAGATGATGCCAGTCATTTACACCCCAACCGTCGGCGCAGCCTGTGAGCGTTTTTCTGAGATCTACCGCCGTTCACGCGGTGTGTTTATCTCTTACCAGAACCGCCACAATATGGACGATATTCTGCAAAACGTACCAAACCATAATATCAAAGTGATTGTGGTGACTGACGGCGAACGTATTCTGGGGCTTGGTGACCAGGGCATCGGCGGGATGGGCATTCCGATCGGTAAACTGTCGCTCTATACCGCCTGTGGCGGCATCAGTCCGGCCTATACCCTTCCGGTGGTGCTGGATGTCGGCACCAACAACCAACAGCTGCTTAACGATCCGCTGTATATGGGCTGGCGTAATCCGCGTATCACTGACGATGAATACTATGAATTCGTTGATGAATTTATCCAGGCTGTGAAACAACGCTGGCCGGACGTACTGTTGCAGTTTGAAGACTTCGCACAAAAAAATGCGATGCCGTTACTTAACCGCTATCGCAATGAAATTTGTTCTTTTAACGATGACATTCAGGGCACCGCGGCGGTAACAGTCGGCACACTGATCGCAGCCAGCCGCGCGGCAGGCGGTCAGTTAAGCGAGAAAAAAATCGTCTTCCTTGGCGCAGGTTCAGCGGGATGCGGCATTGCCGAAATGATCATCGCCCAGACCCAGCGCGAAGGATTAAGCGAGGAAGCGGCGCGGCAGAAAGTCTTTATGGTCGATCGCTTTGGCCTGCTGACCGACAAGATGCCTAACCTGCTGCCTTTCCAGACCAAACTGGTGCAGAAGCGCGAAAATCTCAGTGACTGGGATACCGACAGCGATGTGTTGTCACTGCTGGATGTGGTGCGTAATGTAAAACCAGATATTCTGATTGGCGTCTCAGGACAGACCGGGCTGTTTACGGAAGAGATCATCCGTGAGATGCATAAACACTGTCCGCGTCCGATCGTGATGCCGCTGTCTAACCCGACTTCACGCGTGGAAGCCACACCGCAGGACATTATCGCCTGGACTGAAGGTAACGCGCTGGTCGCCACTGGCAGTCCGTTTAATCCAGTGGTATGGAAAGATAAAATCTACCCTATCGCCCAGTGTAACAACGCCTTTATTTTCCCGGGCATCGGGCTGGGTGTTATTGCTTCCGGCGCGTCACGTATCACCGATGAGATGCTGATGTCGGCAAGTGAAACACTTGCTCAGTATTCGCCGCTGGTCCTGAACGGCGAAGGTCTGGTACTACCGGAACTGAAAGATATTCAGAAAGTCTCCCGCGCAATTGCCTTTGCGGTTGGCAAAATGGCGCAGCAGCAAGGCGTGGCGGTGAAAACGTCTGCCGAAGCTCTGCAACAGGCCATTGATGATAATTTCTGGCACGCCGAATACCGCGACTACCGCCGTACCTCCATCTAAGCCTGCGCCCGGTAGTGAGGGCTACCGGGCAATTTTCCTCTCCCTTTTTCAGATCTCATCCATACTGGGTAGTGGCGAATAAATCTCATTTGCCTCACCTGCTATGCAGAACATCATCCGAAAAGGAGGAACTATGAAGGCTGCAGTTGTTACGAAGGATCATCATGTTGACGTTACGGATAAAACACTGCGCTCACTGAAACATGGCGAAGCCCTGCTGAAAATGGAGTGTTGTGGTGTATGTCATACCGATCTTCATGTTAAGAATGGCGATTTTGGTGACAAAACCGGCGTGATTCTGGGACACGAAGGTATTGGTGTGGTGGCAGAAGTTGGCCCTGGTGTTACTTCATTAAAACCAGGCGATCGTGCCAGCGTGGCGTGGTTCTATGAAGGATGCGGTCATTGCGAATACTGTAACAGTGGTAACGAAACGCTCTGCCGTTCAGTTAAAAATGCCGGATACAGCGTTGATGGCGGGATGGCGGAAGAGTGCATCGTGGTCGCCGATTACGCGGTAAAAGTGCCAGATGGTCTGGACTCGGCGGCGGCCAGCAGCATTACCTGTGCGGGGGTCACTACCTACAAAGCCGTTAAGCTGTCAAAAATTCGTCCAGGACAGTGGATTGCTATCTACGGTCTTGGCGGTCTGGGTAACCTCGCCCTGCAATACGCGAAGAATGTCTTTAACGCCAAAGTGATCGCCATTGATGTCAATGATGAACAGTTAAAACTGGCAACCAAAATGGGTGCAGATTTAGCGATTAACTCACGCACCGAAGACGCCGCCAAAATTGTGCAGGAGAAAGCCGGTGGCGCTCACGCAGCGGTGGTGACAGCGGTAGCTAAAGCTGCGTTTAACTCGGCGGTGGATGCTGTCCGTGCAGGTGGTCGTGTCGTGGCTGTCGGTCTGCCGCCGGAGTCTATGAGCCTGGACATCCCACGGCTGGTGCTGGATGGTATTGAAGTGGTCGGTTCGCTGGTCGGCACGCGTCAGGATCTAACCGAAGCCTTCCAGTTTGCCGCCGAAGGCAAAGTGGTGCCGAAAGTCGCCCTGCGTCCGTTAGAGGACATCAACACCATCTTTACCGAGATGGAAGAAGGCAAAATCCGTGGCCGTATGGTGATTGATTTCCGTCGCTAAGAGATCTTTGCTGCGACTGCCATGTTCGGGTCGCAGCCTGTTTCGCGAGACGCTTTCCGTAATTTCACTCTTCTTCTTTTCCTCCCCCATATTTCCCCTCACAATTCGCGAAAACGTAGCGAAATTTGTTGCGCTGCACGGAACAATAGTGATAGTGTTCCTTTTGAGGGAACAAGGATGAAGAGATGATAATGAATTTCAGACACAAGGGATTGCGTGACTTGTTTCTTCTCGGCAAAACCTCCGGCGTTATACCGACGCAAGTCAAACGATTACGCCACCGACTCGCTGTGATTGATGCAGCATGCTGTCTTGCTGATATCGATATGCCCGGTTACCGACTACATCCGTTAAGCGGCGATCGCGATGGAATTTGGGCGATATCTGTCTCGGGCAACTGGCGAATCACATTTGAATTCGTCAATGGCGATGCATACATACTGGATTACGAGGACTATCACTGATGAAAATGGCCAATCATCCCCGCCCGGGGGACATTATTCAGGAATCACTGGACGAACTTAATGTCAGCCTGCGCGAGTTTGCCAGAGCAATGGAAATTGCGCCCTCAACGGCAAGCCGATTGCTGACCGGAAAAGCAGCTTTGACGCCAGAAATGGCAATAAAACTTTCCGTGGTGATCGGCAGTTCGCCGCAAATGTGGCTGAATCTGCAAAATGCCTGGAGTCTGGCAGAGGCGGAAAAAACGGTGGATGTGTCGCGACTGCGCCGTCTGGTTACGCAATAAAAAAATGGCACCTTATAAAGCGCCATTTGAAACTGATGACAAACGCAACATTGCCCGATGCGCTACGCTTATCAGGCCTACACGTTCACTGCAATCTATTGGATTTGAACGGTTTGTAGGCCGGATAAGGCGTTCACGCCGCATCCGGCATGAACAAAGTGTACGTTGTCTACAATAAAAAAATGGCGCCTTTTACAGCGCCATTTTCAGCTTAAAGCTCAAAAGAGATTATAACCCTTCTTCACTCTCTTTTTTCGCTTCTGCCTTCTCGATTTCACGATACCAGCGCGGATGGTGTTTCTTCGCCCAGCGACGGCTCACCTTCCCTTCGATCATTCCTTTAATCGATCCTTTCACCCAGAATGCCATATACATATGGATCAGGATGGCGTGGATCAGGATGATACCCGCAGCCGCATGGATCAGCAGGCTATAACGGACAACCTGTATCGGGAAGTACTGCGCAAAGTACGGACGCCAGATAATCACTCCGGTCACCAGCAGCACGAAAATCATGCTCATGATTGACCAGAACATCATCTTTTGCCCGGCGTTGTACTTACCGACATCCGCCACTTTGTGCTCATTGCCTTTTAATACTTCGACAATGTTCAACAGCCACGGAATATCTTTCTTATCCGGGATGTTGTGATGCACAAAACGCACAAACATAAACATCAGCGCGACGAAAATCGCAATGCCGAAGAACGGGTGCAAAATGCGCCCCATCTGCGGCGTACCGAAGGTTTGCGTCAGCCATTGCAGCGTCGGGAAGAAGAAGGAAATCCCGGACAGCGCCACCAGGAAGAAGCAAATCACCACGGTCCAGTGACAGGCGCGATCAATAAATTTGGTGCGCACAATCATTTTCGACTTACTCATGATTTCCCTCCTCGTCATCGTCCACTTCCTTATTCGGGCCAATACCGATGTAGTGGAAAATCAACCCGGCAAAAGTGGCAATAAAGCCAGCCGCTGCCAGCGGTTTCAACGCGCCTTTCCACAGGCTTACCGAGGTATCGATCTTCGGATCTTTCGGCAGACCATGATACAGCTCCGGCTGATCGGCGTGATGCAGCACGTACATAACGTGCGTACCACCGACCCCTTCCGGGTTGTAGACGCCAGCATGTTCGTAACCACGCGCTTTCAGTTTCGCTACGCGCTGTTCCGCCAGCTCCAGCATCTCCTTCTTGGTGCCGAAGTGGATAGCCCCGGTCGGACAGGTTTTCACACAAGCCGGTTCCTGGCCGACGCTGACGCGATCGACGCAGAGCGTGCATTTATATACCCGGTTATCCTCTTTGTTGAGGCGCGGAATATTAAACGGACACCCGGCAATGCAGTAACCACAGCCGATGCAGTTTTCCGACTGGAAATCGACAATCCCGTTAGCGTACTGAATGATTGCACCAGCAGACGGGCATGCCTTCAGGCAGCCCGGATCTTCACAGTGCATACAGCCGTCTTTACGGATCAGCCACTCCAGCTTGCCGTTCTGTTCGGTTTCGCTAAAGCGCATCACCGTCCAGGACTTGGCGCTCAGATCGGCGGGGTTATCGTAAACCCCGACGCAGTGCCCCACTTCATCACGGATGTCGTTCCACTCCGAACACGCCACCTGACAGGCTTTACAGCCGATACAGGTGGAAACGTCGATAAGTTTCGCGACTTCTGCTTTGTAATCACGCACCTGAGAAGGCGGCGTGATGGAGTTAGTTGCGGACCTTTTGATAATGTCCTGCGTTTCCATAGCCATCTGTTCGCCCCCTTACGCCTTCTCGATGTTTACTAAGAACGCTTTATATTCCGGCGTTTGCGAGTTTGCATCACCGACATTCGGCGTCAGAGTGTTAGCGATATAACCTTTACGCGCGACACCTTCAAAGCCCCAGTGGATTGGAATACCCACCGTTTCAACCTGCTGACCGTTTACATTCAGCGGTTTCAGACGGCGCGTTACCACAGCCACCGCGCGGATAAAGCCACGCTTGCTGGAGACAGTGACACGATCGCCATTGGCAATGCCTTTCGCCGCCGCCAGCGTTTCGCTGATTTCCACAAACTGTTCCGGCTGAGCAATTGCGTTGAGCAATGCGTGCTTGGTCCAGGTGTGGAAGTGCTCCGTCAGACGATAGGTCGTACCCACATACGGGAACTGCTCTTTTTTACCCATCCGCAGCGCGTCTTGTTCATACAGACGAACAACCGGGTTAGACACCACGTTCGGATGCAACGGGTTAGTGCCCAGCGGCGTTTCAATTGGCTCGTAGTGTTCCGGGAACGGACCTTCCGCCATTTTGTTGATGGCAAACAGGCGTCCCATCCCTTCCGGTTGCATGATAAACGGCCCGGTTGGCGTACCCGGCGCGGCATTGCCGAAGTCCGGAATATCGTTACCCGTCCACTTGCTACCGTTCCACTGGATCAGCATCCGTTTCGGATCCCACGGTTTACCGTTGATATCCGCCGAAGCACGGTTGTAGAGTACGCGACGGTTGAGCGGCCACGCCCAGGCCCATCCCAGCGTATTCCCCAGACCGGACGGGTCGGAGTTATCGCGGTTAGCCATCTGGTTGCCCTGCTCGGTCCAGCTACCGGTGTAGATCCAGCAAGAAGATGCGGTTGTACCGTCATCACGCAGATGCGCAAAGCTACTCAGCAACTGACCTTTCTTCGCAATCAGCACGCCATTAGCGTCATAGAGATCTTCCAGCGCATAGCCGTTGTTCTCTTTAGCTACTTCGTCAGATTGCGGTTCGTGCGGCTGCTTGTAGTTCCAGCTCATCTTCATCAGCGGTTCTACGCCTTTACCACCTTCGGCCTGGTACAGCTCGCGCAGATGATGGTAGATACCCGCCAGAATTTCGCCGTCGTTACGCGCTTCGCCCGGCGCGTCCTGACCTTTCCAGTGCCACTGCAACCAGCGACCGGAGTTAGCGATAGAACCATCTTCTTCAGCAAAGCAGGTCGAAGGCAGACGGAATACTTCAGTCTGAATAGATGCCGGATCGACATCGTTCGACTCGCCGTGGTTCTGCCAGAAGGTAGAGGTTTCAGTCACCAGCGGATCGATAACCACCATGTACTTCAGCTTGCTCAGGCAGCTCACCACTTTGTTTTTGTCCGGGAAGGACGCAACCGGGTTAAAGCCCTGGCAGAAATAACCGGTGACTTTACCTTCATCCATCATGTTGAAATACTTGATGACGTCGTAGGTCTGGTCCCACTTCGGCAGCCAGTCGTAGCCCCAGTTGTTCTCTTTCTGCGCGGCATCGCCGTAGAAAGATTTCATCAGGCTAACGAAAAACTTCGGATAGTTGCTCCAGTAGTTCACCTGATCAGCCAGCGTCGCTTTCGGCGTGTTCGCTTCCAGATACGACTGCAAATCAACCTGTTTTTCTGACGGCAGCGTCAGGTAACCTGGCAGGCTGGTAGAGAGCAGGCCTAAGTCAGTCAGGCCCTGAATGTTGGAGTGACCACGCAATGCGTTCACGCCGCCACCGGCCATACCCATGTTACCGAGCAGTAACTGGATCATCGCCATCGTACGGATGTTCTGCGCACCCACGGTGTGCTGCGTCCAGCCCAGCGCGTACAGGAAGGTGGTTGTGCGATCCGGTGCGCTGGTGGAGGCCAGCACTTCACACACTTTCAGGAAGTCGGCTTTTGGCGTACCGCAAATGTTTTCTACTACGTCCGGCGTGTAGCGGGAAACGTGCGCTTTCAGCAGGTTCCATACACAGCGCGGATGAGTCAGCGTGTCATCGCGTTTCGCATAGCCGTTTTCATCGAACTGATAGTTCCAGGACGACTTATCGTATTGACGTTTTTCAGCGTCGTAGCCGCTGAACAGACCGTCTTCGAAAGCAAAATCATCACGCACCAGCAGGCTGGCGTTGGTGTAATGCTTAACGTATTCGGCGTTGATTTTGTTGTTTTCGATCAGGTAGCGCAAAACGCCAGACAGGAACGTAATGTCCGTACCGGAACGAATAGGTGCGTAAATATCCGCCACAGAAGCGGTACGCGTAAAACGGGGATCGACAACGATCAAGGTTGCATCGTTGTTGTTTTTCGCTTCCATCGCCCAGCGGAAACCGACGGGATGCGCTTCAGCAGCGTTACCGCCCATCACCATTACGACGTTAGCGTTTTTGATATCCACCCAGTGGTTGGTCATCGCACCGCGACCAAATGTTGGAGCAAGACTTGCTACCGTTGGTCCGTGTCAGACGCGCGCCTGGTTGTCTACCGCCAGCATCCCGAGGGAGCGGGCAAATTTTTGAGTCAGCATCCCGGTTTCGTTGCTGGCACCGGAAGCACACAGCATACCGGTAGAAAGCCAACGGTTTACCGTTACGCCCTGCTCGTTCTTTTCAATAAAGTTAGCGTCACGGTCGGCTTTCATCAGCTTCGCAATACGGGAGAATGCTTCTTCCCAGCTAATGCGCTGCCATTTGTCAGAACCTGGCGCACGATATTCCGGGTAGCGCAGACGGTTTTCGCTGTTGACATAATCCAGCAAACCGGCCCCTTTCGGGCACAGCGCACCACGACTTACCGGATGATCCGGGTCACCTTCAATGTGATAAATCGCTTCTCTGGCGTTTTTCGCGCCATCACCCAGGCTATACATCAATAGCCCGCAACCTACGGAACAGTATGTGCAGGTGTTACGGATCTCTTTCGCGCGTAATAATTTGTAGTTTCGCGCCTGAGCCAGTGCTTGCTTCGGGGCAAAGCCCAATGCTGCTACTGTTGTTCCCGCCATACCGCCCGCGCAGATTTTAAAAAATTGTCTGCGACTGACGTCCATTGCTTTCCTCTTTTTTCAGGGGTATTACTGCGCGAGGAAACTAACAGTAAAATTCTGAATCTTTTTGCGCGAAATCAAAAAGAACACGTGTTTGCCACAAAATAATCCGCCTGCGCAAATTGACCTACCTCAATAGCGGTAGAAAAACGCACCACTGCCTGACAGGCCAGTTAAAAAAATGCTATAAAATTCAGCTTAATTTTTAACGGCAAGAGAGACAAAACAGCGAGCATGACACGTCAAAAAGCAACGCTCATAGGGCTAATAGCGATCGTCCTGTGGAGCACGATGGTAGGATTGATTCGCGGTGTCAGTGAGGGACTCGGCCCGGTCGGCGGCGCAGCTGCTATCTATTCATTAAGCGGGCTGCTGTTAATCTTCACGGTTGGATTTCCGCGTATTCGGCAGATCCCGAAAGGCTATTTACTCGCCGGGAGTCTGTTATTCGTCAGCTATGAAATCTGTCTGGCGCTTTCCTTAGGGTATGCGGCGACCCGTCATCAGGCGATTGAAGTGGGGATGGTGAACTATCTATGGCCCAGCCTGACAATTCTCTTTGCCATTCTGTTTAATGGTCAGAAAACCAACTGGCTGATTGTACCAGGATTATTATTAGCCCTGGTCGGCGTCTGCTGGGTGTTAGGCGGTGACAATGGGTTACATTATGATGAAATTATCAATAATATCACCACCAGCCCATTGAGTTATTTCCTGGCGTTCATTGGGGCGTTTATCTGGGCAGCCTACTGCACAGTAACGAATAAATACGCACGCGGATTTAACGGAATTACCGTTTTTGTCCTGCTAACGGGAGCAAGTCTGTGGGTTTACTATTTTCTTACGCCACAACCAGAAATGGTATTTAGCACGCCCGTCATGATTAAACTCATCTCTGCGGCATTTACCTTAGGATTTGCTTATGCTGCATGGAATGTCGGTATATTACATGGCAACGTCACCATAATGGCGGTAGGTTCGTATTTTACGCCCGTCCTTTCCTCAGCGCTTGCAGCCGTGCTGCTCAGCGCCCCGCTGTCGTTCTCGTTCTGGCAAGGCGCGCTAATGGTCTGCGGCGGTTCCCTGCTCTGCTGGCTGGCGACACGTCGTGGCTAAAATAATTGTCGGGTCTACGGCCCGGCAGTTAATCAGATAAATTCTGACAATATTAAAAAATAAATTTCAAATACCAGAAAGTCATTTTAGTTACATTTAGTAACACATATCTGTCTGTTTAATCCACATTCTGCCCCCGCAGTTACGCTTTCTTATCTATTCTTCTAATCAGCACTTCACCTGATTCATCCTTAATTCTAATAACTGGCTATTGCGCCTTACCTCCTGTTTTGTCTTTTTTTCATTACCAATGTGTGCATGTGAGGAACAATATGGCACTGCAAAATGAGAAAAATAGTCGTTATCTTTTACGCGACTGGAAACCAGAAAATCCGACCTTCTGGGAAAATAAAGGAAAGCACATTGCACGAAGAAACCTCTGGATATCAGTCAGTTGTCTACTTCTTGCCTTCTGTGTCTGGATGCTATTTAGCGCAGTTACTGTTAATCTCAATAAAATCGGTTTTAATTTTACTACCGATCAACTCTTTTTATTAACCGCATTACCCTCCGTTTCTGGCGCATTATTGCGTGTCCCCTACTCCTTTATGGTGCCTATATTCGGTGGACGCCGATGGACGGTTTTTAGTACTGCAATCCTGATTATTCCTTGCGTCTGGCTCGGAATTGCCGTGCAGAATCCGAATACTCCTTTTGGGATATTTATCGTTATCGCTTTGCTATGCGGTTTTGCAGGTGCGAACTTTGCTTCGAGCATGGGCAATATCAGTTTCTTCTTTCCAAAAGCCAAACAAGGGAGCGCTCTTGGGATTAATGGCGGATTAGGAAACTTAGGTGTAAGTGTAATGCAGCTGGTTGCACCGCTGGTCATTTTTGTCCCCGTATTTGCCTTTCTCGGCGTCAATGGCGTACCGCAGGCCGACGGTTCGGTGATGTCGCTGGCGAATGCCGCATGGATTTGGGTGCCATTACTGGCGATTGCCACGATCGCCGCCTGGTCAGGGATGAATGATATCGCCAGTTCACGCGCCTCAATTGCCGACCAGCTCCCTGTCTTACAACGCCTGCATCTCTGGCTGCTGAGCCTGCTTTACCTTGCCACCTTCGGTTCGTTTATCGGTTTTTCTGCGGGTTTTGCCATGCTGGCAAAAACCCAGTTCCCGGATGTGAATATTCTGCGCCTGGCGTTCTTTGGCCCATTTATCGGTGCCATCGCGCGATCGGTTGGTGGTGCTATTTCCGATAAATTCGGCGGCGTGCGGGTAACGTTGATCAACTTCATTTTTATGGCGATTTTCAGCGCCCTGCTGTTCCTTACCTTACCGGGCACAGGCTCCGGTAATTTCATCGCATTTTACGCCGTATTTATGGGGCTGTTTCTGACCGCGGGTCTGGGAAGTGGTTCTACTTTCCAGATGATCGCCGTCATCTTTCGCCAGATAACAATTTATCGGGTGAAGATGAAAGGCGGTAGTGATGAGCAAGCTCAAAGAGAAGCCGTCACCGAAACGGCAGCCGCTCTGGGCTTTATCTCAGCCATTGGCGCAGTGGGCGGCTTTTTTATTCCGCAGGCGTTTGGCATGTCGCTCAATATGACCGGCTCTCCGGTGGGCGCGATGAAAGTGTTTTTAATCTTCTACATCGTTTGTGTGCTACTGACCTGGCTGGTTTATGGTCGGCGGAAGTTCAGCCAAAAATAAGAGATCGATGCCTGACACGTCTTATCAGGCTACAACCGTGTCGCATCCGACAAGGCATCAGATCCCAATTCATTCCTGGAGCAGGAGTTATGTCATGAGTAAACTTTTGGATCGCTTTCGCTACTTCAAACAAAAGGGCGAAACCTTTGCCGATGGTCACGGACAGGTGATGCATAGCAACCGCGACTGGGAGGACAGCTATCGCCAGCGTTGGCAGTTCGACAAAATCGTGCGTTCCACCCACGGTGTTAACTGTACAGGCTCCTGTAGCTGGAAAATCTACGTTAAAAATGGTCTGGTGACCTGGGAAATCCAACAGACCGATTACCCGCGCACTCGTCCTGACCTGCCAAATCATGAACCTCGCGGCTGCCCGCGTGGCGCAAGTTACTCCTGGTATCTCTACAGCGCTAACCGCCTGAAATACCCGCTCATTCGTAAACGACTGATTGAACTGTGGCGCGAAGCCCTCAAGCAACACAGCGATCCGGTACTGGCGTGGGCATCGATTATGAACGATCCGCAAAAGTGCCTGAGCTACAAACAAGTGCGTGGACGCGGTGGCTTTATCCGCTCCAACTGGCAGGAGCTAAATCAGCTGATTGCCGCTGCTAACGTCTGGACCATCAAAACCTATGGCCCGGATCGCGTTGCCGGATTCTCACCGATTCCGGCGATGTCGATGGTTTCTTACGCCGCCGGAACACGCTATCTGTCGCTGTTAGGTGGCACCTGTTTAAGCTTCTACGACTGGTATTGCGACCTGCCGCCCGCCTCGCCGATGACCTGGGGTGAGCAAACCGACGTACCGGAATCTGCCGACTGGTATAACTCCAGTTACATCATCGCCTGGGGGTCTAACGTACCGCAGACACGTACGCCGGACGCCCATTTCTTTACCGAAGTACGCTACAAAGGCACTAAAACCATCGCCATTACCCCTGACTACTCTGAAGTGGCCAAATTGTGCGACCAGTGGCTGGCACCGAAACAAGGCACTGATAGTGCCCTGGCAATGGCAATGGGCCATGTCATTTTAAAAGAGTTTCATCTCGATAATCCCAGCGATTATTTTATCAACTACTGCCGCCGCTACAGCGACATGCCGATGCTGGTAATGCTGGAACCTCGCGACGACGGCAGCTACGTTCCCGGGCGCATGGTCCGCGCATCTGACCTGGTGGATGGACTGGGCGAAAGCAATAATCCGCAGTGGAAAACCGTGGCAGTTAATACCGCAGGTGAATTGGTAGTGCCGAACGGTTCGATTGGTTTTCGTTGGGGAGAAAAAGGCAAATGGAACCTGGAATCCATTGCCGCCGGTACGGAAACCGAATTGTCGTTAACCCTGCTCGGTCAACATGACGCCGTTGCAGGCGTGGCCTTCCCCTACTTTGGCGGCATTGAAAATCCACATTTTCGCATCGTAAAACACAATCCTGTCCTGGTGCGCCAATTGCCCGTTAAAAACCTGACATTAGCCGATGGTAGCACCTGTCCGGTGGTCAGCGTTTATGATCTGGTACTGGCAAATTACGGCCTCGATCGCGGGCTGGAAGATGAAAACAGCGCGAAAGATTACGCTGAAATCAAACCTTACACCCCTGCCTGGGGCGAGCAAATTACCGGCGTACCGCGCCAGTATATTGAAACCATCGCCCGTGAATTTGCCGATACCGCTCATAAAACGCATGGGCGCTCGATGATTATTCTCGGCGCAGGTGTTAACCACTGGTATCACATGGACATGAACTACCGCGGGATGATCAATATGCTGATCTTTTGCGGTTGTGTCGGGCAAAGCGGCGGCGGCTGGGCGCACTATGTCGGTCAGGAAAAACTGCGCCCACAAACCGGCTGGCTGCCTCTGGCCTTTGCGCTCGACTGGAACCGTCCACCGCGCCAGATGAACAGCACCTCGTTTTTCTACAATCACTCCAGCCAGTGGCGCTATGAAAAAGTCACCGCGCAGGAATTGCTCTCACCGCTCGCCGATGCCAGTAAATACAGCGGTCACCTGATTGATTTCAACGTTCGCGCCGAACGTATGGGCTGGCTCCCTTCTGCGCCGCAGCTGGGGCGTAACCCGCTCTCCCTGAAAGCTGAAGCCGACAAGGCCGGATTATCCCCCACAGAATTTACCGCCCAGGCGCTGAAATCGGGCGATTTACGTATGGCCTGCGAACAACCAGATAGCGGCAGCAATCATCCGCGTAATTTGTTTGTCTGGCGTTCTAACCTGCTTGGCTCTTCCGGCAAGGGCCACGAGTATATGCAGAAGTATCTGCTGGGGACCGAAAGCGGGATTCAGGGCGAGGAACTCGGTGCCAGCGACGGGATCAAACCGGAAGAAGTTGAGTGGCAAACTGCAGCGATTGAAGGCAAGCTCGACCTGCTGGTGACGCTTGACTTCCGCATGTCCAGTACCTGCCTGTTCTCCGATATCGTTCTGCCCACCGCCACCTGGTACGAAAAAGACGATATGAATACCTCGGATATGCATCCGTTTATTCATCCGCTTTCTGCGGCGGTCGATCCGGCGTGGGAATCACGCAGCGACTGGGAAATCTACAAAGGTATCGCTAAAGCCTTTTCGCAAGTGTGCGTGGGGCATCTCGGCAAAGAAACCGACGTGGTATTACAACCACTGCTGCATGACTCCCCGGCAGAGCTTTCACAGCCGTGTGAAGTGCTCGACTGGCGCAAAGGCGAGTGCGATCTGATTCCAGGCAAAACCGCGCCGAATATTGTGGCGGTGGAGCGCGACTACCCTGCTACCTATGAACGCTTTACCTCGCTCGGGCCATTGATGGACAAACTTGGCAACGGAGGTAAAGGGATTTCGTGGAATACCCAGGATGAAATTGATTTCCTCGGTAAACTCAATTACACCAAGCGTGATGGCCCGGCACAGGGGCGTCCGCTGATTGATACCGCGATTGATGCCTCAGAAGTGATTCTGGCGCTGGCACCGGAAACCAACGGCCATGTTGCAGTCAAAGCGTGGCAAGCGCTGGGCGAGATCACCGGACGCGAACATACCCATCTGGCGCTGCACAAAGAGGACGAGAAGATTCGCTTTCGCGATATTCAGGCGCAGCCGCGTAAAATTATCTCCAGCCCCACATGGTCTGGTCTGGAAAGCGATCACGTCTCCTATAACGCGGGATACACCAACGTTCATGAGTTAATTCCGTGGCGCACGCTGTCGGGCCGTCAACAGCTTTATCAGGATCATCCGTGGATGCGTGCCTTTGGTGAAAGCCTGGTGGCTTATCGCCCGCCTATCGACACCCGCAGTGTCAGTGAAATGCGCCAGATACCGCCAAACGGCTTCCCGGAGAAAGCCCTTAACTTCCTGACACCGCACCAGAAATGGGGCATTCACTCAACCTACAGTGAAAACCTGCTAATGCTGACGCTCTCTCGCGGTGGACCGATTGTCTGGATCAGCGAAACCGATGCCCGTGAACTGACCATTGTCGATAACGACTGGGTGGAAGTGTTTAACGCCAATGGCGCGCTGACTGCCCGCGCGGTAGTCAGCCAGCGTGTACCGCCGGGCATGACCATGATGTATCACGCTCAGGAACGCATTATGAATATTCCTGGTTCGGAAGTAACCGGCATGCGCGGCGGCATTCATAACTCGGTCACCCGCGTTTGTCCGAAACCAACGCATATGATTGGCGGTTACGCGCAGCTGGCCTGGGGCTTTAACTACTACGGCACCGTCGGATCGAACCGCGATGAGTTCATCATGATCCGCAAGATGAAGAACGTTAACTGGCTGGATGATGAAGGTCGCGATCAGGTTCAGGAGGCGAAAAAATGAAAATACGTTCGCAAGTCGGCATGGTGCTTAACCTCGATAAATGTATCGGCTGCCATACCTGTTCGGTGACCTGTAAAAACGTCTGGACCGGACGCGAAGGCATGGAGTACGCATGGTTTAACAACGTCGAAACCAAACCGGGCATTGGTTATCCGAAAAACTGGGAAGATCAGGATGAGTGGCAAGGTGGCTGGGTGCGTGATGTGAATGGCAAGATACGCCCGCGTCTGGGCAGCAAGATGGGCGTAATAACCAAAATTTTCGCCAACCCGGTAGTGCCGCAGATTGACGATTACTACGAACCTTTCACCTTCGACTACGAACATTTGCATAGCGCGCCGGAAGGCAAACATATTCCCACCGCCCGTCCGCGTTCACTGATTGACGGCAAACGGATGGACAAAGTGATCTGGGGCCCAAACTGGGAAGAACTGCTGGGCGGCGAATTTGAAAAACGAGCCCGCGACCGCAACTTCGAGGCCATGCAAAAGGAGATGTACGGGCAGTTTGAAAACACCTTCATGATGTACCTGCCGCGCCTGTGCGAACACTGCCTCAATCCCAGCTGCGTGGCGACCTGCCCCAGCGGCGCTATCTACAAACGCGAAGAAGACGGCATTGTGCTGATTGATCAGGATAAATGCCGTGGCTGGCGTTTGTGCATTAGCGGTTGCCCATACAAAAAAATCTACTTCAACTGGAAAAGCGGTAAGTCAGAAAAATGTATTTTCTGTTATCCGCGAATTGAGTCCGGTCAACCGACCGTGTGCTCCGAAACCTGCGTGGGTCGCATTCGTTATCTTGGCGTGCTGCTCTACGACGCCGACCGCATCGAAGAAGCAGCGAGTACCGAACGAGAGGTCGATCTCTATGAACGCCAGTGCGAAGTGTTCCTCGATCCGCACGATCCCTCGGTGATCGAAGAAGCCCTGAAACAAGGTATTCCACAAAACGTGATTGACGCTGCCCAGCGTTCGCCTGTCTACAAAATGGCGATGGACTGGAAACTGGCGCTACCGCTGCACCCTGAATATCGCACCCTGCCGATGGTCTGGTACGTTCCTCCGCTGTCACCGATTCAGTCCTACGCTGATGCGGGAGGTTTGCCGAAAAGCGAAGGCGTGCTGCCCGCCATCGAAAGCCTGCGTATTCCGGTGCAATATCTCGCCAATATGTTGAGTGCCGGTGATACCGGTCCGGTACTGCGGGCGCTGAAACGGATGATGGCGATGCGCCACTATATGCGTTCACAAACCGTGGAAGGCGTTACTGATACTCGTGCCATCGACGAAGTAGGTCTGAGCGTCGCCCAGGTCGAAGAGATGTATCGTTACCTCGCCATTGCCAACTATGAAGACCGTTTTGTCATCCCGACAAGCCATCGGGAAATGGCGGGCGATGCCTTCGCAGAACGCAACGGCTGCGGTTTTACCTTTGGCGACGGTTGCCACGGTTCGGACAGCAAATTCAACCTGTTCAACAGTAGCCGTATCGATGCCATCAACATCACCGAAGTGCGCGACAAAGCGGAGGGCGAATAATGCAGATCCTCAAAGTGATCGGCCTGTTGATGGAGTACCCAGACGAGTTGTTGTGGGAGTGTAAGGACGACGCGCTGGCGCTTATCCGCCGCGACGCGCCGATGCTCACCGATTTTGCACTCGACCTGCTCAACGCCCCGCTGCTGGATAAACAGGCCGAATGGTGTGAAGTGTTTGACCGCGGGCGCACCACGTCGCTGCTGCTGTTTGAACATGTTCATGCCGAGTCCCGCGATCGCGGCCAGGCAATGGTGGACCTGCTGGCGGAGTATGAAAAGGTCGGTCTGCAACTGAATTGTAGGGAACTGCCCGATTATCTACCGCTGTATCTGGAGTATTTAAGCGTACTTCCGGACGATCAGGCGAAAGAAGGATTACTCAACGTTGCGCCGATCCTCGCCCTGCTTGGCGGACGCTTAAAACAACGCGAGGCACCGTCACCGTGGTACGCGTTATTTGACGCCCTGTTGCAACTGGCAGGAAGCCCTCTGTCAAGTGACAGTGTCACAAAACAGATTCGCAGTGAAGAGCGTGACGACACCCGCCAGGCGCTGGATGCGGTGTGGGAAGAAGAACAGGTGAAGTTTATTGAAGATAACGCCACGGCGTGTGACAGCTCGCCGCTTAATCAATATCAGCGACGCTTTAGCCAGGATGTCGCGCCGCAGTATGTCGACATCAGTGCGGGAGGTGGGAAATGATTCAGTATCTGAACGTCTTTTTTTACGATATCTACCCGTACTTGTGTGGCACGGTTTTTATCCTTGGAAGCTGGCTGCGCTACGATTACGGGCAGTATACCTGGCGCGCCGCCTCCAGCCAGATGCTAGATAAACGCGGGATGGTGCTATGGTCGAACTTGTTCCATATCGGCATTCTGGGGATCTTCTTCGGTCATCTGTTCGGCATGTTAACGCCGCACTGGATGTACGCGTGGTTTCTGCCGGTGGCGGTAAAACAGCAGATGGCGATGATCCTCGGCGGAATATGCGGGGTATTGACGCTGATTGGCGGTGCGGGGCTACTGGTGCGTCGTTTAACAAATCCGCGTATCAGGGCGACGTCTTCTGGTGCGGATATCCTGATCCTCGCCATTTTGTTAATTCAGTGCATTCTTGGGTTAACCACCATTCCTTTTTCAGCACAACATCCGGACGGCAGTGAAATGATGAAGCTGGTGGGCTGGGCGCAAAGCATTGTCACTTTCCAGGGCGGTGCATCTACGCATCTTGATGGTGTCGCCTTTATATTCCGCGTTCATCTGGTGCTTGGAATGACCATCTTCCTGCTCTTCCCGTTCACCCGACTGGTGCATGTCTGGAGCGCGCCGTTTGAGTACTTTACTCGTCGGTATCAGATTGTGCGTTCGCGGCGTTAATTCTCACGCGGGCCGGATAGCCCTTCGCTCTCCGGCCACTTGCAGGCTATGATAGTTCTCCAGCAACAGGAGAACATTAATGAAACCGCAGGTTTACCACGTCGATGCTTTTACCTCTCAACCGTTTCGCGGCAATTCTGCCGGTGTTGTTTTCCCCGCCGATAATCTCAGCGAAGCGCAAATGCAGCTTATCGCCCGCGAGTTAGGTCATTCGGAAACTGCTTTTCTGCTGCACAGCGACGACAGCGATGTGCGCATCCGCTACTTTACGCCAACGGTTGAAGTTCCGATTTGTGGTCACGCGACAGTAGCTGCGCACTATGTACGTGCAAAGGTGTTAGGTTTAGGAAATTGCACGGTCTGGCAAACATCGCTGGCAGGAAAACATCGTGTGACTATCGAAAAGCAAAATGATGATTATCGTATTTCGCTGGAACAAGGTACTCCAGGCTTTGAGCCACCACTGACAGGTGAAACACGAGCGGCAATTATCAACGCGCTTCATCTCACTGAGGACGATATTCTGCCAGGCTTGCCAATTCAGGTGGCAACAACAGGACACTCAAAAGTGATGATTCCACTGAAGCCGGAAGTGGATATCGACGTCCTTTCGCCTGACCTTGCTGCGCTGACCGCTATCAGCGAACAGATTGGCTGCAATGGTTTCTTCCCGTTCCAGATCCGCCCAGGCAAAAACGAAACCGATGGTCGCATGTTCTCGCCGGCGATTGGTATTGTGGAAGATCCGGTGACTGGCAATGCCAATGGCCCGATGGGCGCATGGTTAGTACATCACAACGTATTGCCCCACGATGGCAACGTGTTGCGTGTTAAAGGCCATCAGGGGCGCGCATTAGGGCGTGACGGCGTGATTGAAGTGACGGTGACAATTCGTGATAACCAACCGGAGAAAGTCACCATTTCTGGCACGGCGGTGATTTTGTTTCATGCCGAATGGGCAATTGAACTCTGAAACCGTTGCCTGATGCGCTTCGCTTATCAGGTCTACAACCGGGCTAATGTATGCCGGATAAGGCATTTACGCCACATCCGGCAACCTGACATAAATTATTTTCCCGCCTCCGGGTGCGTATCAAACGCCGCCATCACCAGCGCTAACTCATCCACAGTAAAGCCATGTTTCGCATCATCTACGCCCAGACCAAACTGTTCCTGCATCACGGCATATAACGACGCCACATCTGGTAGATTTCGCTGCTCAACTGCGTGCCCATTTTCATAATGGGTAAAATGAAAATTGGTCAGCGTTAGCTTGCCACCGTCCGGCAAATGGCGACACATCAGCAAATGATGGCGAAAATGCGACTGCGGCCAGTGCGCCGACCAGAAATTGCCCATCACATAATCGCTTTGTTGCTGCTCGCAGAGATCAAAACGGTACATCGACTGCCAGTGCTGATGATGATTAAACTGCAATACCCAATCATCACCCTCTTGCAACAACCGATACTCTCCGTGTGGCGTGGTTTGCATGATATCCGGCATTAAACGAATCGGCGCGGTTAGCGTCTGCCCACCGAAACCGACATCAGCAATCCATTTTTCCCCTTCCAGTTCCACCAACAGCAAACGATGGGTGCGCGGCGGTAATGCTGGCGGATTTGATAACACTACGCGACCTAACAAGCTGCGAACGTTAAACCCCAGCTCGCGTAACACCCGCTCAAACACGCCATTCTGCTCAAAACAGTAACCGCCACGACGGGCTATCACCAGTTTATCTTCCAGCGATTGATCATCAAGCTGTATTTCCCTCGGCAGCAAAACGTCGAGATTTTCAAACGGAATGGTGCAATTGTGTTTCAGGTGCAATGCACGCAGCGTATCAATATTGGCCGCAGCAGCTCCCAACCAGTTAATACGGGCAAAATAATGATTCAGAATGGGCGTCATCAGGCGTTTCCCTTAGTGGTTTTCTCAACTTATAACCTGGAATAGACGCCGCACTGGCTATTTTGTGCGATCGCGGACATGCATCACGTTCGCAAATCGCCAATCCCGTTAATTTCGTTACTTATTGCGTTACGAGCTACGCTTTTAAAACACCCTTCATAGCGAGGCGATATCGTGAGCCAATTCATTCCCGTCGAATTACACCATGCCAGCCGTCTGTTAAATCATGGCCCAACTGTCATGATCACCAGTTCCGATGAGCAATCCCAGCGGCGTAACATTATGGCAGCAGCCTGGTCGATGCCCGTAGAGTTTGAACCGCCACGCGTGGCGATTGTGGTAGATAAATCGACATGGACCAGGGAGTTGATTGAACGTAACGGTAAGTTTGGCATCGTTATCCCGGGCGTTGCGGCGACTAACTGGACGTGGGCGGTGGGAAGTGTGTCGGGTCGTGAAGAAGATAAATTTAATTGCTACGGCATTCCGGTAGTGAGAGGCCCGGTGCTTGGTTTGCCGCTGGTCGAGGAAAAATGTCTGGCGTGGATGGAGTGTCGCCTGCTACCTGCAACTTCCGCGCAAGAAAAATACGATACGCTATTTGGCGAAGTGGTATCAGCAGCGGCAGACGCACGGGTATTTGTCGAAGGCCGCTGGCAGTTTGATGATGATAAGCTCAATACGTTGCATCATTTAGGTGCTGGCACGTTTGTTACCAGTGGTAAGCGTGTTACGGCAGGTTAAGCATTACATGCTGTAACCAGGTTTCTTTATCAGCGTCTCCATTTGGGGCGCAATTTCGGCCAGGGCAAGATTACGAAAGCCCGCTCCCCGCAAGGACTGACGCCAGGTAGTTTCTGTCCATGACTGCTTTTCGCATCTTACGTCTTAACCCTGCCTTGAATACCTTATCATTCGTCAAAATATTAATAGCAATGTGCCGTATCCCTGAAAATAATTCTGCTGCATTTCCTCTTCTTATTTTGCAGTCGTCTTCATTCATTACCACGTCCAGACGCCAGTGCAGCTTATTCTCCACGTGCCAGTGGTTTCGGATTGCTGTGGCGAACTTCTCTGCGGTTAAATCAGCAGAACTGATATAATATCTGACCGTCATTTCTGGCTCTTTCTTTTGTTCTGCTATTATGGACCGAAAGGAGACTGCCACGCATAATTTCTTCAGCCCTTTCCATTCAAACGTGAAATCAATAAGTTCATCAGGGACATCGCAAACAATATGAAGACGGATTTCTTCTCTGCCGTGACTCTTTTCACTAATGGCGTAACTGTCATGTTCTGGATTATTTAATTCTTTCAGTGGAAATTTTTCCTCAAAGGCTTTATTAAGCCGCCCCTGATTTCCTTTTACAGCGAATAAATAATCACCGCCCTATTTTTGTATCTTCTCTGCAATATCTTTCTGGCAACCCATCGCATCAGTTGTGATGATTTTTCCTTTAATATCCAGCATGTTAAGAAGTTCTGGGATAGCTGTAATCTCATTAGATTTCTCATCCGTCCTGATCTGTCCGATGACCAGACTGTGCATTGTTGAGAACGCACTAATGACATGAATCGCTCCCCTGCGGCGACTCTTGTCATAAGAGTGCCGGAGCGTTTTTCCATCAATTGCAATGACGTCTTTATCATCTGAAGAATGGCAGTCACGCATCCAGTTAATAAAGCACTCGTGAAATTTTGCAGGACTGATACAGGATACAACTCTGGCAATGGTATCGTGAACAGGAATACCATTATCAAAATCACCATATTGCTTCAAAAAATCGAGATGTGTTTCCCCAAAATCCTCTATATCTTCCCAGCCTTCTGCACCAGAAATAACGGCACAAATAGTCAACAGTAGAATATCCGATAATTTATGTTCCACTTTCCAGGCTTGTCTGTAATCGGGGATAATAGAAATATGTTCCATCAATTTTTTAAGTTCCATTTTGTTCTCCTTAATTATGTAAGGAGTATTTGATCATGTATAAGCAATAAAAAACAGCTTCAGGTAATGAGGAATATCTCAATTTTTAAACATAAAATGCGAATTATTTAGTACAAAAAAGCAGCGTTACGTGATCTTTCCCTGATATCTTAATCTGCACATAGCCATCTTAACGTTATGCCCCATACATTAGTAATGTAAATTAAGAATTCGGAATATATTAAATTCACTTCATAAATTAATATTGAGAATGATATACACATTAATTATATTGAAGTAATGTCTTAAGAGTTGTAATGCCCATGGAACAGGACTAATTCCAGAAACTCCTGTTGGGCAATAGCGCGTTTATCACCCTACATGCCTCTTACATTTTTTAGCCTTTTCTGTAATGTCGGCAATTGGCTCATTTAATCAGCAATTGTATTGGTATTTGGCGTATTACCCCTGAAACCCATCATGTGCTAGCCCCTCACTATTCATTGAGCCAACCACGCCAGTGTCCACTGCAACCACTGGCGTTCAGAGCGACGCACGAGTAGGACTGCAGTCAGGTATCATCAAACCAATAGTGGTTGTTTCCGTCATAATTTCATCAGGTTGCTATTTTGTCGCCAGCCGCCTTTATCCCCACATATTTATAGCGGGATTATTTTGCATCGTTACATGATAAAAGGTAGGATTCTGCGCCGACAGTTATACCCATAAAGAATAATGGTGAATCTTGTCATCGCCAGGATGAATAAACATTGTTCATGGCAACTTATATGACTTTTTCATTA
>ENA-OWPJ01000709-OWPJ01000709.1-human-gut-metagenome-genome-assembly--contig:-NODE-709-length-24159-cov-5.98021_pt1 | contig 24159 bp, 30 predicted proteins | sample MGYA00248264_ERZ651846 | MGnify/ENA primary metagenome ERZ651846 (study PRJEB26924, sample SAMEA4378271) | human gut metagenome | biome: human gut; feature: human-associated habitat; material: faeces...
GGACAACCATACTTAGATATTTAGTAAGATTAGCCTCTATTGGTAATCCTGAAAGACTGGAATAAGTTAATATCCCAATAGTAAAAAAAAGAAGAAGAAAGGTAAGAAATGTTCTCTGTCTAGTAGAAAATCCCTGCCCCTCAATACAATAAGTTTTGCTTAAAATTGTGTTCATAAATGAACCACCTCCATGATATAATTATAATGGTCAATATAAGGTATAAATAATGACCTTTTTCATTTATTTTTTTTTAATATTATAGATAGTTTTATTAAAATTAATGAATAAATATAACTTTTTTGATGGAGGCTATTTTTAATGAAAAGTAACAGAGGACAGGAAGTTTTTTATATAAAAAAGAAAGATTTAACAAAAATTCGTAATTATTTTTTTAGAAAAGAAAAATTTGTTATTTTAGCTCTTATAAATGTTGGAATAAACGTTGCTTTAAGAATATCTGATTTAGGAAATTTAAAATTTGAAGATATAACTAAAGAATGGAAAGTAAAAATTAAAGAAAAGAAGACTGGAAAATATAAATATATTAAATTAAATGCAATATGTAAAAATAATATAAACCAATTGAAAGTTATATATAATGATAGAGGTATTCTTCCTACAGGTTATATCTTTAAATCACTGAACAGGGAGTATCTTAAAAAAGGGATTGATAAATCATTAAATACTTCATCAGTTTCCAAATATTTTGTTAAAGCTAGAATTGATTTAAAAATTCCTTATGCTATTGGAACTCATTCATTAAGAAAAACTTGGGGTTATAATGTTTATAGAAGAACTAAGGATATTGCTCCTATTATGAAAGTCTTAAATCATTCATCTGCCTCTCAAACTTTAAAATATATTGGAATAGATCAAGAAGAAATTGATTCAATTTATGATAAATTTAATTTCTGATAATTAACATAAAAAAAAGAGTGCATTTATTTGCACTCTATAAACTTAAATATTCAAAACAGATCACTGTGAGTTCCTGTTCTTGTTAGTGTAAGAACTAACTTTGTGTCTGAAATATAATATATCAACAACCAATCAGGAGTTATATGACATTCTCTATGTCCTTTATAATTCCCTATCAATTCATGATCTTTATATTTTTCTTCTAATATTTCTTGTCTCAATAGTTTTTCTAATACAACTTCAAACTTTTTTAAATCATACCCTCTTTTCTTAATTATTTTCCAATCTTTTTTAAACTTATTACTCAATATAACTTCTAGCATTATTCTTCCTCCAAAGCTTTCATGACTTCTTCAGTTGTTTTATAAGACTTAATATTTGGATTGTTTGCTAGTGCTTCAGCTTCTGCCATTGCTTTTAATGTCTCAAAATTTGGGGTTTCTAATCTTACATCAAAAGGTAATCCCCCTTTATTTATTATCATTTTACTACATATTGTTAATGCTCCAGATACTGTCATTCCTAAAGCTTCACAAACTTCATTTAATTGATTTTTTATATCTTCATCAATTCTAAAAGTTATTGTACTTTGTGCCATTATTCCACCCCCTTATTTGTTAGTATAATTATATAACATTGTTTATACAATGTCAATCAATTCTACCATTAAAATAGATCAAAAAGAAATTGATTCAATTTATGATAATTAATATAAAAAAGAGTGCATTTCTGCACTCTTTTTAATTATTTCAATTTACCTACATAGAAACAGAAGGATAAGTTCCAATAGTTGCTCTCATATGAATAGCTTTCATATATTCTTCATGTTCTATTGCAGCTTCCTTATTACCTTTATCAGATTTCTTTTTTAAATCTGCTATTATTTTTTCAAGTTCTTCTTTTACTGCTGTGTCTGTTTGAGATTTTTCTACCATGGCTTGTTTTTCTTCATATGGTACTTTTTTTATTGTATCTCCACAACTTGCTAGTAATACTACTGCCAATAATATTAATATTCCTTTTTTCATTCTTCTTTCCCTCCTAAATAATTTTTTAATTTAATTATATCACTTTAATATCTTGCTTTTCCACTTATTTTTAGTCTGAATACTTATCTAGTATTATTCTATATTCTTTAATTGTTAATTCTTCCAATAACTTCTTTTTAAAATCATTTACTATAGTTTCAAAAATTTTTTTTTCTTTAGAAAGTTTCAGCAGCTCTTGAATCTCTTTTTCTCCTATAAGTTTTCTTCTTTGTTCCCTATCTTCTTTTCTCTGATTAAGAAGTATATCTCCTACTATCTTCATCTTTTTTCTTTCTTCAGCATTATAATTTTTTAAATTAAGAAAATAACCCAGCAACATTCCTTTATCTTCCTGAGCTATTTCTGCTATCTCCAACAAAGCACCTATTTCTATAAGGTGTTTTGCTCTTGCTTTTCTTGGATTTATTCCCTCTCTATTATATTTTCTTAACTTTAAATTGACTTTCATCAGTTTTTCTTCAAGAGCTGCTATTTTATCTTTCATATTCATCTTCCTTTGTTTTTAAAAGACTTTGAAGTGTTCCTTCTATATCTTCTTTATCTCTTTTCTTTTTACTTAGTTCTATATCTTTCATACCTCTTACATGATCTTCCTTTCTTTTTCTTACTGGAGCTATACCTTTTGAAATATTTTTATTTTTTTCTTTTGTCTTTTCTTTAAGAGCTTCTATTTTATCTGTCATTAGATATTTATCTGTAAGTGATCCAATTTCTTTATATAGTTTTATGCTATCTGAAGTAATCTTCATCTCTTTTTTAATTTCTTTTATTTGTTCTGGCTCTTTTGAATTTTCCATTATTTCCTTGTATATTCTCATTTTTTCATAATTTTTAGTTTGATGTTCTTTTATCTTCTTATTAAGAGCCATATATATTTCTTCCTTTTCATTGTCTTTTAGATTTTTCAACTGCTCCAGATCATATTTGTATCTATCATTTTTAAATCTATTCTCCTTAATATTTCTAAGGTTCTTATCAAGAAGTTTTCCTTCTAAATTAGAAGTCGTTCCTTGGGTATTATTATCTATATTTTTATTAAGTTCTTCCATAGCTTTATCAAGTGCTTTATCTTTAATATTCTTTTCTTGTACTTCAAGAATATTCTTACCAGCTTCCTGGAAGAATACTTTTTCAACTCTTTCACTAAATTCTTCTATTTCTGTTTTTTCATCTTTCACTAAATCTACAGCTATTTTTTCTTGAGTAGAAAATAGCTCTATATCCATTTTTGAAGCAATAGATATTTTTTCAAAGTTAAATGCTACAGCTTTAGATACTTCTCTTTCCTGTTTATTAATATTTCTTATAGCTTTTTTGAAATTTTCTTCAATTTTCTTTAATTCTTTTGTTATATCTTTAGCCTCTATCTTATTTAACCTTTCTTTTATTTCCAAATTCTTTAATTTTTCGTTTGCTATATCTTTGTCTATACTCTTTTTGGTATTAAAATCAAATAATCCTGCCTTATCTCTCAATTCTTGAAGAGTATTGAGTTTATCTTCTGATTTTGTAAGAAGTTTCTTATCCTTCAGATATTCTCCTTGTGAAGTAAGATTAAATGCAAAATCTTTTCCTTTCTTATTATAAACTTCATTAAGATTTTTCTTAATTTCTTTTATTTCTTCCTGTTTAGTTCTTAAATTAGAGATATTTTTTCTTGCTTCATCTTTTACTTTTTCAAATGTATCTAGTATAAGAGTATTATCTCTTATTTTTATTGCTTCAATGGAAATAGAATTTTTTTCTATTTCATCTATTTTTTCCCTCTCTTTAGATATCATTCCAAGATACTTTTCTTTAACCTTTTCTTCTACTGTAATAACTTTTCCAAGTATTTTATCATCATATTTGTATTTAGCTGTATATCTAGCCGAATCTAAATAGAGCTGCTCTTCTTCTTTTGTCAACTCTCTTTCTTTTTTCAGTTCTTCATATTCCATTTGCTCTTTCAGACGTTTACTGTGTTCTCCTTTAGTCATTTGGTCTAAAGCTATCTCTCTTAATTTATCTGAAGAAATATTCACTGTATATTTATCAATATTCTTTTCATGATAATTTATCAATGCTTCCTGATCTATATAGTTTTCTATATTAAATTTAGCTTTATCTTTTTCATTAGATAGATCAAGTGTTTCTTCTTTTACCATTTCTACCTTGTAACTATATATTTCTTCTTTTATTTTTTTAATTTCTTTCAATCTTTCAAAATTTTCTAACTCTTCTTTTTCCCACTCTTTTAATGATTCTATTCCATTTTTTTCAAGTTTTATAAGGATCATTCCATTTATATTTACTGGTTCTCTATCTAAAAGTTCAGCTTTAAGCTTATCTCCTTTTTTTAAAGCTTCCTCTCTTTGTGTATTAAGTGATTCACAGCTAACTTTTTCTATTCCATGTTTTTCTAGCTCTTTGTTTAGGAAAACTTCCCATTTTTTTCTATAAACTGTAGGCATATTTTTAGCATTCCATTTACGATCTTTCTTACAGCCTCCAGCTCTTATATTTTTGGGATTTGCTCTTTTAAAAAAAGTTTTTGGATCTCTTTCAATCCCATCTAATTTTCTCTCACAAAACATACAATGTACATGTACATTATCTATTCCATCCTTTGAACTTTCTTTTCTGTGAAGAGCAAAGCTATATACAAAGTCTTTTCCAAAAGTATCATTTAAAAACTCTTTAGCAAGTTTAATATTTTCAGTATCTGTAAATTCATGTGGAAGAGATATCTCAAATTCTGTGTATGTTCTTCCATTATCTCTTTCAAAAGCTTCTGAACTTTTCCAAAATAGCATTGGATCTTCTTTAGCAAACATAGGCATATTGCAGTTTTCTTTATATACTAAATCTTCATATTTTTCTTTATTAGAAAAGTTTCCTTCACGATTAATATAATCATGGTGGTCTGGTGCAAATTTTCCTTCTCTTCTAACATAGTCAAAGTGATCTATTGCAGAAGTCATATTCTTAGTACTATCTTTGACTTGAAATCTGTATATAGCCACTTTAACTCTCCTTAATTTTTTAGTATTTTTTTCATCATAAGACACCTACGGTAAGAAGCAATCAATTTTAACCTTTGGTTAAGGGGTGCAGGTGCTCCTGCCACGTCGTTTCAGAGAAACGAGGATACGTGCGTCTACTAAAAACATCACGAGCAGGATACTGCTCGTTTTTAGGTAGGCGACTCTTTTTTAATTTTAATTTTACTACATTATTGTATTTTTTTCAAGTATCTATAAAAAATAACTTGATTTTAATATTAGTTGCTGTATAATAATAATTATAATGGTTAGTATGTTTAAAAAGGTCATTATTTATACCTTATATTGACCATTAGGTTTTATAATAAAACTATATGTTGTTTTTATCAATTTTAAACTATATTTATGTATTTATCAAAAGAAAAATAAAATTTTTACTTTATATTTTAAATAGAGTTTTTTTATAAAAAATATATGTTCTATTTCAGGAAATAATAAAAGTAGAATTTTATTGCATATTGAATTTATTAAAAATTATTTAAAGAATAAAAAATTTAGATCTGATAATCTATTTTTTATATACCTCTTGTTTTATTATTTGCCTTTTAAAACTGTTTCATCACTTTTTTCAAGTAAACCTAATAGGTAAAAATATAAAATCTTTTAAATTCAATTTTATGAAGTCTGGTAATATGTTTTTAAAAAATTATATATTTCAAATCATGATATGACATTTAAAATCAATTCTGACTTTATAATTTTCCTCTAAAAACTTTTTTATAACTTTTTTCGAGTATTTATTGATTAAAAAACAAAAACGCTTTAAAATCAATTTTACAAAGCCAGAATACTTTTTCAAAAAATAAAAAAGTCAGGTGGGGAAACACATGACCTAGCAGTAGCTTAGTATATCTTTTCTGCTAAAAGCAGAAATAAAACAACAACAAGTAATATTTTGTACATTTGAACTTCACCCCCTCTCTGGGGAAAGCTACCACCAAAAGCATTATATCAAAAAATAGAAAAAAGAGCTAGTTTTCCCCCTAGCCCTTTTTACGTGAAGTTCTAATTTACATTACTTGTTGTTAAATAAATTATACCATAAATCATAAAATTTGTAAAAACTATTTATTAACTTTCTCTGCCAATGCTTTTCCTGGTTTAAATTTTACAACTTTTTTTGCAGGAACTTTCATCATCTTTCCTGTTTGTGGATTTCTAGTTTCTCTTTCTGCTCTATCAACTACTTCAAATTTTCCAAATCCTAAAAATGATATTTCATCTTTCTTTTCAAGGACTGTTTCTACTGCTGTCAAAAAAGCTTCTAATTTTTCTTCAGCTTCTTTTTTTGTTTCAAACTTTCCAATTTCTTTGTATAAGTCTACAAATTCTTTTTTAGTCATTTAATATTCCTCCTAAGTAAATTTTATATTTATATTATATGTTTTTAAAAACTATGGTTTTAAACTTTTAGGATCCATTGGTTTGTAAATATAAACATCTTCTACTGCACAATCAGAGTAAATCCATTTATCCCAATTTTCTATTACCCATTCTGTACTAATTCCCCAAACATTATTTTCGGTAGACAAAGCTTCTTTAGGAAAAAAGCAAAGTAATTGTCCTGCATGTCTTCCAGTTGTACTATAAATTGAAAATCCTGTTATATTATCAAGAATCATAAAATCTACTATTTTTTCAAAAGGATATTCTCCAGGACAACGAAAAGTAGTCCCTCGCCATAAAGTCTTTTTAGGATAATTAATAAGTTTATATACTTTTCCCTTTTGAATTTTTTCAGTATAATCAATAAGTAATTTCAAGAATTAACCTTCTTTCTTAATTAAATTTATATTATAATAATAATTATACTTTAAGTTTTTTTAAGTAGTCAAGTTTTTAAATGTTAAATATTTCAATAAGATATTTTTGGGAACAAAAGATGATAAATTAAAAACTTTATTCTCTTTAAAGAAATCTTTATATATTTAGGTGGCTGAAACTCCTTAATTTTATTGAGCTGGAATGGGATAAGTTGGTACAACATTTATTTAACTTGGTACATTTTTTTTGAAAATAAATTATAAGGGGACAAATTCTCAATGTATTTTTTGATAAATTTTTTAAAAAACAAAAAATAAAAAATCAATTTCCTTTTTAGAAGTATCTTTTTATTCTTTTATATTCTTTTTAATATATTTTAGTCGTCGCTAGCACAGTCTACAATAGACTTCAAAAGGGGTATAAGGGTACTTTTGGGAACAAAAAAACAGGGTACTTTTTATTTTTTTGGTACCCTTTAACGAAATGTTATAAGGGTACTTTTAGGAACAAAAAATCAAAAAAAGACTTTTTTTTAATAAGTACCCTCGTATGCAGAATATAATTATGCTATTATTCTTAAATAGAAAATATAATTTTCAAAAGTTGTTTTTTAGTAAAAAATATTGATTTTTACCATTTTTGAAAGTTGCTTTTTAATAAAAAAATGATATACTATAAAATATAGTTTTAGAAAGTTGCTTTTATTTTATAGTTTTTAAAAGTTGTTTTTAAATAAAATACTCCTTCTAAAATAAGGAATCTTTTTTTAGAACTATTTAATTATATAAAAAGTACAGTTTTCAAAAGTTGTTTTTATTAAAAAATAAAAATATCATTTTTAAAAGTTGCTTTTATATTTTGAGAAGTTGTTTATCAGTTTTTAAAAGTTATAAATGAACTTTCAAAAGTTGTTTTATAGTTTTTAAAAGTTGTTTTTACACTTTGAAAACCTGTATTTTTACTGGATTTTATTAAGGGGAAAACTAAAGAACTTAGAACATTAAAACTACAAACAAGGAGGTTGTCTTTTGGAGTGTAATATAAAAGAGCTTTTAGATATATCAAAGCCTAATGATCCTAGCTCTAAAAAATTAAAAGAAAAAAATCAAAATTTAGAACTTCTCGTTTTAGAAAAAGAAGATCAAAGTGAAAAAACTAATACAATCTTAAATCAACATAGTGCTTTAGTTACTTATAAAGTTCAAAAAGGAGAATACTATAAAGTTGCTGTTGAAAAAACTATATTTGCTCTTCTTTTAAAAGCTCAAAATCAACTAAAAAAGAATTATAGAGAAAATTTTATAGATGTCATAAAAAGAGTAACTTCTCAGGATATAGATTATTTTTTAAAGAATTTATACAAAGAAAACATAGAAATAGATATGAGCAAAATAAAAAAAACAGAGTTATCAAAAGTTGCTTTTGAATCTACAATGCTTTTGGTTGAAGATATAAAAGAAAATACAGAAGATGAAGCTGAACAAAGAGAATTATATAAAGAAATAGAAAATCTTGAATTAGCTAAAATAGCATATAGTCAAAAAATGATAGAGAATAAAAATTCATCTGAAGAAGGAAATTTCCTTTCTGAAATAAATATAAATGATATTTTTAAAGAGATAAGAAACTATTGTAAATTAAAAACAATTAGAAAAAATATAAATTCTAAAACTATAAATCTAACAACACTTGCTAACTCTATAAATACCAATAGCACAGTATTAAAAAGAGAATTAAAGAAAACAGTAGGAACTTATTTGGATTTTAATTATATAAAAGCTAAAAATCTTAAAACTGAAGTCAGAACTAATATGATTAGTTCAGTTAGATTTACTAAAAAAGAAAAAACTACATGGTTTACTTATCAAATTCCTAGAGAAATACTAGAATTATTATTGCTTCCAGAGGTCTATGTGCCCCTAGATGAAATGGTAGTAGATAAAATTCAAGGAAATTATACTTTAAGAATGTATAGTCTTTTAAATGATCACATTAAGCGTGGAGAAATAGAACTTACAAGAGAAGAATTGTTTACATTTTTTTGTCTTCCTAAAAGTTATGAAAATAAAACTAATCTTGTTAAAAAATTTATATCCCCTGTATTAGAAGAAGTAGAAGAAACTTCTGGAATTAAAACTGATGTGGAGTTTATTCCAAAACATAATTGGGAAAGAATAAAATTTTATCCTAAGAAAGCTAAAATTATTAAACCTAAATCTCCAGCAGTAATAGAAACAATTGAAGATATTTATGATAATGAAAAAATAAAAAAGCAAATAGAGAAAACAAAAAGAAATATTTATGTTAATAAAGCTTGGAAAAAAACTACAGACAATAAGTTAAATAAAATTTTAAACGAAAATGGAGAAGAAGTTGTTTTAGAAGTATTAAAAGCTATGTATAATGGATTAAAAAATGAGATAAAAACAACTTTAGTTCAATACATTAATGGAATTTTAAAAAATTTAAAAGATAATAAAACAGAAAACCTTCAAATATTTAAAACAGAAGAATCAAAAACAACTTTTGAAAACTCTAAAAAGGAAAGTACAAATATAAAAGAAACAATTAATAGTTTTGAAAAATCTGATATATTAATGGCTTTTGAAAAACTTTCAGAAAAAGAAAAAGCAACTTTTGAAAATTTAGCTTTGGAAATGTGTAGTAAAGAAACTGATATAGATAAATCTTTTTTATTGACTATGAAAAGAAAATCATTAACAATATATTGGAATACTTTAAAACCATATCTTGAAAAAATTTTAATAAATGAATCAAATTAGACAACCAATAGGTTGTCTTTTTTTATATAAAATTATTCTCAATTTTTATCTTTAATTTCTCGTGATTTATTAAATTCAATCACATGTTCTTTATCAATTCTCATAATTTCTTCACTTGCAATCATATTACTACTAAATACTAGATCATAATCTGGATTTTTAGTTTTATACTGATTCACTCCATATGCAATACTGTTTGTGGGGATATTTTTTGTTATTATAGCACCTGCTCCAACTACAGAATTCTCACCAATTAGTATGGGTCCAAGTATTTTAGCTCCATCAGCAACAATAACATTCTCTGCAAGAATTGGGCTTCCAATATTTTCTCACTTATTCAAAACTTTGTTATATCGTAGATTTGAACCGATTGTAACATTTTGATAAATTACAACATTTTTGCAAATTTTAGCTGCTACAATTGTACAACCTCGTGCATGATGTGCAAAAAGTACGCTCTTATCTATATCAGCACAATGAATTTCACAACAATAGCGCATTTCTAATAAATCAGCAGCTTTTTTTCTTTTAATCCTATTTTCAGAAAAACAATTAATATTTAATAATTCTTCAAACGTCATATTTTCCATAATTTAATTCTCCTTATATAACTTAGTTATTTCAAATTGTATCATTTAATTATTATATATTCAATGGCAATTGAAAGGAGAGCTCACTATCACTAATTACTATTATAATTTTATTTTCTAAATTAATTGAGATTAAGCAGATATTCTGTTATTTTTTTGAGGTTTTTCATCGGGATGTTTTGTGAATATTTGGGATTAACCATAGAAAAAAGGGAGAAGAAAGTTATAAAAAAGTTTGTGATAATACTGAAAATATCTCTTTTAAATCAAGCCAAACCAATTTTATATAAAATAAAGATTATAAAGTGACACATGTGTCACTTTATAATAAAAAAAATAAAATATAGGCTTGACACAGAACTATATTTATTATAAAATACAAATATGATAAAAATATTATTTCCCTAATGGCAATAAGAAAATAATGTTTTTATCCTAAAATATAAAATTTAGGAGGATAAATATGACTTATTTTGGAATGAAAGTAAAAAACGGGAAAATATATGTTGTAATAAAGTTAGATAATGGTAAAATAATAAATGGGGAATTTGAAACAGACAAAGATTATAAGGACTTTTTAAAAAAAGTTTCATAAATATAAAGTGACACATGTGTCACTTTATATTTTAAAAAAGAAAGGAGAAAAAGTGGCAAAGGTTTCATTATCATATAGAAAAGATGGAAGATTGAATGGTTGTACTTTAAATTTAAAAAAAGAATTTATAACAACTTTAGATTTAAATGAAAAAGATAGAGATATAATATTTAAATATATTAATAAGGAAATAAGTTTAGAAAAGGGAAGAAGTGATTTTGAAGAGGAAATAAAAAACACAAAAGGAGAAATAGTTTCTTTAGTGAAAAATCATTTTATTAAATTTGATAAAGCGGGAAAAAGTAAGCCAACAAAATTATCAATACCTCTTCCAGTAGTATTTGACATGGGAATCAATGAAAATGATAAAGAAGTAGAAATAGAAAATGATTTAGAAAATAGAAATGTGAAGATAAGGAAAATTATTATTGAACATGAGGGGGATATAATGGAAAATAATATCACAGAAAGAGGAATAGTTGCCACTATTAAAGTAAATAAAGGAGGAATAGGAAAAACATTTATTACAACGCAACTAGGACATGGATTAGCTTTAAAAGGGTATAAAGTTCTTCTTTTAACTTCTGATAGTCAAAATAATATATTTCATTATACAGCATTTAAAACTAAAAAGAGAAATCCTCTATTTAGTGAAGGGCTAAAAGCTTGGGTAAAGAATGGAACAGGAGATTTATTTGAATTAAGAGAAAATTTAGAATTTATACCACTAGAAAACAATACTTTCAGCTCACAATTTTTAATGAAATTACCAGAGGTAATAGAAAAATTTAGAGAAAAATATGATTTTATTTTAATAGATAGTATTCCAACAATGAAGATTGATACTGTATTTGTAAAATCTTCTGATAAAGTAATCATTCCTTGTTTTGCTGATAGAGTAACAGTAGATGGAGTTATAAATGTATTAAAAGAAACAGGGGTAGAGAAAGTTTTGGGAATAGTATTAAATAGATATGAAAATAAAAGAATTCAAAATATGTTATTAAAAGAATTGAAAAAAGTTGTAGAAGGAAGAGAGCTTATTTTTCCTGAACCAATAAAAAATTCTTCAGAGATTGAAAATTTATTATACTTAGGAAAAACTATTTGGGAGAGTAATTCTTCATCAGAAGCTCTAAAAACAGCTAAAAATAGTATGGAAGAAATAATGGAAAGCTTAATAAAATTGAAAAATAGAGAAGAAATAGAAGAAGAATTTGATGAATTTGATTTTTAAATTATAAAGTGACACGCGTGTCACTTTATAATTCTGGATAAAAAGTTAAAGGAGATAAAATATGTCAAAAGAAAAAGAAATAGAAGAAGTAAAGGAATTAGATAAAATACTTGGGGCAAAGAAAAAAGAAAAAAAACAAGATATAATAACACAAGAAGATATGAAAGAATTTTTTGCAGATGAAATTTTTAAAGATGACGAATATTTACGTGAAAAAAGTTGTGAAATTATAAATTTAAATGCAAAAGCAAGTTTAACTTTAGGAAGAATATTTACAGAAGTAGCAGATAAGTATTTAAACAATAAAACAGGAACATATGAATTATGGATAGATAAAATGGGATATAATAAAAGAACAGCATTAAGGCACAGAGCGAGATATATGTTATATACAAAAACTATAAATCAAGAGTCTAAAAGCTTAATAGCAGGGCTATCAGTAAGAGATTTAGAAAAAATAATGAAAAATCCAGATGAATTTATTCCGTTTTTAGATGATGGAATATCTAAATTTTATTCAGAAAATTTACTTGAAAGCGAAACAATGAAAAATGCTACTAATAAGAAAATAAATTTTGAATCAGGAAATTATGAAGAAAGTATAAAAGTACAGTTTAGAAACTTTATAGATATAGCAGAAAAAGTTGAAGAAAAAATAGCAGTATTAGATGAAAAAGAAAAAGAAGAACTAGATAGATATCTAAAGAAAATAGAAAAAATTTTAAACAAATAAAAAAGTAATTGTATATACAATTACTTTTTTAATAGAAGATAAAATATTATCCCCTAATGGCATTAATATTTTAACATATTTTATTTGAAAAGTAAATAATATGAAAGGGGGCGAAAATTTTATGAAAAATTTTATTTTACTTTTATTCATTATAATAAGTATATCTAGTTATTCTGAAACAAGTATAGAATGGAAGGTAGAAAAAGGGATTAACCCTTGGGAAATAACAGTAAGATGTACCTTGTATGGAGATCTGTTTAAAAACTATAATTTAACTATTAAGCCTTTTGGTAAGGGATTAGGAGAAGACAGGGTATTTACTGATGGGCGTTATTATGATTCATCTACTAAAATGTCATTAATTGTAACTAAAAAAAATAATTTTCAATATAATTCAGAAATTGCAGATTATGAATGTTATTTAGAGAAAGATAATAAAAATATATCTACTTTTAAATTTAGAATAAAAGGTGTGCTGATCATTGAACAATAATTTCAAGAAAATATAAAACTTGATTTTAAAAGGAGTAGCCATGACAGAAATAGAAAAAAAAATAGAAATGAAAAAAAGGGAAGAAGAAGTAAAATTAGCTTCTATTTTAGCAAGAGTAGATGGCTCTGGAGAAGTAGATGATATTACTAAAGAATGGTTTGATAAATATATAAATCTTGAAATTTCCTATGAAGAACTAGGAGAAAAAATATTTAAAAGTTAAAATAGGAGATAAATATGAAAGATCCATATTTAGATGAAAATGGAGTTTTAAAAAATAAGTTTGGAATTAAAAATAAAGAAGAACTGAAAAGTAAAGAAATAAGAATAGTCACATATAAACTTTTTAAAATAAGGGAACAAAATTTTGGGAAGAGCAATAATATAGAATGTTTAAAAAATATAAATAAATATTTATTTGGAGATTTATATGAATGGGCAGGAGAAACAAGAAAAATAGATATGATAAAATATGAAAAATATTTAGGTGGAGCTTCTGTAGAATATTCTTCTCAAAAGTCTATAAGAAGTGATATAAAAAGAGCTTTTTCTAAATTAGAGAATGTAGGATGGAATAAAATTAGTGATGAAGAAAAAATAAAAAAGCTAAGTTCAGGAATAACAAAATTATGGCAAGCTCATGCCTTTCAAGAAGGAAATACAAGAACAATAGGAGTTTTTTTAGATGTATATGCAAGAGAAAAAAATATTCCAATGGATTATGAAGTAATAAAAGAAAATCCAGATTATTTTAGAAATACTCTTGTTTTAGCAACCGTAGATGAAACAAAATATATTGAAAGTATGATTAAAGGATGTATAGAAAGTGGAAAAGAAAAAATGTTCAGAAAGAAAAAACAGAAGAGAAAAGCATAAAAAAGAAAAATCCATAGGCTAAAACTAAAGAGAATGAAAAAGATAAGGAAAGTGAAAGATAAAATAAAAAAGGAGACAAAATAATGAAATTAAAAGAGAAAATGACTGAAGAATATTTAGATGATTTGCTAGTTAGGATAGCACATCATTCGACAGCTATTGAAGGAAATACTATTTCATTAAATGGGACAATATCCATAATATTAGATGATACTATACCAGGGGGAACAAGTAAAAGAGAATTTTATGAAGTTGAAAATCATAAACAGACAATAGATTATATATTGAAATGTTTAGATAATGGAGAAAAACTTGATATAGGAATAGTGAAAGAAGTTAATAATAATTTAATGGATCATTTGAATATAGATAAAGGCAAATTTAAAACAAATAGTAATGCTATAAAAGGAGCTGATTTTGAAACAGCAAGTCCAAGTCAAACACCTACTTTAATGTATCAATGGGTAGATAATTTAAATTATAGATTGGAAAATACAAATTCTGAAGATGAAAAAATAAAAGCAATACTGGATTCACATATAAAGTTTGAAAGAATACACCCTTTTAGTGATGGAAATGGAAGAACAGGTAGAATAATAATGATGTATTCAATGCTAGAGCATGAAATACCACCATTAGTAATAACTAAAGACTTCAAAAGTAATTATATGGAAAAGCTAAGAGAACAAGATGTAGAAGGACTTTTTGAAATTTGTAAACCTTTAATTGAAAAAGAAAGAGATAGAATAGAAAAATTTTTTAATAAAGAAAAAGTACAGATAAAAGATTTAGAAAAAAAAACTGAAGAAAAAGTTATAAAAAAAAATCCATGGGCTAAAACTAAAGAGAATGAAAAAGATAAAGGTAATGAAAGATAAAATTAAATTAGGAGGATAAAATGTTTATAATTTTAAATATAGTAACAGTGATATATGCAATAATTATTGGGGTAGTTTTATTAAAAAATAAAAAGTATAGTAAGTTAAAAAGATTCCATACAATTCTTATTTTAATTTTGTTAGCACTTGTTGGAGGATCAGTTGCAGGGAAAGGAGCTGTAAACTCTATAAAAGAAACTGGAGCAATAGGAACATTAAATTATTTTATGATGATATTAAGTTTTTTAGTGTGTGTGATAGCAAGTATAGAAATTCCTAAATTAAAAAAAGATAAAGAATAATTTATTTAAACAAGGAGAAAAAATGGATAAAGAACAAGAGATTATAAAAATAGATCTAACTCAAAAAGTATATCAACTATTATTAAAAAATAGAGAAAAAGAAAAATATGAAATTACCTGCTTCCACTTATTTGAGCTTTTAAATATAATACCCAATAAAGATAATCCTACTTTTATAGTAGGGGAAAACTTTAGAAAATTAAATAAAGTTATAACTGAAATAGAAGAAGATGAAGATTTAAAAAAGATCTATAAAAATTTAAAGATTAATAAAATAATAGATAAAGATGAAGAAAAACTTCAATTTATGTGGAGTATATAATAAAAAATATAAAAATAATTTAGACAACCTCTAGGTTGTCTTTTTTTTATTTCAAAACCAATCCAGCCTTGACCTCCTGTAAATTATATATATTTTTCTACTGCATGTATCCCCTTCAGCAGCCTTAAATTTTAGCTTATTTTTTAAAAAAGTAAAAATCAAGCTTAAAGAAAAATTTTTAAAGCTGGAGAGCAGCAGCACTCCTAAAATTTTTCTTTCAGTCCTAAAGGAATTTTGACTTTTTTAAAATAGAAATATGCTTTTTTTAAATTACGGCGAAGGGGAATAAAACATAGTAGAAAAAACAAAAAATAAATAATCAGGAGGAGGATCAGGAAGAGATAAGATTAATTTATAAATAAAAAAATAAAAGAAAAAGAAGTTAAAAGAGCTGAAGAACGGCTCTAAAGAAAAAACATAATAGTTTTTAAAAGGAGTGATAAAAATGAAATGGTACAGAACAAAAGAAAAAAATCCAGTAAAACAAGAAGCTATAGCCTTTTTTATGCGAGAAGATGATTATGATGAATATGAGAATGGAATATTTACAGTAAAAAAAGTAGCTGAAGATTATTATATAATTCTTCACAATAAAGATGAAAATATTGATATTTTAAACCTTGAAGATGAAAAACAGGAAATAAATAGAAAGATAGAATTGGAATACCAAAATAATAAATTTATAGTAGAAAGTTTAATAGCACAAATGGGAGGGGAGTTTTTTGTAAGATATGGATTAGGGGTTAAAGAAATAGAAATGTTAGGAAGCTTTAAACAGATGGGGGGAGCTAGATTAAAATTAAATAATAATAAAATTGTTAGAATAGCACTTAATTATAGTGATTTATATGATATTCAATTCTTTGATGGAGAAAAAATAGAAAGAGAATATAAAGATGTGTATTTTGATGAGATAATAGATATTTTGTTAGATTAATTCTTAAAAAATGAGAGTGATATTTAACTTATCACTCTCACAAAATAAAATTTAGGGGGCAAAAATGTTATATTTTACATTAGAAGATAAAAAGGCAGAAATAAAAGAAAAACTAATAGATGAACTGGAAAAAGTTAAATTTCATAGAGAGGATATAAAGCTAATTCTTGAAGGAGTAGATGTCCCAATAAAAGATATAAATAAGAACTTTGATGAGTTGGAAAAAGACTTCATAATGATTTCTAATAAATATCCTAAAGAATTATTTACAATATATTATCATAATGATGAAAATGAATATTATGTAATATATATCCAGGAAGGAAAAAAGTATGAAGTAGCAGGAGATATTAAATATCCAAAATTTGATCCAGCTTTATTGATAAAAGCAACCAAAAATTATAACACAGAAGTAGATCATTATAATTGTAAGTGGTTTAGCACCTGTAAAGAAATAGAGTATATAGACGCTGAAAACTGTGATGGTTATACAGAAATAAACTAAGTAAAAGGAGTAAAACTGAAGATCTTCAAATAAAATTACCAGGGTTATAATCCTGGTTTTTTTATATATTCCCCACCTCATGCCCTAAAATAAAAACCATAGATCCAAGTTTTTATTTTACCAGAAAAGACTGAAGCCGACTTTGTCGTCTTGGGTATTTCTTCTCTGTTCCTTACTTTAAACTAAGATGTCGTAAAGTCAAAATCAAGCAAAATAAAAATTTTTACTCATACTTCTTAAAATTTTTTATTTTGGTTTCTCCGAAAATTTTGACTTAACTTTTTCCATCTTAGTTTTTCATTCAGGCACAGAGAAGGAGGTGTAAAAAATAAAATAAATTTCCAAGGGGCTAAGAAAACTAGACCATAATTTTTAATTAGAAAAAATAGGAGGGACTATGAAGTGTTAAACTTATTAAGAAATTATGAAAAAGGAGTGATATATGAAATATTTGATAACTGAAGAAAAATTAAAAAAATTAGACAAAGACTTCACAGAAGAGAAATATGAAAAATGTTTTATGGGGGTAGTTGAAGGAGATATAGACTTATTTTTAGAGAATTATGATGTAAAACTTACTGAAAAAGAAAAATCAAGGTTTTATAAAATAGTAGATGAATATGGAAATGATTTTTATGATGAAAATAGAGTAGATGAAGTAATGCCAGATATAATAAAGAAATTTTTGCTTCAAAGTAAGCATAACAGCAATGGGACAAAAATTCTAAAAAAATATTTTTGAAGATAAATTAAGGAGGAAAACAATGTTAAAAGAAAATCAAGATTACATAATTCAACCACGAACAGTAACTATAGGAGATATAGTTTTTAAACAAGATGAAGTAATAAAAGTATTAGAACTATCTCCTTCTACAGTAAAATTATTAAGATATAGTACTGGAGAAATATTAACAGTAGATAAAAGAGCAATTGAGATAGTAGTTTAAAAATAATTAAAGTACTTTTATATTAAACAAAGTATAAATTTCTAATTATCTTTTTATATTTTCTTAAATGCTCGTAAAGCCTTATTCTATGTGCTTTCGAGTATTTTTACTGTAGGAAGATACTTCACGTTTCTTTGCATATTTCCTCATGTCTTAGCTGTCAGAAGTGGTAAATAAGTAGTAAATTCATTTGTACTACTAAGCAACAAGACGCTCCTGTTGCTTCTCTTTATTCAAGCGTTTCATTTCTGCCATTGCAGAATCGAATGTTGCATGTGCGTAATAGTTCAGCGTCATGGCTATATTAGCATGTCCCATAATGTACTGTAATGCCTTTGGATTCATTCCTGCATTTGCATAGTTGGTACAGAATGTATGTCGCAAACTATGTGGAGTGATGTGTGGCAATTTATCCTCGTTATACTTATTGTATTTCTTAACAAGACCTTTCATCATGCCGTTGTAATCACTTGCCACTTTTGGATAGTTCTTTCTATTAAGAAAGAGGAAATCACTATATCCATCAATCTCAACACGCTTATCATTCTTTCGATTCGCTAACACTCGCTTAAATGCTTGATAGGCTTCTTCAACCATAGGAACTTGACGTTCGCCACTTTTGGTCTTTGGTGTTTCAATGTAGTACCCAATTTCAGTATCTCTCAATAGCTGATGGTCTATATTGACAAGACGATTCTCAAAATCTAAATCTGGAAGTGTCAAACCACCAAACTCTGAAATACGAAGACCTGTTTTTAAGAGTATCAGAATTTCATCATAATTTTTGCTGTAGGTTTTATCAGCTTTTGCAAAGGCTAACAGTTTTTCTTCCTGTTCTTCTGTTAGTACGGTCTTAGGGACAGTATCATCATCAAGAACTGCTTTCAGTTGAAAGTCAAATGGATTCTTCCGAACACAATCATCTTGTATAGCAATATAGAATGAAGCCTTTAAAGAACGTTTGTAGTTATTGATGGTTTGATAAGCATAACCATTTTCACTCATTCTAATAGCCCATTCTTTAGCGTCTGATGGCTTAATACTGTCAATACTTCTTACACCTAACTTGTCTTTCTTCAAAATATCCATAAGATATTTGCGTCCAGTTTCAGTGTTTTTTCTAACCTTTGGTCTTTGAGCGTTCTGTTTTGCGTAAAGCTGGCAGAGTGTCATTTTCTTTCCTACAACATCAATACCATCATGAATGTCTTTCTGTAACTCTGCGATTTTCTCTCTAAGTGAGATACAATCACGCTTTCCTGCTGGTACTCGGTCTGTAGCCACAAGTTTCCACGAGTAAACAAATTGCGGTTCTCCAAATGAATCTATATATTTGTATAAGTATCTTCCGTCTTTTCGTTGGCTCTCTCCAGTCTTTAAGATTCGACCTTTATTGTCACGTCTTTTTTCTGACATGGCATTTGCTCCTTTCCTTTATGGAAAGAGCCTTGATACGACTTAATACTATTTTATCATATACAAGACCCTTTGGCGACGCTAGATTGCGTCCAATGTATCTATAATTTTTTCAAATTGTTTTCGTTTAATCTGAATACGATTGCCATTCATAATCAGCCAATTTGCATTTTTATTTTCCTCTGCCAAGCGTCGTAGCTTGTTTTCGCCAATACGAAAATATTTTGACGCTTCTTCAATGGTTAGGGTATAACGTTCCCAAATAGGAATGTCAGTCTGCTTCATAAAATCCTCCTTTCCAAATCACTTATTTGGATTTCATAAAAGTTGTTTTACCAGCAATCGAACAGCTTTAGCAAAGCTCACGGGAGTTCCACCCCTGCATGGTTCTCATGTAGCCATACTCATTGCCTGCGACGGTTTTATCACGCTCGGACTATTGACTGTATGGGAGTATCATTATCACGATAAGAATGTCGTTGCAGGCAATCCTGCTAAAGATTGCTTCTCGGATCACTAACATGAATCGCTCGCTATCTTTATAAGATAGGTCATGGCGGTTAGTTCCGTTGGCTCTTTTCTTATCGAAACGTATTCGATTACTTTTATTCAGTTTTCAAAGAACAATGGCTCGTTAGCCTATCAAAACACATTGAAAGCTCAATATGCTTTGGTGGAATAACAAACCTCCCTGTTCGGGAAGCGTGGAATGGTTTAGCACGCTTCCACGAAAGGAGAGAGGATATTACTTAATTTCAAATGACAAAATCTTTGTAATCAGTCTGGTTTCCATTCTTCCACGTAAGACTTCATCAACGACCATACTTTGATTGCCATATTCATCTTTCATAAGTCGTAGGGAACGCTTCGTTATGTACCCTCTGTAATGATGTAGAATCTGGTTAATCGCTTCGGTATCGCCATCTGTTGCCTTTACAATGAGAGGAAAGGGAATCATAGGATATTGTGTTTTCATTCTTCAAATTCCTCCATAAACTTTTTAATTAAGGCTAGTCCACTGGTTCTATGCCGATAGACAGTAGAACGGTTCAATTTCAACAGGTCTGCAATTTCTGAATCGCTCATGTCCATAAAGTAAAACAGCAGTAGAATTTCACGTTTCTTGTCTGGCAACTCACGTAATGCTTCACTCAACAAATCATTTTCAACGCCTACTGATAACCCATTGAGTGTAAAAATCTGAAAGTCAGTTGAATAGTTATCTGTTGTCGCAAACTGGCTAACAAGATAATCGCCAACATCCGAAAAGGACACCTCACGCTTTGCAATCCTTGAAAGATAAAGCATATAATTCTTTCGCTCGTCTTCCATAGCACGTTTACAGATATAGTCAAACTGATTTTCTATTGTGGTCTGAAAAGAAGATGGTTTCATGTTTCTCACCCCCTTTCTGTCTAGGAAAGGAAGTGAGCCTTGCTCGTTTATCTCCTTTCACTCTTAGTCCCAATGTGAAAGGGGGATTTGTTGCATTACTGATAAATAAACTTTGTAAAAAAGTTCTGAATAGCCAAAAAAGCATATAAACAGATTTATTTCTCTGTTTACATGCTTCTGTTATTCTATCTATATGATTTATAAAACCACATTGGTGGACGTACTTATCTATTGCAGATAGACGACTTTTTTTGACAAGAACCCAATGTAAGGAAATTTATTGTATATGATGTACTTCATGGCGACGTTGACCTCCAACAAACCGCCATTTGGAAGTAATATACAATATTTTAACAGCGTAAATAGCACTACCATATAACGGTTTTTTTTATTGGCGTTTAGTAGTGCTTTTTATTAAATATAAACCTATAAACCATATAACACGTTTTTCTATACCTGTTTTTAATTCAGTAGGAACAATAAAATGTATAGAGGTGGTCTACTATGCGTAAAAAAGAAGATAAATATGATTTTAGAGCCTTTGGTTTAGCCATTAAAGAAGCTCGATTGAAACGAGGTTTAACTCGTGAACAAGTGGGAGCATTGATTGAAATTGACCCACGGTACTTAACTAATATTGAAAATAAAGGGCAACACCCCAGCATACAAGTTCTTTATGACCTTGTATCGTTACTTCATGTTTCCGTTGATGAATTTTTCTTACCTGCTAATAACTTGGTAAAAAGCACCCGACGATTACAGATAGAGAAATACATGGATAGCTTTACAGACAAAGAACTATCCTTAATGGAATCTTTAGCCAGCGGTATCAACGAAGCAAGAAACATCGAAGACTAATTAAAAGAATCCATACATAACGGAAAGAGCCGATAAAATGAGATTGTATTAATCTCATTTTATCGGCTCTGCGTCTTTGCGTCTGGCTCTGTAATCACAGTTACTTTGAACTGCTTTATTTCAATTAAATTTTCTTGTCTGCATTTCGGACAATAGAGGGGGAATTTTTTTAATTCAGTATCTTCCCTTATCTTTAATCGTGTTTTATTTCCACATACAGGACACAATATCCACTTGTAGTTTATAATAACTATCTCCTCCTTTACACTTTAATTCAAATCTTTATTAAAAAATATTTCATCTTATTTAACAAGAAACCATATTTATATAACAACATAAAATACACTAAGTTATTTTATTGAACATATATCGTACTTTATCTATCCGACTATTTGGACGACGGGGCTGGCAAACAGGTTCACCGGTAGTAACATGGTACCCTTTTAACTCTGTTAAACAAACACTACGTCCATTTGTAAAGAAAGTTAAATCACTACGATATTCTTGAATACACCGAGCAGGGATTTCTCCACTAAGAATGACCTCATTATTTTTCAATTGAGTGTCTACGATGTTCGCACAATATTTAGGAGCATCGTTGTATGCTCGTGAAAGATATTCCTGTGGCGCATAAATTTTAAAACTAAGATATGGCTCTAACAATTCTGTTCCAGCTTTTTTTAAGACTTGTTCCAATACAATAGGAGCAAGCATCCGAAAATCTGCTGGGGTACTAACAGGGCTATAGTATAAGCCATACTTAAAACAGATTTTACAGTCCGTCACATTCCAACCATACAATCCTTGTTCACAGCCATAGCGTATCCCCTCCATAACTGCATTTTGAAACGATTGATTTAAGTATCCAAGAGAAACCGAGCTCTCATACTGCATTCCACTTCCCAACGGAAGCGGTGATACAGATAAACCAATGGAAGCCCAGAAAGGATTTGGCGGCACTTCGATGTGAATGGTATATTCTGCATTTTTTAACGGTCTCTCCATATAAATGACTGTAGGCTCTTTTAGTTCTATCTCCACATGATACTTTTCTTGCAACAGTGCACTAATCACTTCCATTTGTACTTTCCCTAAGAAAGAAAGTATAATTTCATGTGTCGTAGAATCCACGTAATATCGTAGAAGCGGATCACTATCTGAGATTTCCAAAAGGGCATCAAGCAACATTTCTCTCTGTTCAGGTTTACTCGGTTCAACAGTTGTTTGTAGTAGAGGGTGCGGATTTTCAATCTTTTTTCTCTGTGGCAATAGTTTTGTATCTCCAAGAACACTATTTAACTTCAAAAACTCATTTTGCAAAATAACAATTTCTCCAGAATAAGCTCTATCAATCTTACATAATTCACCATTTATTGAAGTATACATTTCTGTAACTTTTATTTTTTCTTTTTCTGATACTCTAACCGAATCTCGTAAATGTAGTACTCCACTATAAAGGCGTATATATGCAAGACGTTGTCTTTTTTTTGTATATTCAATTTTGAAAACATTTCCGCAAAGTTCAGACGGACCTCGATGTGTTGATGAATAAAATTTATTAGTAATAACTTCTATAAGGTTATCAATCCCTATATTACTTTTTGCACTTCCATGATAAAGAGGGAACAGAGAACAATTCTGAAATCTTATGCTTTCCTCTTGTTCGAGTTCCAATGCTTCTAATGATTTACCGGACATATATTTCTCTAAAAGGTCATCGTTTCCCTCTATTACCGTATCCCATTGTTCAGATTCGGTAAAGTTCGTCACACACATATTAGGATACAGTTCTACCTTCTGTTTGATTACAATTTCGGCAGAAAGTTTCTCTTTAATATCCTGATAAACCGTTGATAAATCAATTCCATTTTGGTCAATCTTATTGATAAAAAAGATTGTGGGAATCCCCATTTTCCTAAGTGCATGAAATAATATACGAGTTTGTGCTTGTACGCCATCTTTTGCAGAAATCAGTAGAATTGCCCCATCTAAAACTGATAATGAACGATATACTTCTGCTAAGAAATCCATATGTCCTGGCGTGTCTATGATGTTCACCTTCGTATTTTCCCACTGAAAAGAGGTTATTCCTGTCTGAATTGTAATTCCTCTCTGACGTTCTAAAAGCGTATTATCCGTCCTCGTTGTACCTTTGTCCACGCTTCCTAATTCTGTAATCGCTCCACTGTTATATAATAAGCTTTCTGTTAAGGTAGTTTTTCCTGCATCAACATGAGCTAAAACTCCAATATTAATAATTTTCATGTGATTTTCCTCCATTCAAAAACCCAAAAGGGCATAAAAATCCCAGTGATAAATACTTTTATCACTGGGATTTTTATGCATAACCATAGGCATACAAAGCATACAGATATTCTCCGGATACTTTAGAATCACATGATAAAGGTATTCTTAAACTGGGTACAAAAAACTAAGCCCTCCTAAAAAAGGACATCCAATTATTTGTTCCCACTATCAAATTGACAGTTTATTTAAGAATACCTTGCCGCATATTT